>OLPR01000071.1_pt1 | contig 101254 bp, 103 predicted proteins | sample 1672761 | NCBI WGS metagenome assembly OLPR01 (sample SAMEA3136721, study PRJEB25190) | human gut metagenome | biome: human gut; feature: human-associated habitat; material: faeces | place: Austria | collected 2013 | reverse complement strand
ATTCAATTAGGGTTTAAATAAATATTTTTGTGTCTACTTTTTATTGACTAGTCCACTTAGCTGGGGATTTTCATAAAACAAAAATACCACCCCGCATGGGGGTGGATAAAATGTAAAAGCAAATTAGTTATGGATGATTACCTCCATAGGTAATTTGCCATTCGAGGCTTTCAAGTTGCCAATTTCAGTTACAGTTCGTGAATCAAATCCTCGGAAAATCGATACTTCTCCATCTTCTGATCGAACTGTTATGAAATCACCTATCCGTTCAGATGCAATATCAAAGCTTTTTCCTGCTTCGATAATCGCTCCCTTTCCGTAATAGCTAATTTCAACTGTTTTTGATGTTTCATTTGTAATTTTCATGTCTATCTACCTTGCTTTTAAATAAAACACATATATATTATAGCATATTGTTAACATAACTTCAAATTAATTTATATAAAACTCCATTTATTTCATCTTGACTTCTTCTTTCATTTTCTATTGCTCTTAATTTATTTTCAACATTTTCCAAATATTTCTTGTACTCCACATTTCCATATGCTACACTAATAACATAATTTAATTGGCAAGCAGTATCCATCTTCATAAGTTACACAAAAATTATCATTATATCTTTAACTGCACTTAGACAATATAAACACTTGCTTACCAAAATAAAGGAGAGTGTATAAAATGTTTAAATCTGATTCTATCAGACCTATAGCTTTAGGTATTGTAAAAAAAGACAACAAAATTTTAGTAGGCATCGGATATGACAAAGTAAAGAAGCAAACCTTTTACCGTGCCTTAGGTGGAGGTATCGAATTTGGCGAAACAAGTAAAGATGCTGTAAAAAGAGAATTTCAGGAAGAACTTCATGCTGATATTAAAGTCGGAGAACTTCTTGGTGTAACAGAGAATATTTTTACCTATCAAGGGAAAACAGGACATGAAATCGTATTCCTTTATTCTATAGAAATTCCAAATGATAACTTCAAAAATGACTATGAAATAAATGACGAAGTTGGTAAATATAATGCTGTATGGGTAGATATTGATGATTTTAAGTCTGGTAAAAAAATTATTTATCCAGAGGGATTTTTAAAATATATCTAGAGGTAAAGTATGAATATTGATAACAAAATAGATAAAAATATAATTGAATTTGTTTTAAAATTATTAAATATACCATATGAAAGTCACAAGTATTTTACAGATGGTGTTTCAAGCCATGTAATTCTGCTAAATAACAAATACTTAATAAAAAGGAGTACTCCATACGCCATAAAAGCTGAAATCAAGTTTCTAAATTTAAACCCTAGTCCTAAAATGCAAAAAATTATTTATTTTGCCCCTTCATATAGATTTGCTGTTTATGAATTCATTCAAGGAGATATCATGAAACAAGTTGATGATATTGACGATTTTTTAGAAAATATTCTTTATATTACAAAAAATTATAAAACTGTTGAGTATTACGGTTTTGGTTATCTCTATGAGGAAAAAGCAAGTTGGTCTGAGTTTTTACTTGATGAAATAGCTGATTCTACTAAAACCTTAGAAGCTTATATTCCAGATAATTCTATTGTACTGGATCAAGTAAAACTATTAGAAAATTATAAATTTGATAAAAAATTAATTCATGGGGATTTTGGTACTCACAATTTTATAAAAGTTAATGGTAAATTTGTTGGCGTTATTGATCCGATGCCTGTGCTTGGAGATAGCTTATATGACACTTTATTTGCTATCGTTAGTAATGCAAGTGTCGTAAAAAATATTTCTCTTGATAAAATTTATAGCTTACTTTCTGAGCCTCATAAAAAGATTAAAGCTATGTTGATTGTTATTCTATATTGTAGAATTGCTAGATGTTTAAAATATCATAAGCAAGACATAAACATATATATGAATTTTTGGAACAGTTTAATTTTATAGATTCCAAGTATTAAGCCACCAACGAATGCAAAATGTCGTTGATGGCTTTTAACATAATTCTAAAATAGGTATTTAAGTACCTTCATTAATTTTCAATATCGGGATTTAAAGAACGTCCCTAAATCCCACCAGAACGTTCTATATTCCAAATACTGTCCCTAAATCCCCCAAGAACATCCTATATCCCTATTACTCTAATTGTCCTTCTCTTTTTTCCTTTTTCTTTTTAGGAAATTTCTTATCAAATTGTTCTACCTCTTCTTGGTTTACTGTGTAAACATCTGGATCTGTATATATTCCGTATATTGCTTTCATTTTATGCTTATCCAAAACTTTTACCATAAAAAATGGATTTTCTTCATTTTCCATTTCTTCATAAAATATATTATATTTTGATGCAGGCTTAAATCCAAATTTTTCATAATATTCTGGTTTCCCTGTTATTACTACTGCTGGATAACTTAATTCTTTCGCCTTTTTTAAAGTAAATTTTATTAGTTTCTTTCCATATCCTGCACCTTGATATTCTGGAAGTATACTCACTGGTCCAAACAATAAAACCTCATTTTCTCCATTTTCATTTCTTACTTTTCCTTTGGCATAAACTATGCTTCCTACTAGTCTTTGCTTGTCCTCCATTACATAACTTAATTCTTTTACATAGCATTTATCTGTTCTAATTTTATGAAGAATATAATGTTCATAACACCCAGGTCTATATACATTCCAAAATGCTTCTCGTGTTAAATTTTCATTCATAAAATAGTCTTTTTCTTCTTCTAAACGTATCTTCATATTAACTTCCTTTATTTATTATATTATATATAATCCCCAAAAGGATCCATCCCTCAAATATAGTAAAAAATCAAAACAATCTCTTTTAATTTTTCTTCCATTCCATAAGTATCTCTACTTCATTATTTGTTTTATCAATATCCTCTTTTATTGGCTTAAATTGTTCTCTTTCATAAAAGTTTATAGCTTTAGTATTTTTACTATAAACTTCTAGTGTTAGCTTATCATATTTGTTTTTACAATAAGTTATTAATTCTTTTCCAATTCCTTGATTTCTATATTTTTCTTCTACAAATATTCCTTCTATGTGTCCCTTATTTATTCCGATAAATGCTTTTATTTCTTTATTGTCTTCATATACATATACTTCTGCCTCTTGTATTGCTTCTTTAACATATTTTGAATTACTAGTCCAATATTCTTGTGGAATATAATTATGTACCGAAATATTCGTATCTAGCCATATTTCCATAATTTTTTCTATATCGTTATTAGTACTTTTCCTAATCATTTTTTACATTCCTTAAATATTATCTTCTATATATTTTTTTGCACACTTTCTTATATCTTCCATTCTTGCTTTTGTTTCTTCATTTTTATATTCTATTTTATCAATTAAAATATCAATATAATTTTTGTCTTTAATATATTTTAATGAGCTTTTAAAATATAAATCAAATATAAAAGCAAGTATGCATACCCAATAATCTATTAAAGTTTTTCTATCCTCAAGTTTGATGCATTTATGTGCTAAAAAGTCATTATATACTACATCAGACATCGCAGAATTAGAAAGCTCTCCTGCTGCATCTTTAGTTTCTGGAAAACTATCTTCAAATTTATTTTCTTCTTTTACTCTGAAATTATCTAATTTATCTGCATCTCTAATAATTTTACAATGTAACTCTTCTAATTCATTTAATCCATCTTCTATTTTGTATTTATTATGAGTATATATCGCCTTTTTTATTATCTCGTCATATTTATTTGTTTGAATAAATTTTCTTATTAAATTTTCTTCAAATAGAATTTTAACACCATAATCTGCATGATCAAACCCTTTATCAGAAAAGTTTCTAAGTAATGTAACTTGTTTAAATCTTCCTATATCATGCAATAACGCTATTAGTTTAGCTAAAGCTACATTTTCTTCATCTAACCCTTGTTCTTTTGCTATATATATTCACTTAAGTCTACAACATGGTATGTATGTATTATTTTTAGTAAAATGCTTCCATCTTCTCTGTCAAATTGTTTTACGTAGTCATTAAAAACTTGTTTTGCCATTGTAAAGTTTATTTCGCTACTTGTATTTGTTCTTATTATATAACGTTTTATCTTTTTGCCAGAATATTCTGATGTCAACACTCCTGTTGGAATTGCTCCTGCACTTTCTAAAACTCTTTTTGATGCGTCATTTTCTATATAATGGCATGCAACAATTTCGTTCATTCCTAATTCTCTGCATTTATTTACTAGCATATTTGCAACAGCTTTTGCATATCCTTTTCTTCTTTCTGATGGACGTATTCCGTATGCAATATTTCCTAATGTGTCTTTTCCTAATTGTGTTAAATTACTTCTTACTGCAGTTATTCCAATTAATTTATCCTGATCATTTACAACTAAATAATAATTGCATTTTTCATACCAGTCTCTATCTTCGTGTATTCCAATAGCTGCATTTTTTGCTATGCTAACTATATTTCTATATTCTATTTCATTATTACAAGGTATTTCTAAAATATCTGGTGTTAAAGATGTATTGCTCGCTTTCCATTCTTGTAACATCTCTATATATTGGTTGCAATATTTGTCATCTATTTCTTCAAATCTTAGCATATGTCTTTCCCCCTATATTATTTGTTCTATATTTCCTCCATTTTTCCTTGTAATTTTATATTATATTCTTCTAATAATTTTAGAACATCTTCACTATCATTAGGAAGTACTCTTCTTCCATTTATACCTAACGCATTTGCTGTCTCAAAACTTCTTCCTGTATCGTCATCATCTATAAATAAACACTCTTCCGGAACTAGCTTATATCTATTTAATAATCTTTTAAATATTTCTTCATCTGGTTTCTTAATGTGCTCATATGCTGAAATTACTATTCCATCACATAACTTAAAAAATTCGTTATCTTTAAAATATTCATACGTAAATGTCGACATATTTGACAACACATAAATTTTATATCCAATATCTTTTAATTGTTTTGCAATTCCTATTGTACCTTCATTCAACTTTAAATATTTTGCTCTGTTATCCATAACTTCTTTTATTAAAGGTTTATATTCGTCTGGTACCCTTTCTTGTATTCTTGATATAGCTTCTTCTTTACTTATATTTCCTAAATCTAGTAATTTCCATTCTTCTGATTTGAATATATATGTTATTAGATTTTTAGCAATTTCTTCGCTAGTTGTAAAATTGTACATTGTTTCTATCGTTGAACATTGTAATATTACATTTCCTAAATCAAATATTATATTTTTTATCATCCTTTTCCTCCTATTTATTCTAGTAGCTATATAAAATTTTATTCTTGACCTCTACTCCTAATATTCATCTTCTTATATTGAATTTATTTAACTAATCTGTAAAACATCTAATATATCTTGTTCTGTGTTAAATTTAATACTTTTTATTCCAAGTTCGTTTCCTATATCAACATTTCTCTGTCTATCATCAAAAAAAATTGATTCTTCTTTTTTTTAATTATATGTGTATAATAATTTTTTGTATATCTCTGGATTTGGCTTACATAGATGAACTTTAAACGAATAAATTCCTCCATCAAATTCGTTTAAAATGTCTTCTATATATTCATAAGTTTCTTTTGTAATGTTTGATAAGAAATATATGTTATATTTTTCTTTTAGTTCTCTTATTACTTGTAATACATTAGCTTTTATAGGAACAATATCTTTTAAATTGCTTTTAAGTAACATTTTTTCTATATAAGCTCTATATGCTGGATTTTCCGAAATAATCGAATTCATACATTTTTCTAAGTTAATGTATCCTAATAGATATTGACGAAATCCTTTGCTTCCATATACTATTTTGTAGAGTTCCTTCGTTTCCTCTTCTGATACTTGTAAATACTTTCTTAAATTTTCTTTACCATCATCTAAAATAATCCCACCAATATCTAAAATCATATTTTTAATCATGATTTGATCCTTTCTTTCTATATCCTTCTTATTTTATAATCAAGTACTTTCGCATTTTCATCTAAAATAAATTTTCCTTCAAACATACCGTCTTCAAATATATATTTAGTAAATTTACTGTTCATATCAAATTGCTTTATATTTTCTAACTCGTTAATATCTATCCATTCTAATCTTCCTTCTTCAGATTCTTGTAGATTTCCATCAACATTTTCGGCAGTATATATAAATATTATACCCTCTGTGCTGTCTTTCCAAAACGATATTCCTTTAAGTTTTGGATCTTTTAATTCCAGCCCTGTTTCTTCTTTAAATTCTCTTAATAAACATTCTGTAGGTGTTTCTCCTGCTTCCATTTTTCCACCTATTGGAGCATATACTTGTCCCCATTTTTTATTAAATTTTATAAATAATATTTTGTTGTCTTTCTTTAAATAGCATGCTGTACTTCCAAAAAAATTAGCTCTCATGATATACTCCTTTATTCGCCAGTATATGTGATTCTAATATTCACATATTAAACTTGCTACTCCTATTTTACAAAGAACTATATCATAAAAGCTTCTATTTTACTACTTTTTATCTAAATATTTATATCCAACTATGCAAAATTTTAAACACTATAATAAATTTGCTTTATTTTCTAAATACCAATTTGCGAATATTTTCATCGCATCTTTACTTTCATACTTTTTCCTTGTAGCTCGTTCTTCTTTTGTCATTTGTGCTAATGTTTTTTCATATCCGCTAGGTATATAGATATACCATAAATCTGACCATTTTTCGTTTGTATCATTTCCCAATATTTCTTTTGCTAGTTTCCCTTTATGCTCTCCCATAAATTGATGTACTTCTTTTCCATCATAGTATGATAGACATTCTGTGAATTTGCAGTTTCTGTTTTCTTTTCCTTCCATTAATTTTAAGATTCCCTCTATTCCTAATGTTTCTAATGAAAAGTTAACAAATGCTCTTGGAAAGCCATTTAATTCTTCTATCCAGAAACCACAATCTAAAGAAATACAGGGCTTTTTTACTAGATTATATGCCTCTTCTACTTTAGCTTTTGAAATAAATTTTATATCATCACTTCTTGGTTCATCTAACTCGTATTCAAATATTTTTACATTTACTCCTGCTAATTGTTTTTGTGCTGATGCTATTTTCCCTTTATTATGTGTTACAAATACTATTTCTTCCATCTCTTATTCTCCCTTTTTATAATATATTTTTTAATTCTTCTAACTTATGTATTTCATATTTTGGCTTATAAATACTAGCATTCTCATTCCTAATATTAAACCAACATGTATCCATTCCTACTTCGTTTCCACCTTTAATATCTTTTTCTAATTCATCTCCTATAAATAACATTTCTTTGGTATTATGGTTATTTATTTTATTAAACAAAGCTTCATAAAAATATGCATGTGGTTTCATACTTCCGCATTCATCTGCTGCAAATGTTTCATCTATATATTCATTTATTCCTAATCCCTTCAGTTTTGATGGTATTGCTGTACTTGGTCCATTACTTGCAATTATAAGCTTATATTTTTTATCTTTTAAATACTTTATAATTTCCTTAGCTCCTTCTATTTCTTGTACTTTTAGTTTTAGTCCTTCTGTATATATTTCATTCATTTTTACTGCTTCTTCATATGAAATTCCTTTAAAATATCTTAGAAATCTTTGTGCTCTATTCCACTCTGCTTTTTCCTCTCTTGACATTCCTTCTCTAGGATCTTTTACTATTCCTGCTGCCCTTTCCTTCCAGTAATTCTTATCTATTGCTTGAAATTTTTTAAATTCGTCGTCTGTATATTTATCTTTTGTTAGTATTTTAAATGCTTCTTGCATATTTTTTGTATCATCATTTAAGGTATCATCTAGATCAAATATTATTGTTTTGTACATAAAAATCCTCCTTTTGTGATTATTTTATCACAAAAAGAGGAAATATAATTGTCAGTTTAATTTTTTGACCAGATTTTTAGATTGACTTCTTCTTCGTATTTTTCATCTAATATTTTATATGAAATTATGTCATTTAATTTGAATAGTCTAATTTCATTCCTTAATTCACAAAATGCTGCAACATACCAATTATTTAAATATGTAAATAGCTCTGCCGGATGTATTGTTCTTTTAGTTATTCCTGAATTAACAGATTTAAATTCAATATAGATTTTATTTCTGTTATTGATTGCTAGTCTAAAATCCTTATATATTTCTGTAAATTCTGGCATTAACTGTTCACTTTTAGTACTATCTTTTCTATGTTCATTAGTAATATATGCTTTAATAATCTTGTCTATTATAGCTTCATCTAATTCATTCTTTTTCATGTTTTTTAGTTGATATATTTCTTCGCCTGTTAGTCCAATATCAATAGTATTTTTCATGTTATCTAAAATATACCCACCATTTATTCCTTGCTTGCCTTGAATATATATTCCTGCTTGTTCTAATTCTTGTTTATATATCCTTATCATTCTTGTAGATACTTCTAATTCATCTGCTAAGTCTTGTATTGTATGTATTTTACCATCTTCCAGAATTTTTACCATATTTAACATATTTGCAACTTTGCTCATTAATTACTCCTTAATTTTAGTCTTTAAACATATTTTTCCTGTTATATTTTTTACAATTTAATTCTTCTTTTAAATATATACATTCTTCTAAGTCTATTCCATAAATATTTGCTAAGCATGTTACATAATATAGAACATCTTGTAATTCTTCTTCTATTGTTCCTTTTATTTCTTTATTTTTCATTCGTACATCTTCATTTACAACTTTTGCAAGTTCGCCGACTTCTTCCATAAGTTTTAGCATATATTTTTCTTTTGAATTATTCTTGTGGTCTATCTTAGATATACTTTCTTGTAATTTTTTAATTGTTAAATCTGGTATTTTTACTATTTTGTTCTCTTTTTCAGGTGTTTTTTTCACTTCAACACTTTGTGTGTTTGTAACTGGAAGTTTTGCTTTTTCTGTTTTTACTGGTTCAGTCTTTTTTACACCATATACAATAGCTAATTCTTCTTCAGCAAGGATTGTTTTAAATTTTTGTTTATATTCATCTATTTTTTCTTCTAATAATTCTTGGTTTGCTATGTATTCTATACTATCTTCTGATAAATCCATAAATTCTTGAGCTGTATAAAATATTTCTATTAATGCAATTACATTTTGTGCAAATTTTTTCTTTTTATAATTTATTAATTTTTTATCAAATAATATAATTTTGTTTTTTACCTCTAAATAATCTTCCAAAGAATAATTTTCTAGATTGTATTTTGCCCATACTTTTAAATTTAAAGTCCCATTTTTATTTTCTTCAAATATTGGAAATAATACTACATCCCTATCATTTTCTTTTGTACATCTTGGAAAGAATATATGATATTTTCCTCTATTTTCATTAGCCCAATTTTGTAATATTCCTTCCATTAAAGCTATTCCATTTTCTAATTCTTCTTCCATTTTTACTCTCCTATTTCAAATTTTCTATAAATTCTTCCTCTGTAATCTCTCTATTTTTTAATAGATACTTAATAACATTATCCATTTTGTTTTTATTTGCTTTAATTATTTCTTTTGAATCATTAAACGCTTCTTCTAATATTTTATTAATTTCAGCATGAACTTCCTTTTTCATCTCCCCATTATCAGTCGAGATTTGTCCAAAACCTAGTTTTGACATTCCATACCATTTTACCATGTTTTCGGCATTTAATGTTGCTTTCTCTAAGTCAGATGTATTCCCATTTGAAAACTCATTAAAATATATTTGTTCTGCTGCCATTCCTCCCATTGATACTTTTATATCATTTAATATATCTGTTCTAGTTTTTATTGGTTTATCTATATCTAGACTATGTAATACATATCCTAATGTTCCATCACCTTCTGGATTTACTGTAATTCTTTTTATTCCCGGCTTTTTAAATAAAACAAATCTTACTAATGCATGACCAATTTCGTGTGTAGCCACTCTTTTTCTTATCTCCTCTGTAATTGTTGTTGGATCTGTCATATTTGAGCCATTAAACACTACTTCTATCATTTCTTTAATTGTTGGTATGTCTTCTTCTCTAATTTGTTTTATATTCTTTTTATAATTTTTAGCATGTTTTATTAATATTTCTTGTAATACTTTATCTACAAATCGCCCATTACCAATATTTTCTACATTACAAAAGTATTTCATTATTTTAGTAACATTTTCTTTGGCTTTATCAGTTATTTCCATATCACATTGATCTATCTTTTTATACAATATATCTGCTAGTTCATATTCATTGTAATCTGGGAATTCAAATGTGTATCCAATTCGTGAAGCTAGTCCAGGATTACTATCTATAAATTGTTGCATTCCCTTTCTATATCCAGCAAATATTACAACCAAATCCCCCTTATGATCTTCCATGGCTTTTAATAATGTTTCTACAGCTTCTGTTCCAAATGAATCTTTTCCTTCTGTTAGGCTATATGCTTCGTCTATAAACAATACTCCTCCAATTGCTTTTTCTATAACCTTTGCTGTTTTAGGTGCTGTTTGTCCAACATATTGGCCTACTAAGTCTTTCTTCCCTACTTCAATTAACTTATTTTCTTTTACAACACCTAAATCAAATAATAATTTTGCCATTATTCTTGCTATTGTTGTTTTTCCTGTTCCAGAATTTCCTACAAACACCATATTCATATTAGTTTCAACTAAACTAATCCCTGAATTTTTGGCTTTATTCTGAAATATTACATAATCTTCAAATTCTTTTATTTTATCTTTTAATTCTTTCATCCCTATTATATCATCTAATAGTTCTAGTGATTCACCTTTTATATTATTTCCTGTATTAGTTAGTTCTTCTACTGTTGGAATATCTTTTTTATAAATAACAGTTATCTCTTCATCATTTAAAGCATGGTTCATGATTACTTCTTGTATCAATTTATCTACAAATCGTCCATTACCAAAGGCTTTTCTTTTAGCAAAATATTCACATATATCTTTTACTATTTCTTTTACACCATTCTCACATTTAAATCCCATATTTTTTGTCTTTAGCATAAATATTTCTGCTAATTCATTAGGTGTATAATCTGGGAAGTCAAATGTATAGCCTATTCTTGAAGCTATCCCTGGATTACTGTCAATAAAGGTCTTCATTTCATCTCTATATCCTGCAAATATTACTACGAATTCTCCCTTGTGGTCTTCCATCGCTTTTACAAGTGTTGCTATAGCTTCTAATCCGAAATGTATTTCCTCCTTCGGAACTTCCTTGTGTTAAACTATATGCTTCATCTATAAAAAGAACTCCTCCCATTGCTTTACTTATTACTTCTGCAGTTTTAGGTGCAGTTTGCCCTATATATGATGCTATCAAATCTTTATTTTCAACTTCTATTAGTTTATTTTCTTTAATTATACCAAGATCAAATAACATCTTTGCCATGATTCTTGCTATTGTCGTTTTTCCTGTTCCCGGATTTCCTGTAAATATCATATGCATATTAGCATTTTTTAATTTTAGTCCATTAGCTTTTGCTTTTACTTGGAATAACATGTATTTTTCAAATTCTTTTACTTTTTCCTTTAACATTTCCAAGCCTATTATATTGCTTAAACTTTCTTCTACAGTTTCTCTTTTATACATATTTTCTGGAAATACTATTTTATTTTTCGCATTACTATAATCAGCTAAATATGTGGCTAATTCCCTATTAGAAAATGGGATAAATTTTTGATTTAAACTTACATATTCTTTAAATTTCTTTTTATATTTTTCATAATTGCTTCTTAAATCATCTAACAGATCTGACTTTATCTTTGAAACATATAATTCATAAATTTCATCTAAAGATAAATCTTTTACTTTATATATATAATTTTGATATATAAATCTTATCTTTGGATCTATTGCTAGTAATTCTTCGATTTCTTTTTCTGTTGCCATTAGTATAATATAATTTTCTGTTTCCATTTTAGTAAGCAAGTTTAACACATGTCTAAATTGCTTCTCTCTAAGTTCTTCGGTTGAATTTAATGCTTTCCTATAGTCAAAAATAAATTCAGTTAATCCATTTATAACATATAATTTATTTTCTTCTAATTCGGTATATTTTACTGCTTCTTCAACATGATAAGGCACTCCATTTTTGTCATTTTTATTTACATCATAACTTGTTTTATATGTATTATATGATGCCAAATTCTGCATTGATAATCTTACAATTTCTTCTGAACTTATTTTTCCTTTTTGGTATAATAATTCAGCAATTTTATTTACTAGCTTTTCTTTTGTTTCTTGGTCATTTCCTTCTATTATGCAATGAAAATTTGTTTGAGATTCATTTGATATTATTTCACTTATTGCTTTTAAATTTTGTACTTTGTCTTTCATCTCGTTAAAATTGTCAAGTATATCATTTTTATATGTATTTAATTCTAGCAATTTTGCTTTTTTATTTTCTTTTATTTGATTATCTATTTCTTGTTTATGTTTCTTGTAATATTTTCTATCAGCTTCTATTTGATCATATTTTCCTTCTCTTTGTAAATAGTATATATATCCTGCAATAATAAATGGACATTCAGCAAGTCTACAACTATATGCTTCGCAGTAATTAAGTGTAGTGTTAATACTTCTTTCAAGATATTCAAAGTTTTCAAAGCCATGAGTAGGTGCTGTTAACTTTGTTATGTCATTATTAAATTTTTTATATTCTGAACATGAATATAAAGATTCTATTTTTATACTTCCATCTTCTGTTAAAACATTTGATACCCATATGCAGTTATTATCAACTATTTTTTTACAAAATTCAAAGGTTTCTTCAGATACATTTTTTAACCCATCTTTTACATTCCATATAAAATCAAATTTATTATTTGTAATATTGTTTTTTCTATATTCTGCTCTTTCTTTTAATTTATTTTCTAATTCACCTTTTCCATATAAATATAGAACATATGCAGCTAATACTTTTGGACACTTATCATATTGACAGTTTGTACATATACTATTTATTGTATCTGCTTTATACTCTATTTCCCATTCATTTTCATTCGTTAGATAATTTTCCATGTTATTTTTCATGTCTTCTAACAATTCTTCAGAAGTTATTTTTTGGTTACAAAAATTAATAAGTTCTGATTGTATAACTATTTCTGGATAATATTCTTCTGTTTCTGGTTTATAAATTAATTTAATTTTTCCATCTTTTATTAGTCTAAATGCAATTTCTAATGCTGTATCAGAAACATAATTTAACCCTGATGGATTCTCTAATTCAAAATCATATTTTTCTACTGTACTATTAAATTCCTCTGGCATATTTAAGAATTTGTTTTCTCTTTCGTTTTTTATATTTTTATCCATTTTTATCCCCTCGTATATTATCTTTCGTCTATTTCTGATTTAATAAATCCAGATATATCTGGTCCTATATTTCCCTGATAATCATCTTTTTTCATATCATTAAAAAAATTAAATGTTCCATATTCTCTTATTTTTTTAATAGTGTCTGGCGTTAATAGATTTTTGTCTTGTAAAATTCCACTATTTATTATAATTTGTAGTTCTTCTTTTGTTGTAGCTTCATCAGGATCTGGTGAATGTATAATATTCATATCATTTATTCTAATATTACCTATCCCGTTTAGAATTCTTGGTTCCTTTAGATTTCCTCTTTTGTCTACATATCTTACATAATTAACTTGCTCATCTTCTAAATTTGTAATTATGCCAACATTGTTATTAACATATTTTTGTCTTATTAATGTTTTCTCTGCAAAAATATCATTAGATAATTCTTCATATGTTTTTTCTCTATCACCTACTAATACTAATAATGCTTTATTACCAAAAATTTCTCTAATTCCATATAAATATGAAGCATATGATTTTGCAAAACCGCTCCCTTTATTTTCATAATGTTTATGATATAGTTTTTTAATTAGACTTTCAAAATCATCTACTGCATAATATTTTATTTCTTGAAATTTTCCCTCTAAATCATTTAATATTTCATCTAAATATCGTATTCCATCTGGTTTTACTATAAAATAACTATAACTTCTTTTCATTTTTTATTTCCTCATATCTTTCTACTAGTAAGTCTTTAATAGCTTCTGGTACTAAATTCACATTTTTTAGATCTTCATATTTTACAACTACTGGCTCGAAGATACCTTTATATTCATTTTTATTAGTCATTTCTGGGCCATTTCCTGTTCCTATTATTCCGTCTTTATGTGAACATATGTAAAATATTTGAATGCTATCATTATAAGCTTGGTCATCATATTCTATTAATTTTTCTTTTACATCTACTGTAATGCCTAGCTCTTCTTCTATTTCTCTATTTAATGTTTCTAAATTGCTTTCCCCTTCTTCTTGCTTTCCGCCAGGTACAACAAAATAATCTCTTAATGTACCATCTTCTCTTGGTTTTATTCTATGTATTAAGATGATTCCATCATCTTTTTCTACTATTCCTCTAACACTTATATGCATATTATACTCCTTTATTTATTAAATTCCTTGCCATTTGTACTCCAGATGCTGATGCCATCATTAATCCTCTTGTCATTCCTCCACCATCTCCTATAGAATACAAGCCTTTTACACTTGTTTCAAAATTATGATCTATTACTACTTTATTACTATAGAATTTTATTTCTGGTGCATATAATAGATTTTCTGGATTTGCAAATCCTTCTACTATTTTGTCCATACTTCTTATAAATTGAAGAATATCTGTCATAGTTCTATATCCAAGTGCAAATGTTATATCTCCTGCAACTGCTGATTTTAATGTTGGCTTAATTTTATTATTTTGTAATTCTTCATCCCAAGTTCTTTTTCCTCTGTAAATATCTCCTAATCTTTGAACTACTATATTTCCATTTCCTAATTCATTTATATTTTTAGCTATATTTCTTCCATATTCTATTGGTTTATCAAATGGATAATTAAAATGATGTGATACTAGTATTGCTAAATTTGTATGTGTGCTTTTTTTGTCTTTATATGAATGTCCATTAACTAAATTTATACCTTCGTCATATACTTCTGATGAAACAAACCCGCTTGGATTTTGGCAAAATGTTCTTACTTTATCCTTAAAAGGTCCTGGATAACCAATAAATTTGCCTTCGTACATATATGTATTTATATCTTTCATTACTTCATCTGAAAGCTCATATCTTACGCCTATATCTACTACTCCAGCTTCTGTTTTGATGTTATGAGCATTACACATGTCTACTAGCCAATTTGCACCTTTTCTTCCTACTGCTATTATTATGTTTTTTCCATATATTTTTTCTTCTGTATTTTCTTTTATATTATGTACAATAATTCCTTTGGCTTCGTTATTTTCTATTATTAAATCTTTTACTTCTGTTTCGAACATTAAATCTATATTGTGTTCTTCTAAATATTTTTCTAATTTTTTGTATAGTTCATGTGCTTTTTCTGTTCCTAGATGTCTTATTGGAATATCTATTAATGTTATTTCTTCTTTTTTGGCTTTCTTCTTTATCTCGTTAATTTCGTTTTTATACTTCGTTCCTTCTAGTTTTGGATCTGCTCCGAAATCTAGATATATTTGATCTGTGTAATCTATTAGTTTCTTTGTTTCTTCTACTCCTACATATTTATGTAGTTCTCCTCCTACATAAAAGTCTTCGTCTTCTTTATTGTATAAAGATAGTTTTCCGTCAGAAAATGCACCTGCTCCGGAGAATCCGCTTGTAATATTACAAAATGGTTTGCATTTTACACATTTTCCTATTGTTTCTATAGGGCAATTTCTATCTTCTACTCGTTTTCCTTGTTCTACTAACAATATTTTTTTATTTTGATTTTTTTGAATCATCTCATATGCAAAAAATATTGCTCCAGGTCCCATTCCTATTACTATTACATCATAACTAGGTGTCATTCACATCACATCCTTTTCCGTTTTCTTCAGTTTTATTCTATCTCAAAAATATCTTTATTACAATAGCTAAATTTCGTTTAAGGGATTTGGGGACGTTCCTTAAATCCCTATTTGCATTAAATTAATCTCTCTTCTTAAGCTTGATTTTGCACATACTATCTATCAAGATTAGTATGTATATTTCTATAAGCAGACAAATCCCAGTAAAAAGATATTATCCTTTTACTGGGATTTGAGTTCAGTTATTGTTTACTTATTGCCAGGCTAATTTTAAAATTTGACGTTTGAAATACGCCTTTGGTCTTTCATCCAAAAGTGAGATTTTAATTGCAGTATCATCATTGGCAACTATTTCGCCAGTCAATTCTGCAATTATTTCATGTGCCCATTTTTCTGTTGTCCCAAAATATTCTTGGACATTTTCAAGAAGTTCTCTGCTTTCTTTTACGCAAAGAATTTTGTGTCCCATTTCATGTCCAAAAATTTGAGCTCCGGAACCTTCTCTTCTAATATCAATTATTCCGTCATTGTCAACTGCAATTTTGCCACTTACAATTGAATACATTCCAACCCTCTCTATCATAGGAAAGATATCAATCTCCTGCCCTATAATATAACGTAATGGCATCTCGCTTCTTTCGTAGACGTCTATTATTCGTTTGGCAGCTCTAAAATACTGCGGAAACCACATTTCTTCTGCAAACTTCATAATATTTTCGTCTCTTTCCATCGGTGAATTTCCCATTGCTGGAGCTTCCGATTTTTCCATACTACCAGGAATTGGTAGATAGACTGTTACATGAATCTTGTTCCGCAACCAAGATTCTGAACAAATTAACCTCTCTGACATATTACATGTCCTCCTTTTTAGTGCACGGTTGTTGGTAAACATAATTATTATACCACTATTTAAGTAGTTATTCAATCTAAATTATCAAACTTGCAATTTGGATTATCTTACTATGACATAAAATACACCTCTAAGAATAACCTATACTTATTCTTAGAGGTGCAATATTTTTCGAAATAGGGAAAAAAGGAACGTCCCCAAATCCCTATTTTCCAAATTCTTTTTCTATAAATGATGTGTCATAATCATTAGCTTTAAATTTTTCATTGTCTAATATTTTTAATATGAAGTCTGTATTTGTTTCTATTCCTGAAATTACAAGTTCTGATAATGCACTCTTCATTTTAGCAATTGATTCTTTTCTGTCTTTTCCGTGAACAATTACTTTTGCAATCATAGAGTCATAATTTTGAGGAACTTTATATCCTGCATATACAGCTGTATCAACTCTTACACCATTTCCACCTGGAAGATGTAATTCTTCTATTAATCCTGGGCATGGCATAAAGTTTTTAGCTGGATTTTCTGCATTTATTCTAGCTTCTAAACTATGTCCTGTAAATGTAATATCTTTTTGTTTATATTTCATTTTTTCACCTGAAGCTATACGAATTTGCTCTTTTATTAAGTCTAATCCTGTTACCATCTCTGTTACTGGATGCTCTACTTGAATTCTTGTATTCATTTCCATAAAATAGAAATCTTTATTTTTATCTACTAAAAATTCTATTGTTCCAACATTTGTATATCCAACTTCTTTAACAGCTTTAACAGCTACAGCACCCATTTTTTCTCTTAATTTGCTATCTATTATTCCAGATGGTGTTTCTTCTAGCATTTTTTGATTTCTTCTTTGTACTGTACAATCTCTTTCACCTAAATGTACTGCATTACCATGTTCATCAGCCATTACTTGAATTTCTATATGTCTTGGATTTTCTATAAATTTCTCTATGTAAATGCTATCATCATTAAAAGATATAGCTGCTTCTTGTTTTACAACTTCATATGCTTTTTTTAGTTCATCCTCATTGTATGCAACTCTTATACCTTTTCCGCCACCACCAGCAGATGCTTTAAGCATTACTGGATATCCTATTTGGTTTGATATATTTATTGCTTCTTGCATTGTATATATTAATCCATCTGAACCTGGAACAACTGGAACACCTGCATTTTTCATTGTTTCTTTTGCTTTAGATTTATTTCCCATAAGTTCTATAATTTCTGGTTTTGGTCCTATAAATTTTAAACCTATTTCGTCACACATCTTTGCAAAACTGCTATTTTCTGATAAAAATCCAAAACCTGGATGAATACTATCTGCACCAGTTAAGCAAGCCGCTTCAATAATAGCTTTTACATTTAAATAACTTTTTACAGAAGGAGCAGGTCCTATACATACCGCTTCATCTGCAAGTTTTGTATGTAATGCTGTTTTGTCAGCTTCTGAATATACTGCAACTGTTTTTATTCCCATTTCTCTACAAGCTCTTATAATTCTTACAGCTATTTCTCCTCTGTTTGCAATTAATATCTTTTTTAACATATCAATTTCAAATCCTTTCTTGCTTCATTCTCAAGCGAAATTATACTATTGCAAATGTAAGCTCACCTTTTACAGCTACTTCTCCATTTACTGTTGCTATTGCTTCTCCAACTCCTATTGGACCTTTTCTTTTGATGATTTTAACTTCTAATTTTAAAACATCTCCTGGAATTACTTGTCTTTTAAATCTTAATTTATCTACACCACCAAAAAGTGCATTTTTACCTTTGTTTTCTGGCATAGAAAGAATTGCAACCGCACCTGTTTGTGCTAAAGCTTCTATTGTAAGAACTCCAGGCATTATTGGGTTACCAGGGAAATGTCCTTGGAAGTGTGGTTCATTTATACATACATTTTTATATGCCACACAACTTTCTCCTGGCACAAATTCTTCTACTCTGTCTATCATTAAAAATGGTGGTCTTTGTGGAATTATTTCCATTATTTCATTTATATTTAGCATAATTTTTCTCCTTTTAAAAATTTTTGAACTTTAGGGACAGTCCTTAAAGTTCAAATTTTATGTCAAGCGATGAACTTTTAAATCCGTCCCTAAAGTTCACCAGTTCTAAATAGGGAAAAAAGGAACGTCCCTAAATCCCTATTTTCTTATTTTATTTTGAATAATGTAGTTCCATATTCTACCATCTCTTCGTTCTTAACGCAGATTTCTACTATTTCTCCGTCAAATTCTGATTCTATTTCGTTCATTAATTTCATAGCTTCTACTACGCAAAGTACATCACCTTTTTTTACTTTGTCACCAACTTTTACATATGGTTCATCTTTTGGTGATGGAGCACTGTAAAAAGTTCCTACCATTGGTGATTTTACTTCTTTGTAATTTTCTGTTGCTACCACCGCTTTTGGCTCTTCTTTTGACTCAGTTGGTAAAGTAACTTCTTTTACAGCTGGTACTGGTCTTGGTTCTATAGCTTCTATAATTTTAGCTTCGTTTTTCTTCATTTTAATTTTTGTTCCATCTGGGAATTCGATATCTAAACTATCAACTTTAGAATTTCCCATATCATCTAATAATCTTTTAATATCTGAATATTCCATTTTTATTCCCCCTAGTCTTCATATTTTTTAAATATTATTGATCCATTATGTCCACCAAATCCTAATGAATTTGACATTGCATATTTTACTTCAACATTTCTTCCTTCGTTTGGAACTATATCTAAATCACATTCAGGGTCTTCTACTTTATAGTTTATTGTTGCTGGTACATAACCATCTTCTATTGCTTTAACACAAACAATAGCTTCAACTCCTCCAGCTGCACCTAATAAATGTCCTGTATTACTCTTTGTAGAACTTACTAAAACTTTTTTACTTGCTTCTTCTCCTAAAGCCTTTTTTATTGCCATAGTTTCTCCCGCATCGTTTAAATGTGTTGATGTACCATGTGCATTTATATATGTAACATCTTCTGGTTTTATTTTAGCATCTTCCATTGCAGATACCATTGCTCTTGCTGCACCTTCTCCATCTGGTGATGGTGATGTAATATGATATGCATCTGATGATGCTCCATATCCTACTATTTCTGCATATATATGTGCTCCTCTTTTTTTAGCATGTTCTAATTCTTCTAGAACTATAACAGCAGCACCTTCACCCATAACAAATCCACTTCTTTCTAGGTCAAAAGGTATACTTGCTCTGTTTTTATCTGTAGCTTGTGTTAATGCTTTTATATTTTGGAAACCTGCTATACCTGTTTTTGTAATTGGAGCTTCTGTTCCTCCTGCAAGTACTGCATCTTGGTAACCATGTTTAATCATTCTATAACTTTCTCCAATTGAATGTGTTCCAGTTGCACATGCTGTTACCATTGCAACAGATTCTCCTTTAAGACCTAAGTCTATTGTTACATTTCCTGCTGCCATGTTTGGTATTCCCATTGGAATAAACATTGGTGATACTCTATCTGGTCCTTTTATTGCACATGCCCCAATATCTTTTTCCATAGTATTTAATCCACCAATTCCAGAACCTATAACAGTTCCTACTCTTGTCATATCAGTATTTTCTTCTGTAATTCCACTATCTTTTAGAGCCTCTCTTGATGCTACTACAGCATATTGTGAATATAAATCCATTCTTCTTGCTGTTCTTCTGTCAAAATAGTCTTCTGGATTAAATCCTTTTACTTCTGCTGCTAATTTTACTTTTAAATCGCTAGTATCAACTTTTGTTATCTCGTCAATACCACATTTTCCTGCTTTAATTCCTTCCCAAAAATCTGTTGCAGTGTTTCCTAAAGGTGTAACTGCTCCTATACCTGTAACAACAACTCTTCTTTCCATTCTAAATCATACCCCCATCTATATTTAATGTTTGACCTGTTATATAAGTATTTTCTTCTCCTCCTAAGAAGTAAACTGCATTTGCAATTTCTTCTGCAGTTCCCATTCTCTTTAAAGGAATTTGTGCATTAATACTTTCTTTTACTTTATCATTTAATACTGCTGTCATATCTGTAGCTATAAATCCAGGTGCTACACAGTTTGCTAATATATTTCTTGATGCAAGTTCTTTTGCAACACTTTTTGTAAATCCTATAATTCCTGCTTTTGATGCTGCATAATTTGATTGTCCTGCATTTCCCATAACTCCAACTACTGATGATATACTTACTATTCTTCCTTCTCTTCTTTTCATCATATATGGTGTTACTAATTTTGTTAAATTAAATGTTCCTTTTAAGTTTATAGAGATTACTTTATCAAAATCTTCTTCTTTCATTCTCATTAATAAATTGTCTCTTGTAACTCCTGCATTATTTACTAATACATCTATTCTTCCGAATTTTTCTATTGCAGCTGTTACCATTTTTTCGCATTGCTCGAAATTACTTACATCTGCTTTCTCCATTAATACTTCTGAACCATATTGTTTAAACTCTTCTTTTATTGCGTCTAAATCTGTATTATCTGAAACATAATTTATTACTAAATCATATCCATTTTTAGCAAATTTTTCTGCAATTGCCTTTCCGATTCCTCTTGATCCACCTGTAATTAAAGCTACTTTCTTTTCCATTTTTACTCTCCTTTACTTATATTTTATTACATATATTATTTTAAACTATCTAAAAAAGCTTCTAGTGTTTCTACACTGTTAATGTTAACTACATTTGCTTCTTTGTTTTCTTTTCTAACAAAACCTGTTAATGTTTTTCCTGGTCCTATTTCTACATATGTATCTATTCCATAATCTTGCATTGTTTTTATTGCTTTATCAAATCTTACAGAACTTACAATATGTCTTGATAATACATCAACCATATCATCATTTTCGTTATAAAATGTTCCATCTAGATTTTTTATTACTTTTGCTTTTGGAGCTTCTGTATTAAATTTTACTTCTTTTAATTTTTCTGTATATAATTCTTTTGCTTCATTTAATTTTGTTGTATGGAAAGGACCACCTGTTGCTAATTTTAAAGATCTTTTTGCTCCTTTTTCTTTTAAAGCTTCTATTGCTAAATTAATAGCTTCTTCGTCTCCAGAAATTACTGTTTGACCAGAATAATTATAATTTGCAGGTGAAATAAACATTCCTTTTGTTGCAATTTCTGCACATACTTCCTCTATAATTTTACTATCTAAACCAATTATTGCAGCCATACTATAATTTCCTGGCTCTACTTTATTACCCATTAAATAACCACGATGTTTTAATAATGTGATTCCATCTTCAAAACTTAAATATCCTCCACTTATTAATGCTGGATATTCACCTAAGCTTAATCCTACTGTTACGTCTGGTTTAATTCCTTTATTTTCTAATACTTTTAAAATTCCTAAACTCATTGTTGCTATTGCAAGTTGTGTATTTTCTGTTTTGCTTAATTCTTCCATTGTAGAATTAAATGTTAGTTCTGCTATATCTTTTCCTGATATCTCTGAAGCTTTTTTATATACTTCTCTTATTTCTTCATATTTGTCGTATAAATCTTTTCCCATTCCTACAGTTTGTGCTCCTTGACCTGGAAACATAAAAGCTATTTTCATTACAATCTTCCTTCCTTTGTTTTATAGTTCTAATAAGATACTTCCAGTGTTTAAACCTCCACCATATCCTATTAAAATAACTTTATCATTTTCTTTTAGTTTATTTTGTTTAAACATATCATCTAATGCAATTGGAATACTTGCACAAAATGTATTTCCATATTCTTCTACATTTGAATACATCTTGTCACTTTGAAGTTTTAATTTGTTTGCCATTGATGACAAAATTCTTCTATTAGATTGATGTGGAATTACATAAGTTATATCTTCCATAGTTATCTCATTTTTCTCCAAAAGCTTATTTATATTTTTTACTGTATCAGTTACAGCATATTTATATACTTCTTTACCATCCATATATATTTTTTCATTATTTACACATGTTAATATTTCACCTTTTTGTCCTTTACTTTCTATATATGAATCATATAATTTTGATTGGTCGCATCTTTTTATAACAATTGCTCCTGCACCATCTGCAAGCAATATTTCTGTATTTATGTCATTCTTGTCTAGATGTGTTGATAATTTTTCTACTCCCACAATTAATGCAGTATTTATTCTATTACTATCTATATATAATTTTGCTATATCTAGAGCATTTATAAAACCTGCACATCCTGCCAGAATATCCATACACATACAATTCTTTATATCGAAATATTTTTGTATCTCGTAAGATATACTTGGCATTTGGCATCTTCCTGATATAGATGCTACTATTATTAAATCTATATTTTCTTTTACGTTTTGTAGTGCTTCTTTTGAAGCTTTAATTGCTAATTGTTCTATTTCTTCATTAGTATAATATCTTTGTTTTATTCCTGTTCTTTTTATAATATAATTTTCTTCTACTTGATATTTTTTTTCTAATTCTTCATTTGTTATTTTTATTTCAGGAATATATTTTCCACTTGAAATTATTTGTATATTGCTCATATCTGCTCCCTATATAAAGTCTATATAATATTTTACTGTTTTTTTAGCTTATTTTTAATTAGTCCGACCGGTCAGATTTTTCATCGAGATGGAGAAACCAACAACGTTTCTTTTTTGTTAATTACTCCATCCCTATGATTGTTTTACAGTTAGCATTACTCTTCTAACCGTGGTTCTTTTTCTCTGCCCTTAAAGTACCCTGCTGAGTTATACTGTGTTATCACACTGTTTTCGATGTTCAAATACCGAGCATCGTAAAAGTGAAAAAATGACCAGAAATAGTCTTTCTCTTCAGGCTCTCCTACAAAGCAAATCTCATTGTATCTCGCATAACTCCATACTTTGAGTTCTTCTATAGGAATATCAATAGGATCTCCGATGTCTTTGGAACATCTTATAAGCGTTCTGTCATGTACGCCTTTTCCAAGTAATTTGTCGTCCGGTATAATTCTTCGCTGAAGTGCTATCCGGATAAAGCCACCTTTCCTTTCTCCTACAAATCTACCACAAATGCTTTTACCTGATTTGGTAAATACATTTATAATAGAATCTCTTTTTGCATCCATAAAGAACCTCCTTTTGCTTACATATTTTTTGTAAGTTCTCTCTGCCTTTTTGTTACCATGGTAATTATAGCATATTATTTTATTTTTGTATATTGGCTAATTAACCATAGAATGTTATAATCTACGTTGACTAAACTTAAATAAGGAGCAATAATTATGATTAAAAATATTATATTTGATTTAGGCGGAGTTTTAATAGATTTTATACCCGAAAAATATTTAAAACATATCGGATTAAATGATGAAGAAATAAAATTATATAAAAAAATGATATGGGGTGGCAAAGAGTGGTATCTAGGTGATAAGGGGACTTTATCTTATCCAGAAATTATTGATGCAATATGTAAAAATAATCCTAGCTATTCTGACAAATTAAGATATATATTGGATAATAAAAATAATGATTATATTTTATTTGAAGCACCATATGCATACAATTATCTTTTGGGTTTGAAAAATAAAGGATATAAACTTTATTTCTTATCAAATGTTAATAAAGTTGATTTAAAATATGATAAAGAACATTTTAAAATATTTGAATTGATAGATGGCTCTGTTTATTCTGCAGAAGTACGGATATGCTAAACCAGAAAAAGAATGTTATAAAATATTACTTAATAAATATAAGCTTATTCCATCAGAATGTATTTTTATAGATGATAATTTGCAAAATGTAGAAGTAGCACGTACTCTTGGAATAAATAGTATTCATTTTACTGATTTTGAAAACTTAAAAAACGATATTAGTAATTTTTTAAACTAGCAAATATTTAGTTAAAAAAACATAGTAAAGGAGCCACTCTCATGGCTCCTTTACTGTTAGTTCTTGTGCACCATCAATGATGTAAACTTCATCAAACCCAATAAAATATTTAGTTGGATTTTGAAGTTGAAGCTGCAAATATGTATGTGTGTTTAAGATCAGATTAGTTCTATTCTGTGTGTCACCTCGGCTAATCGACCGGATAATAGCCTGCAACTTATCACAATTCAGTATTACCAGTATTGCAGAAGAATATTTGTCTTTTAGCTTAGTTAACACCTCTGCTCTATCTGTTGGGAATATTCCTAAATTATCCCATATGATAGTATTGCCTTTCGCTAAGATCTCTTCTGCATTTCGATATGCTTTGTCATAGGCATCTTTTCCAATAAAGTCAATATCCTCTGCAGATAAATACTGAGCATTTGGATATAGCTCTTTTGTCACTCTATCAAATATGCAATCGATATCAATATGAATTGCACTGGATTGCATACATATTTTCTGAGCTAGTGTAGTCTTCCCAGATCCAGGCGTACCACACATCATAACCAAAGATTTTTTTGGTATCTTTATTTCACTCTTATAAAAATACCGGCTACGTTTATTTGGTAATTTAGTTGTAGCCTTTAACAAATCTTCTTCCAATAACTTATCTGATATATTCATCTTGTTGTCCTCCCATCTTCTAAACAAGTATTTGCTAAATTCAAAAAACTTCATCTTATATTTTAGCAAATTATGTTACCTTAGTCAACTTTCCCTACTCCAACATGAAATTACAATTTCATTTTCTTATATAAAAGAAAAATCCCTCAGGACATGCTCTTATTGCTTGCATATCCCAAGGGGTTCAAAGGGTTAATCGACATCTAAAATTGCTTTAGTCCCAAGGCTAATCACCTTAAGCCTCAGTTCTTTGGCAATTATTTCAACTTCTCTATCAGAAATATTGTTTGGAAAGTACAGCTGTACTTCTCCTCGTTTATATCTGGATTTAAAGTTGTTAGTGCCGCATGCCTGCTTAGCCACTCGCCGGGCCCGATTTTCAGAAGTGTTCTTTCCTCTGATAAATAATTGTCTAGGCATAAAATCCCTCCTTATAAAGTATATAATACTCCAGTCTCAATATAATTATACTCTTTTTTGTTGTATTATGTCAATTAATCTGTCGTTATTTGTTTTATTCTGTAATATTTGTTATAATATATACATTATGGAAAATCAAGAAAGATATAATCATTTAAATGAATATTATAAAAATAAATTTGGTGAGAGGACATTAAAAATCTGTATTGATGCAGGTTTTACATGTCCTAATCGTGATGGAACTTTAAGCACTTCTGGCTGTATTTTTTGTAGTGAAAAAGGTTCTGGTGAATTGATTAAATTTGCTAATCAACATATAACAGATCAAGTAACTAATTTCTTAAATAGCTATCGTGGAAAACGAGCTAATAAATTTATTGCATATTTTCAAAATTTTACTAACACATATGATACGCTAGAAAATCTAAAAGAAAAATACGATTCCGCTTTAAATGTTAGCAATAAAATTGTTGGGATTTCTATTGCAACAAGACCTGATTGTATTACAGAAGATATTGCAAAATTAATAGCATCATACTCTGATAAATATGACGTATCTGTTGAACTCGGACTACAAACTTCCAATAACAATATTGGCCAAATTATTAATCGTTGTTATTCTAGCTTGCAATTTACAACAGCTGTTAATATTTTAAGAAAATATAATATAGAGATTATCGCACATATGATGATTGGGCTCCCTAAAGAAAGTTTTGAAGATATAAAAGATACAGTTACATTTATAAATAACCATGATATTAAAGGACTAAAAATACATTCAACATATATTGTAAAAAATACTGTACTTGCAAATATGTACTATAACAAAGAATATGAACCAATCACATTAGACTATTATCTAGATGCTCTTACATATGTTATAACACATGTAAGACCAGATTTAATTATACATAGAATTTCTGGCGATGCACCAAAGGACTTACTTGTTGCACCAGAATGGAATTTGCATAAAAAATGGATTTTAAATGGTTTTGAAAAACGTTTAAAAGATGAAAATTTATGGCAAGGGAAATTTTATAAGGCATAGTTTTAACTATGCCTTAATTTTTTCTGCAATATATAAAATATGATTACTACATCCCATTAAGTCTTCTCTTTCGCAATTTGCCAAATGATATTTTATCCATATTTTAAATTCTTCATCAGATAATTCATTTACATATATAGCACCAATACTTCCACCAATTCCATCTGTTGCAAGCTCTTTAAGTTTTTTTATATTTTTATAATTTGACATTATTTTATTAAAATCTTTTATATATCTTACAGCAAATATTTCTTCTGGGATATTTGGAACTTTAAAATTTTCATCACACATTTCTTCTATTTCTTTTAAGTGACCTTTTTTTAATCCATAGTTAAAAATTACTGCTTCATTTGTAATATATGCGAAAAATATTTTTCCACCTGGTTTTGTTACTCTTATTGCTTCACTTACAGCTTTATTTACATCTTCTTCCGTAAATAAATGGTATAAAGGTCCTAAAGATAATGTTATATCAAATGTATTATCTTCAAACATACTTAAATCTATTGCATTTCCCTGTACTGCATTTACACACATTCCTTCTGTTATTTTACTTTTTAATTTATATAAATTACTCTCTATTAATTCTACCGCATTTACATCAAAACCCTTTTTAGCATAATAAATTGTATATCTACCTGTTCCTGCACCTATTTCTAGTATTTTATCTCCTTCATTTAAATATTGTTCAATATATTTTGTTGTTGTAATAAATTCTATACTATGTGCTTTATCTCTTTCTAATCTTCCATCTTCGTCATATTCATTATAATAATTATTTAAAATACTTTGTACATTATCCATTTTTATTCTCCTTCTTATCCCAATTTCTAGTTACATTCTCTGTTTCTTTTTTATACACAGCATCAAATAAATTAATATTTAGCTTATTACATATGCAAGTAAGTACTATGAACACATCAGCTATTTCATCTTCAATATTTGTATAATGATTTAATTCTTTATCATCTATTCCGATATCTGTATAATCTTTTCTAATCGCCTTTGCAAGTTCACCAGTCTCTTCTAATAATAGAAGCATTTTTTTCTCTATTTCTTCTTTTTCGAACCCTCTAATTCTAATTACACTTCTAATGTACTCCTGTAATTCATCTAAAGTACTGGTCTTGCCTATGTTTGCTAATAACCCTTCTTGCGTATTTATTTTGTTTTGTTCCTGTTCTTCATTTTTACCTTCTAGAACTTCTGTTAGATATATTTTATTATAGAAGCCGCCTTTTTTTAGCTCTTTGGCTTTCCTTATTTCTTCAACTCTTTTTTCATCTATATTCCTAAATTTAATAATAGCCTTTAATACTTCTTGCACATCTGCCATTTCTTTTTCGCTATGGTCTGATATATATTCATTAACTTCTTCTAATAATTTTTTATCCAGTTCTTTACTATATTTTTCATCATCTAAAATTTCATATTTACATTCTTTCCCTTGATTTTCTATTTCTTCAGGAATTTTATCTCTTACAAGCTTGTTATATTTATATATCATACTACCACCTCGTTTTTGACATTTTATATTTTGCATTATAAGTTGTCAATATAAATATGAAATTTTGTTCGCATTTTATTTTGTATTTTTAAACCTCTTATTTACATTATTCCAATTTATTATATTCCAAAAAGCCTTAATATACTCTCCTCTGTTTGCCTTGTATTGTAAAAAATATGAGTGTTCCCACATATCTAATACCAAAATAGGTTTGCAGTTCCATAGTGTTAAATCTTGGTGTTTTTCGCACTGTATTATTTCTAATTTATTAAATCTAGGTACCCATACAAGAAGATTCCAACCTGATGCTTCCACAACTTTACTACTCTCTGTAAATTGTTCTTTAAATATCTCGAACCCACCAAAATCTTTATTTATTTGTTCCATTAAATTAATATCTGGTGAAGATGGTATCGCAGGTCCTATATTCTCAAAAAACAATTCATGCAAAATTACTCCTGATCCAAAAAAGGATAAGTTTTTCTCTAAACATTTTATATTTTCGAAATTTCTCTCCTTTCGTGCCTTTTCTAGCTTTTCTAATGTTATATTTGTATTATCCACATAGCCTACATATAAAGTATTATAATGAATATTTAAAGTTTCCCTACTGTAATAAGGTTCTAAACTATCTAACGGATATTCTAAATTTATTTTCTTAATCATAAAAAATTCCTCCATATTTCATATTATGAAGGAATGCTTAAATTATTCTTATATTCTTTTTTCTAATTCTTGCTCTATATTTTCTAATATTTTGCAAATAATATCTTCTCTACAATAAACTTGTTTTGTTTCTTTATATAGTGATGTGGCAATATCAGAAATATCACTTGAAAATTCTTTTTCATTAACATTAAATCCTATTCCAATAAAAATTTCTTTAACTATTTCTTTTATTGTAACTACCTCTGTTAATATTCCACATATTTTTTTCCCATTTAATAATAAATCATTTGGTAATTTAATTTCTAATTCTATTCCATATAGTTCTTTAATTGCTTGTTGTATTTTTTCTGCAATTGCAACAGTAAATCCCTCTAATTTGCTTATATTAATTTCTGGTTTTAATATTATAGTCATTGCAATATTATCTGTTTTTGTATGCCACACTCTACCGTGTGTTCCTCTTCCAGCTGTCTGCATATCAGCTATAATTACTGTTCCATTTTTATATTTTTCTACATTTCTTTTTGCCTCTGCTTGTGTTGAGTCAATTTCATCAAAATATTCTAGTTCTTTTCCAATGAATTTTGTTTTAGCACTTTTTATTTTTTCTATATTCACTGACATACCTCTTTCGAAATTATAATATAATATCTCTTTTTAATAATCCTTTTTTTATAGTTCCTGTTCCAATAAACTTATTAGCTACATATATTTTGTAAAGTCCATCAATATTATTATCAGTTAATTGGACTCCATTTAAAAACAATTTAAGTTTCTTTTCACCTAAGTTAATACAAGTTGTTTCTTTTAAAATTTCTTCTAGTGTAATTAAATGGTCATTAACATTCTTTAAATCTATATCGTCTATATAAACTGCATCTTTAATATTAAATTTCCCTACTTGTAGCCTTTTTAAGTTTTTCATATATCCTACTGTATTCAATTTTTCTGCAATATCTTCACATAAACTTCTAATATATGTACCTTTTGAACAACTCACAACAAAACTTATAATATTTTTATCATATTTATTTAAATCAATTTTATAAATCTCAATTTTTCTTGGTTCTATCTCAACCTTTTCTCCTGCGCGTGCATATTCATAAAGTTTTTTACCATTCTTTTTTATTGCAGAATACATTGGTGGAATTTGTTCTTGTTTTCCTACAAAGCTTTCTAAAACCTGTAATAAATTTTCTTTTATATATCTTTCATCTACATTTTTTTCTTCTATTACTTTTCCCTCTATATCTGCAGTGTCAGTTTTCTTTCCAAGCTCTAATTCCACTTCATATATTTTATCATGATTAATTAAATATTTAGAGAATTTTGTTCCTTTACCAATTAATATTGGCAAAACTCCTGTAGCATTTGGATCTAAAGTCCCAGTATGCCCAACTTTTGATATATTTAACTTTTTCTTTAATTTTGCAACTACATCATGTGATGTATATTCTTTTTGTTTATTTATTACTATAATTCCATCCATACCTGACCTCTTTATTATTTATAAGAAAATTGGCTTTGTAATACGTGCGTATTTCTTTGCAATCGCACAAATATAAGTTACTTAACCTTGTTGTTCTATAAAATCTTCACTTTTACAATATAATAAAAAAATGAACTCTAAGGAAAATCCCTAAAGTTCAAATAGGGATCTCTAGGAATGTCCCTCAATCCCTATCTTGAATAGGGAAAAAAGGAACGTCCCCAAATCCCTATTTTAAATATTTTCTTATTATACTTACTAATGTGCTTTTTATTTGTTCTGGCGTTCCTGCTATTCTACAACCTGCTGCTTTTACATGTCCTCCACCACCAAATACTATTGCAACATCTGATACATTTACATAATCATTAGAACGCAATGATACTTTATATGTTTTATCATCTCTTTGACGTAAAAATACAGAAACTTCAACACCTTCTATATCTCTACCTTTTTCTACTATTCCTTCATGATCCCCTGGTTCTGCATTAACTTCTAGTTCATCTTGTTTTGTTATATATGTAAATGCTATTTTACCATCTTCCAAAAATTCTAGCCTATCCATTGCTTTCTTTGATAATTCAAAACTAGATCTTGTACGTACTTGATATGCATGTTTATATACTTCTGAAACATTTACTCCTGTTTGTAAAAGCCACGCAACAAATTGAAATGTTTCTGCTGATACACCTTGATTTTTAAATCCTCCTGTATCTGTTATAATTCCTGCTAATAAACATGAACCTATATCTTTCGTTATCTTTATATTTAATGCTTCTAATACTATTATTAGTATTTGTGCACAAGCAGGTGATGCAGGATTAACATAGTTATAATCTGCAAACATACCATTTTTTGTATGATGATCAATATTAATAGTTACATTTGCTCTATCAAAGTATTCTCTCCAACCATTAAGTCTTTCTATTGTCGCACAATCAACAGTAATAGCTAAATCATAATTATCTTTTCTACCTTCTTTTTTTACTTCTTTTGCTCCAGCTAAAAATTCGAAGTTTCTAGGACATTCTGGAATTATAACATCTACATTTTTTCCGATTTGTTTTAAAGCATTGTACATTGCCAAACTACTACCTATTGCATCTCCATCAGGTGTTTCATGTGTTAAAACAACTATACTTTCTGCTTTTTTTATCTCTTCTACAATATTATCTAATGTTGTCATAAACTATTCTCCTTTATTTTCTGGCTTAATGTCTTTTATAACATTTTTTAAAATTGTATCAATTCTTGCACCATATTCTATTGAATCATCAAATATAAATATTATTTCTGGTGTTGTACGTAAGTTAATTCGTTTTGCAACTTCTGTTCTTACAAAACCTGCTGATTTCTTTAATGCTGCTAATACTTGTTTATTGTCTTTTGCATTTAACATGCTTACATAAACTTTAGCATATTTTAAATCACCACTAACTTTTACCTTTGTTACACTTATTAACCCAGTTATATTAGGATCTTTTAAGTCATATGTTATAATATGACTTATTTCCTTTTTCATTTCTTCATCAATTCTGTTTAATCTGTTTGAGTCTTTCTTAGGCATATATACCTCCTTTGGATATTATCTTTTTACCTCGTCCATTACGAATGCTTCTATAATATCTCCTTCTTTTATATCATTGTAATTTTCTATTTGCATACCGCATTCGAAGCCTTTATTAACTTCTTTTGCATCATCTTTAAATCTTTTTAATGAAGCTAGTTTACCTTCGTGAATTACTACTTCATCACGTATTACACGAACTCCTGCATTTCTTTCTATTTTTCCTGTTAATACAAAAGCTCCACCGATTGTTCCAACGCTTGATATTCTAAATGTTTGTCTTATTTCTGCTGTTCCTATAATTCTTTCTACATATTTAGGATCTAACATACCTTTCATAGCTGTTTCTACATCTTCTATAGCTTGGTAAATAATTGAATATTGTTTTATTTCTACATGATCTTTTTCAGCTTCTGCTTTTGCAGTTGGTACAGGTCTTACATTAAATGCAATTATAATAGCATTAGATACATTTGCAAGAGTAACATCAGATTCTGTAACAGCTCCAACTGCTGAGTGTATTACTTTAACTCTAACTTCTTCATTAGATAATTTTTCTAATGATTGTTTTACAGCTTCTACTGTTCCTTGTACATCTGCTTTTATAATTAAGTTTAATTGTTTTAATTTTCCTTCTTCCATTTGGCTAAATAGATTGTCTAATGTAACTTTATTTACTTGATTTATTGATTTTTCTCTTTCTTGTCTCTTTCTTCTTTCTATTAAGTGTTTAGCCATCTTTTCGTCTTTTACCTCGTAGAATGTTTCACCTGCTACTGGAACTTCTGTAAGTCCCATAACTTCTACTGGCATTGAAGGACCAGCTTTTTTAACTTTTTGTCCTTTATAATTTCTCATAGCTCTAATTCTTCCTATAGAAGAACCTACAACTATTGTATCTCCAACATCTAAAGTTCCTCTTTGTACTAATAGTGATGCAATTGGACCTTTTGATTTATCAAGTCTAGCTTCTATTACAGCACCTTTAGCTTGTTTATGAGGATTTACTTTTAAATCTAACATATCTGCTTCTAATAATACCATCTCTAATAATTGGTCAATATTTTGATGTGTTTTAGCAGATATTGGAACATATATTGTGTCCCCACCCCATTCTTCTGGAACTAATTCATATTTCATTAATTCTTCTTTAACTTTTTCTACATTTGCACCTGGTAAATCAATCTTGTTTATTGCTACAATTATTGGTATATTTGCAGCCTTAGCATGATTTATAGCTTCTACTGTTTGTGGCATAACACCATCATTTGCAGCAACAACTAATATAGCTATATCTGTAATTTGAGCTCCTCTTGCACGCATACTTGTAAAAGCTTCGTGTCCTGGTGTATCTAAGAATGTAATGTCTCTTCCATTAACTTTTACTTGATATGCACCTATATGTTGTGTAATTCCTCCAGCTTCTCCTTCTATAACATTAGTTGAACGTATTGCATCAAGTAATGATGTTTTACCATGGTCTACGTGTCCCATTACTACGATAACTGGTGCTCTTGGTACCAAATCTTCAGCTTTATCTTCTGATTCATCAAATAAAATATCTTCTTCTTTAACAACATTCTTCTTTTTAGCAGTTACTCCAAATTCTTGAGCTATTAAGTAAGCTGTATCAAAGTCTATATCATTATTTATTGTTGCCATGATACCATAACCTAATAGTTTCTTTATTACTTCACTACTTGTTTTCTTTAATTCTGCTGCTAAATCTTTAACAGAAATTGTTTCTGGTATTGTAATTTCTGTAAGCTTGAATATTTTTTGTTTTGATTCAGTTGGCTTTTGATTTTTTGCATTTTTCTTTTTGTTTTTCTTTCCTCTTCTTGTAGATAAATCATAATAGTCTAACATTCCACCATCTTGATCAGAAAACATTGTAGATAAGCTATTAGTTTGTTTTAAGTCTTGTAATTTCTTTTCGTTAATATCTTCATCACTAAATCTTTTACTTGCTTTTGCAGATTTTCTTGTCTTATTTTCTTCATATTTATTATTTTTTTGTTTTTCCATAGATTTGTTGTATTCTCTTACAACTTCTTTTTCTGCTACTTCTGAAGACATTATATTTTTAATATTCTTTTCGATAGTTCTTTCATCCATTGGTCTAGGACCTTTAGAATAATTATTATTTCTAAAGTTGTTATTGTTGTTTTTGTAATTATTATTTCTATAACCATCTCTATTATTATTGTTATTTCTGAAGTTTTTATTATCTTTTCTGTTATTAAAATTATTATTTCTCTTTGAAAAGTCTTTTTCTTCATTTTTATTTGATTCAATTTGTTTTGTTGTTTTACTGTTTTGTACCCCTATCATATTCTCTCTTTCACTTTTTTCTATTTTTTTATTTTCTATTTTTTGTTCTGGTTTTACTATCTCTTTTACCTCTTCTGTTTTAGGCTCTTGTTTTTCTTCTACTTTTTCTTCCACCTTTGGAGTTTCTTTCTTTGGTTCCTCTTTTTTCTTTAATCCAAATAATTCTTCTACAGTAAGTGGTTTTGTTTGTTTGTTTCTATATACAATATTAAAGTCTTTACTCTTATTTCTTTCTACAAACCCTAACTGTTTTTCTCTTTCCTTTTGTCTTTTTTGTTTTTCTTCTTCTTCCTTTTTTACTATTTCTTCATCAGAAATAATAACTTCTCTTCTTATTATTACCGGTTCATCTTTTTTATTTGATGCTTGATGTTTTTTTGTAGGTTTATTTTTTTGAGCACTTTTGTTGTTTTTCTTTAGCTCTTCTTCTAATTTTTTAGCTTCTTCGTCAGTTACTGCACTTAAATGACTTTTTACATCAAAATTTAAAGATTTAGCTTTTTCCAAAACTTCCTTACTTGTAAGCCCCATCTTCTTTGCTATTTCATGTATTTTTATTTTACCCAATAGCTTCACCCCCGTTAATTAATTTTTGTATTCCTTTTACTATATTTATATCTTTAATTCCTATTATTGCTTTATTTTTCTGACCTATTACTTTGCTTAGTTCTTCTATAGATCCTATAATAATAATTGGAATATTATATTTTTCTGCATAAAATTTATAATTTTTCTTGGTTTTTTCCGATGCTTCTTCAGATATTACTAACATTTTTATTTTCTTCATTTTTAATGCATTCTCGCATGCATTATTCCCAGCAACTATATTCCCAGCTCTTGTCGCTAAACCAAGTAAATTTAAAATTTTATTTTTCACTAATTACACCTCTTAATTCATCATAAACTGTTTCATCTATATTCATTTCAAAAGTCCTTGCTAAAGCCTTAGTTTTTATTGCTTTTTCTAGACATTGAATATCATCGCAAATATATGCTCCTCTACCATTTGCTCTTCCAGTTCTATCTAATGTAATGTTACCATCTTTGTCTTTTACTATACGAATTAAATCTTTTTTATCTTTTTTTTCTTTACAACCTATGCAAGTTCTTTGTGGTATCTTTTTCATTCTAACACTTCCTTATATTATACTTGCTTTTGCCTATTTATATGTTTACTATTCTGCATCATTATCTTCGTCTGCTTTTTCCATTTCAGCTTGTTTTTCCATTAAGATATTTCTAAATTGAGTTTCTGATTTTATATCTATTCTCCAATCTGATAATCCTGTTAGTTTAGCTGCAAGTCTTGCATTTTGTCCTGATTTACCAATTGCTAATGATAATTGGTCATCTGGTACAATTACTTGTGCAATTCTGTTTTCTTCATCTATATCTACTGCCATTACTTGTGCTGGTAATAAAGCTGAAGATATATAAATAGATAAATCTGCATTCCATTCTATTACATCTATTTTTTCACCATTTAATTCATTAATTATGTTTTGAATTCTTACTCCTTTTTGTCCTACACAAGAACCAACTGGGTCTATATTTTCGTTTGGTGAATATACAGCAACTTTACTTCTGCTACCTGCATCCCTAGATACAGCTTTTATTTCTATAACACCTTCATAAATTTCTGGTATTTCAAATTCGAATAATTTCTTAACGAATTCTGGACATGCTCTTGAAATTATAACTTGTGGAACTCCTTTTGCTCCTTTTTCTACATCTAGGATATATCCTTTTATTTTATCATTTACATGATATTTTTCTGTTGGTATTTGTTCTTTAGCTGGCATAACTCCTTCTACTTTACCTAAATCCATAACTACGATATTTGGATCTGCCTTTTGAATTATTCCAGAAACGATTTCACCTTTTCTTTCGCTATATTCGCTATATATAATTTCTCTTTCTGCTTCTCTTAACTTTTGAATAATTACTTGTTTTGCAGTTTGTGCTGCAATTCTTCCAAAGTTCTTTGGAACTAATTCTACATCTACTGTTCCACCAATTTGGGCTTCTTTATCTATCTTTCTTGCTTCTTCTAATGATATTTGTAAAATTGGATTTTCTGCATGTTCTACAACTTCTTTTACAGAATATAAGTGTGATGCACCTGTTTCTCTGTCTACTACTACTTTAACATTTTCTTGTGAATTATAATTTCTTTTATAAGCTGTTAATAATGCTGATTCTATAGAATCTAATAAATAATCTTTTTTTATTCCTTTTTCCTTTTCTAATTCTTGTATTGCAACTATTAATTGTTTATTATCTATTCCTTCCTCTCTCATGACTTACACTCCTTTTACCAATTAAATTTTATTTTTATTAATGAAATATCTTTTCTAGGTATTTCTTGTTCATCTATATTTATTGTCTCTTCACTAAATCCGTTTAAAATTCCAGTTATTAGTTTTTCACCATTAAATGGCTTAAATAATTTTATCTCTACTTCTTGCCCTATGTTTTCTTCTAATTGCCAATCTTTTCTTAATACTCTTTCTATTCCAGGTGATGATACTTCTAAAAAGTATTGATCTTTAATATAATCTTTTTCATCTAAAATCTCTGTAATAGCATTATTCACTTTTTCGCAATCTTCTAAACTTATGCCATTTTCACTATCTATAAAAATTCTTAAATAATAATCTTTTGCTTCTTTTTCGTAAATGACATCATAAAGTTTATATCCTAAATTTGTTACTATAGGATTTATTAATTCCTCTACATTTTTTTCTATTTTAGACAAGATTTTACCTCCCTTTACACTCATAAGGAGTGGGATTTGTTCCCACTCCTTATGTAATGTATTTTGCTATATGGGTATTATATAACATATATTTCCAAAAATCAAGGTTTACAGCGATATTTTTTCGGAATTTGGGGACGTTCCTTGTTTTCTCTATTTAAACATAAAACAAAAACGATAGCATAAACTACCCTTTTTTACAGGGATTTTAGGAACGTCCCCAAATCCCTACCTCCTACCTCCTAAATCTCTATTTCTTTGTTAAGCCATGTTGAATATATGTATACCTTATCAACTTTTCTATTTAATGATTCTTCTAAAGCTTTTTTATAAATTTCTAGTTGAATATTATATTTATCTTTTAAACTTTGTTCTTTATTATTTTCTACATAATCTGTTTTATAATCTACTAAAACTAATTCATCATTATTAGTTATATAGTACAAATCTATAATACCTTGTACTAATATTTCATCTTCTGCATTGTTTTGGTATATTTCATTTGCTTTTAAATTTAGATAGAATGCTTTTTCCTGTTCTACTACTTTTGCAGTTTGCATTTCTTTCCATATATTTGATTTTAGAAAAGCTAATATTTTATTATAATTTACACTTTCAGCTTCTTTGGGTAAAATTATTTCTTTGTTTACTAGGTTACTAACCATGTTTTTTAATTTTTCTAAATTGTACTCTTCTTTATAATTTAGTTTTTGTAAACATAAGTGCATTATTGTACCCTTTTCTGCTGGTGTTAGATCTGTTTTTTCTATTAAGAAATTTGGCTTTTTCAAAGTTATTCCAATCTTTTTCTCAGTTTTATCCTTTGATAGTTCTTTAATTTTTGAAACAGAAAGTTCACTTGGCATTTCTGTAGAATCTTTATATTTATATTCCCATTCCAAAATATTCTTTATTTTTTCCATATTTTCTTTTGATGTTTTTTTATTTTCTATATCTTTTAATACATCTTTTCTTTCTGTTTCACTTTCTACAGTTTGATTTAATATTTCTGCTTTACTTACTATATTAAATTCAAATATATCCGAATTTTTAATTTTATTTTTTAAATAAACTAGTTCTATCCAATCCAAATATGATTTATAACTTTCTAGTATTTTAGGATTTATTTTTGAATTATCTTCACTTTCATAAATTTGTAGTTCTTTCTCTTTGCTCTCAATAGATTTTTGTAAGTCTTTTTCTATTCCTGTGATAATCAATTTTTCCTTAGCCCTTGTTAAAGCAACATATAGCACTCTCATTTCTTCGGAAATACTTTCTCTTTTACTTACCATCTTGATTGCTTCTTTTGCAAGTGTTGGATATTCTATTTTTAATTCGCCATTTTCATAATTGGGTCCAAAGCCAATTTCTTGATGTATTAATATTTTTTCTCTTAAATCTTTTAAATTAAAGTTTTTTCCTGTACTACTTAAAAATACTACAGGGAATTCTAAACCTTTACTTTTATGAATACTCATAATTCTAATTACATTTTCGTTCTCACCAATTATTTTTGCTGCACCTAAATCATTGTTACGAAGCTTTAACTTATCTATAAAGTTTATAAAATTAAATACACCTTTAAATGATGCACTCTCATACTGCTTTGCTCTTTCAAAAAGCATTTTTAAATTTGCTTGTCTTAACTTTCCATTTTGCATTAATCCAACATAATTATAATAACCGGTATCCATATAAATTTTCCAAATCAACTCATCTAACGCTAAAAATTCACTTTCTTCTCTCCAATTATTTATAAGTTCTAAGAAAGAATCAATTTTATTACGTAATTCTTCATTTACCTGAATTCTTGATTTTACAACACTTTCATAAAAGTTCTCATATTTATCTGCTAATCTAATTTCTATTAAATCATTATCTGTAAATCCACCAATCATTGATCGCATAACTGTAACTAATGGTATGTCTTGCATTGGATTATCTATTATTTTCAGGCATGACATAATTATTTGAATTTCTACTGAATTTAAATATTCTGTAGATGTTTCACTATATACTGGCATACCTATATCTGAAATTTCTTTTTCATATATTGGTGATAATTCTGTTGTTGATCTTAACAACACAACTATATCTTTATATGTAACTTTTCTATAACCTTCTTTTTTATCTAACACATAATAATTGCTATTTATGAGCTCATTAATCTTTTGGGCTACATACCTTGCTTCTAAAATAGAGTTTTCAATTCTTTCTGTTTTTACATTATCTTCTTCATCTTCTTGTGAGTCTTTTGTAATGTCTTCCAAATTAATTATATTTATTTCCGTTTTCCCTGCAAAATCTATATTTTCCAATTGAGGCTTTTCATAATTTGCTCCTAAATTTAAATATTCATCTTCATTATAATCAACATCACCTAAATCTTTGCTCATAATTTCTTGGAAGATAATATTAGTTGTATCTAGTATATTTTTTCTACTTCTAAAATTTTTAAATAATTGTATTTTTAAATCATCAACTTTTGTTTTTTCCTTCTTTAATTTATATGTTTTGTATTTATTTAAAAATAGTTCTGGCATTGCTTGTCTAAATTTATATATACTTTGTTTTACATCTCCTACCATAAATATGTTGTTGCCTTTAGAGATTGAGGTTAATATGTATTCTTGAACCATATTACTATCTTGATATTCATCAATCGCAATTTCTTCGAACTTATTTTGGTATTTTTTTGCAATCTCTGAAGGTACATATTTTCCATCTTCGTCCTTAATTAATATTTTTAAGGCTAAATGTTCTATGTCATTAAAATCTATTATATTTCTTTCTAATTTTGCCTTTTTATAATTTTCATTAAATTTTAAAATTATTGCTTGTAGTAGATTTAGGACTTCGTACATATCTTTTAAATCTGCTAATACCTCAGCTGAACTATATATAAAAATGCTATCTTTTAACTTCTTAAATTTTGCATTTATCATATCTCTTTTTTCTTTTACAAGTGCGGGAGTTTCTGAATTTATTTTTTTACTACTTGGCCACCTAACAAAAGAAAAGTTCTTTGCAAGTTCATATGATTTATCCCATGAATTTAAGTTTGCTAATAGACTTTCTAAATTTTCTATGTCTAATCTTATTGCTTGTGAAAATTTTTCTAATTCATTTTCTGCATCTAATTCTTTTTTTATTTTCTTTAAGCCTAAAATATTTTCTTCAATACATTCTTTATAATTATTTAAAATAATTTTTCCCCATACTGTCTCTGCAAAATCAGTATTTTCGATATCTATATCAAATAATTTTACTTTTTCAGCTAACCATTTTTCTGGGAATGGTGCACTTTGAATAAAATTATATATACTTTTTACTATATCTTTTAGAGGCTCATCATCTTTATAACTTGTATAGATTTCTAAAAGTTTTAAAAATCCTTCATCTTCTTTTAAATATAAATCTTCAAAAAGTTCATCTAACACCTCTTCTTTTAAAAGCTCTATTTCTGCTGTATCACCAATTCTAAAGTTTGGTGAAATATTTATTTCGTAAAAATTATTTCGTATTACATCTAAACAAAAAGAATGTATTGTACAAATATTTGATTTATTTAAAAGTGTAATTTGCTTTTGTAGACGTAAATTAGTTGGCTCCTCTTCTATCTTCTTATAAATTGCATTTAATATTCTTTCTCTCATCTCACTTGCAGCAGCATTTGTAAAAGTCACAACCAATAATTTATCTATATCAATTTCTTCTTCAATTATTTTATTAATTATGCGCTCTACTAAAACAGCAGTCTTACCACTACCTGCTGCTGCAGCAACTAATATATTAGAACCCTTTTCGTGTATAGCTTGGCTTTGCTCCTCTGTCCATTTAACTTCGCTCATTTTATCTCCTTCGGGATTTAGAAACATCGGGATTTTGGGACATTCCTCGGGATTTGGGGACGGTCCTTTTTTCCCTCTTCGGGGGATTTGAAGACATTTCTTTTTTCCCTATATTAATTCTTCTAATTTTTCTATATCGTTTTTGTAAAATTTAAGTGCATTTTCATATGTTCTGCTATCTTCTAAATCTATTCCTACTGTTTTTAAAATATCTAATGATTTTTTACTTCCTCCCATTTTTAGCATATTAATATATTTTTCTACTAAGCCTTCTTCTCCTGCTAAAATTCTACTTGCTATGTCTATTGCACAAGATATACCTGTTGCATATTTATATACATAAAAACATCTAAAGAAATGATTTACTCTAGTCCAATTGTATTTGTTATATTTGTCTATAACTAGGTCTTCACCATAATACTTTCTGCATAAATCAACATATATATTTCCTAGTTTTTCTGCATTTAATATTTCTTCATTTTCTATTCTTGAGTGTACTTCTTGTTCAAATTCTGCAAACATAGCTTGTGTAAATAAAGTACTTTTTACTGTTTCTATTCTGTCATATAATAGTGCTATTTTTTCTTGTTTATCTGTTGAATTATCTAGTCTATATTGTGCAAGTAAAATTTCATTTACTGTTGAGGCTATCTCTGCTAATAAAAGAGTATAGCTATGTTCTAACACATTTTGATTTTTGTCAGAATAGTATGAATGCATTGCATGACCAAATTCATGTGCGATTGATGATACATCAAAATTTGTTCCTGTATAATTTAAAAGTACATATGGATGAACTCCGTATACTGGCATATTATATGCTCCTCCTCTTTTGTTTGGAGATTGGTATGCATCCATCCAATTTGAATTAAATGCTTCTTTTAATTTATTTACATATTCTGTTCCTAGTGGTGCTAGTGCCTTTAGTACTAGTTCTTCTGCATCTTCTATATCCATTGTAGTATCTGTTTGATTAAATGGATTTATGCTCATATCATACATATGAATATCTGGTAAGTTTAAAAGTTTCTTCTTTAACGATGTATATTCATGATTTATTCCTATATGTTCATTAATTGTTTTTAATAAAGTTTCATAAACTTTTACTGTTGCCTCGTCATCTATTACTGCTTTTTCTAATGAACTTTTATAATTCCTTAATTTAGCAATCTTTGTATCTTGTTTTACTGTATTTAAATATAGTTCTGTTATTGTATTTATATATTTACCATATTCTGATACTAGTGTTGTAGCTCCCTTTCTTCTTACTTCTCTATCTTTATTTTCTAATAATTTAGAATATTCAGCTTCATTTACTTCTAGTTCATTTCCGTCTGAATCTTTAATAGATGGAAATTTAATTTCTGCATTTGTTAATACACTATATGCATTTTCACATCCATTAAATGTATCAGAAAATTTTGATAACACTTCTTCAATTTCTTTACTTAATATATGTTTTTTGTTTTCTAAAATTTCATTTATTCTTCTTGAATATCTTTGTAAGCTTTTATCTTCTTTCATATATTTTTCTAATGTAGCTGTGTCCATATCTGTAAGCTCTGGAACCATAAAAGCTGTCTTTTCATCGATTTTATTGTCTAATTCTTCTGCTTCTTTAAATAGCTCTACAGCTTCTTGATTTGTCATATTTTTATGATATTGTAACATTCCATATGCATATATTTTGCAATCCATTTCTACTATTTCTTCAAAAATTTTATAACATTTATATATATTTTCTGATGAATCTTTTAATTTGCCTTTATATTGAACAATTTCTTCTAATTTTTCTTTTACCTTTTTAATATCTTCTTTATAATCTTCCTTTGTTTTATAAATATCTGTAAATTTCCATTCGAATTTGTTTTCCATAATATCCTCCTTTGTTTGGATTATTATATCAGTATGTATTTTTAAAATCAATGCACTTCGATTTAAAACAACAAAGAAGCCTATAGCATTCTGCTAAAAAGCTTCTTTGTCTAAAATATTGCCAGCGTACTGGCTTTTGGACGATTTATTAGTTACAATTTGTGTACTTTGAATACACCTTTTTTTGGATAGACATCTTTTTTGTGTCTATTAGCCATTCCACATTTCGCGGAATTGGTTTTTGCGGACCAGGGAAAATCCCTTCAAAGAAACTAGATACCCTTGTAATCCTAATGATTGGCCTACTCCAAGGAAATCTTTTCTTTAATAGTTCCTCATACTGGCTTAGATTTTTCATAACCATAAGTATCTTGCTGTATACCCGTTCGTATACAATTTTTGGCTCATTTTCAAGTCGCTTTTCCCAATAATCGAGTTCACTTCTGTCTGTAATAGAATTATCTCTTAAGAATTCCAAGTGATTGATATATTCTTCTTTGACCATCTTGGAAAACTCCTTTGCTACATCTTCAAGAGATGTTCCTACAAATTTCCGCACATCCATGATAAAATCCTCCGTTTATATCAAAAAATTAATCAAATCATATTATAGCAAGTTTATGTGAATTTGTCTATTGAATTTATATAATTCATTTTCATAATCACAAGCTCTTAAATTTCTAATATACATTTTCATATAGTCATCATAAATTATTTTAGTAAGCCTTTTTTATAATCATCATGAGTTCTTACAACATGTTCAGCCATTTTAACGTCCATAAATTCTACTTCGCATGGAAACTTCTGATATTTCATTCTAATATGTAAAGCTTTATAATTTGGATCTTCTGGATGTCCATCTTCTAAATAATTTTTTATTTCTACAATTTCAAAGTTAGAATTATTTACTATATAATCTTTTAACTTTTTATAATATTTTAAATTATGAAAAATATATCTTATACCAATAAGATCATATACACTATATATGTTATCTCCTACTTTTTTCATTTTACCCATAATGCTACTATTTGATTTTATTCTATACTGGATAGAATCTAAATCATTTAGTATGTCCAAATTAATACCTTCATTTATTAATCTCATAATTTCCAAAACTTTATTATTTGCTTCTTTTCTTATTTCATTAAATTCCATATTATCTACCTTAATTAAAACTATTTATTTTTTCCTCTATATTTAGCTTTAGTTAATTCCAACTCATATTTTTCTAACCCTGGTGAATTACTTTTTTTAGCCAATTCAATTTCCTTATTTATATCATATGGTACTCTTACAAATTGAATTGATAAAGCCTTTTTCTCTTTATCTCCCATTTCGCCTTCAATAATGCAATAATGTGCTTGGGTCATTTCTTCCATATCTACAGTACCATCATTTGGAATAGAAATTTCTAATGCATTTCCTACACTTCCTATATTTATTATTGTTTTATTTACAATCTTTTGTAAATACTGTTTGTGGATATCAGCATAAATCACAATGTCTGGGATATTTGCTTCATCTTCGAATAATTTCATTTTTTCATCTATGCTTGAGATGTCAAATATTCTATAATCCAAATCATTTTTAGTTGCATGAAACATTCTTACAAGACTTCCGCTTATGTATAAATCCATATACATAGGCAAATTTCTTAAATATTCTATTCTTTCTTCACCTAAAATATTATTATACCATTTTCTATGATATAAATGGTTTTCAGTCGGATTATTATAATTAGGATTTACTGCATAGTTGTCACAATTTCCTTTTATAACTACTTCGCATTTGTTTCTTATTAAATCCAATGTTTCGCATGGTGATGAACCTTTAAGCACTATATCTCCTAAGCAAAATATTCTTGTTATTCCTCTGCTTTCTATATCTTCTAATACTGCTTTTAATGCTACTATATTTGAATGTATATCTGATATTAATGCAATTTTTTCCATATTACACCTCTTTATTTTTTAGCAATAATTATTAACGTAGTTGGAGCACTGTCTATTTTTCGTTTATCCCAAAAATTACTTTTATAGCTTCCAATATGATTTTCTTGAATTGGTTTATCTTCTATCATTTTTTCGATTGTCAATCCTGATTTAATTATTGCATTTATAATTGTAGAAATTTTAAAATTATATTGTACCATAGGAATTTTGTCTTCACCTTTTGTTATATTAGCAAGAGCTTCATCATTATATGATTTTCTTATTACAACTTTATCTTCATCCATCTCTAAACAGTTAAAGAATGGATGTGTCCAACAGAACACAAATTTTCCATCTTTCTTTAAGTATCTTGAAACAAGTGATAATGTTTTTTCTAAACTTGATGAATAACCCATACTATATAAAGATAAACAATAATCAAAATAATTCTCTGGAATACCTGGATTATCTTCCATTGCTGAAACGAAAAATTTTCCACTTGGTACATTGTTTTTTGCATATCTTATCTGTTCTACTGATATGTCTATTCCCCAAACTTCACTTGCACCTTTAGTTTGTAAATATTTTAAACTTTCGCCTTTAGCACACCCTAACTCTAAAACTTTTTTATTTTTCACATCTTTAAATATGTTAAAATATTCTTCATTTCTCATAAATGGTCCATATTCTGGCAATGATGTATTAGAAAAATTCTTTCCACTTTTTACCAATTCATTCCAACCATTTTTATTTACTTCTATTATCTCCTTTTCGTCCATATTTAGCTCCTTAACTTTAGATTAATACTTTTTAATTTTCTACATTAATCCTTTGTATTTGTTTTGGTGTAAACAATTTAACATAGTAAGGTTGTATATCTGGAAATACATCTTTTACAAGCACAATATTTCCATTAATATCTGTAACTTTTAAATTTGGAAATGTCTTAAGCATTTTTTCATCGTTTAAATAATTATCCATAAATTCTTTTACACCAGGTCTATTTTGTATCTCTTCATAATCTAACAAATATTGCTCTCCATTTTGCATTTTAATTAAACCACTATGTTCAATTCTTGCATAAAACATTCTTAAAGCCACTCCAGTATATACACAATCAACAGCCATAACAATTATTGTTATTATAGTAATTGTTTTTAATACTTTTATATTAATTTTTTCTTTTAACCAAATTAATAATTTATCTACTTTTTTATTAATATATGTCATTAAAAAGATTGCAAGGATTCCCCAGAATATAGAAAAATATACACATATTCTACCATTTATATTAAGCGGCATATTCGAATAATCCCACCACTTTACATGCAACATCATTTCTCCAAATAAACTTACTAAGTATTCAACTACAGATCCAATTAAAAAACCGCCAAAAAACAATGTAAAATTGTTTTTCTTAAAATATTGTAGAAGCCCGATCATTATTACTGCTCCTAATCCATATATAGCACAAAATGGACCATATAAAAAGCTCTGTCTACTTTCTATAACACCTTTTGTAACTAATCCAAATAATGTTTCAATTAAATATCCTAAAATACTATAAATTATAAAATAAGCTAAAACTCTCCAAATGCTCATTCCTAGAATTGTAAATTTCTTCTTTTCTTTCTTCTTTTTGTTTTGCATTAATTCCTCCATTAACTATTACTTTAATTATTTATAAATCCAATTTTTATTCATTTTAGAAAATATATAGGGATTTAAGGAACGTCCCCATATCCCTTTTTCCTTTTTTCTTTTTTCTCTTTCGCTTTTCCTTTTCACCTATCTTAATAATATTTTTAATAAATTGCAATATTTATTTTATTTTTTTGTTAGTATTGTTATAATTTGGATATACTTATTTATGAAAGGAGTGTTTCTTACTTGGAACAAGAAAATTGGCATTCGCTTTCTTCGTCAGAAGTATTAGAAAAATTAAGGACTTCAGACTATGGATTAAGCGAAGAAGAAATTCGTAGTAGACAAAAAATTTATGGGCTTAATGAACTTTCTAAAAAGAAAAGAAAAAGTATTTTTAAACTGATTTTATATGAACTAAAAGATCCTATGATTATAATTCTTATTTTAGCAAGTATTTTATCTTTCTTTTTAGATGAATTTATAGAAGGATATGTAATTATATTCATAGTTTTCTTAAATGCTATAATTAGTGTTATTCAGCAAAAAAAGGCTGAAGCATCTATAGAAGCTTTAAAAAGTATGAGTTCTCCTACAGCTCATGTTATTAGAAATAACACAGAAGTTATCATCCCAGCTTCTGAAATTGTAGTTGGAGATATTGTAATTTTAGATGCAGGAAGTGTAGTTCCAGCCGATATGAGGCTTATAGAAAGTGCAAATTTAAAAATTCAAGAATCAGCTTTAACTGGTGAAACCGTTCCTGTAGAAAAAGATGCAGATGAAGTTTTAAATGCTGATTGCTTTTTAGCAGATAGAATTAACATGGCATATACATCTTCGCTTATTACTTATGGTAGAGGTATTGGTGTTGTTACTGCTACAGGTATGAATACAGAAGTTGGACATATTGCATCTCTTCTTAACAATAATGATGAATTTGATACACCTTTAAAAAGAAAACTTTCTGCAGTTGGTAAAACATTAAGTATTGTAGGTTTAATTGTTTGCGTAATTATATTTGTAATCGGACTACTTTATAAAAGACCTATTCTTCCATTATTTATGACTGCGATTTCACTTGCAATTTCTATAATTCCAGAGGGCTTACCTGCAACTGCCACAATAGTTATGGCTCTTGGAGTAAAACGTATGGCAAAAGAAAATGCCTTAATTAGAAAACTTCCTGCTGTCGAAACACTTGGTAGTAGTACTGTTATTTGTTCTGACAAAACTGGAACTCTTACACAAAACAGAATGGTTGTAAAAAAATTAGCCAATATGGATGACATTTTAAATGGCTTTGCCATTTCTGTAACTAATATACAAAATAAAGAATCATATAAAGAGCTAATATATTCTGGTTTATTATGTAATGATGCAACATTTGACAAGAAAAATAACAATATGCTTATTGGTGACCCAACAGAAGGTGCCCTTTTACTGCTTGGTAGAGATTTTTTTAAAATTAATCAAGAAGAGCTAGAAAGGAACTATGAAAGACTTTATGAACAACCTTTTGATTCTGACAGAAAACGTATGACTACAGTTCACAATATAGAAGGAACTATAACAGCATATGTAAAAGGCGCTTTAGATGAGCTTTTAAGTGTCTGTGATACAGTTCTTACAACTAATGGTATACAAACATTAACCGCTGAATATAAAGAAAAAATACTTAATGTAAATACCTCTCTATCTTCTGAGGCTTTAAGAGTTTTAGGCTTTGCTAAAAAAATGCTTGATAAAGTTCCAACAGAAGGTGAGAATATAGAAAACAATCTAACTTTTATTGGTGTTGTAGGTATGATTGATCCACCAAGGCTTGAAGTTCCAAATTCTATAAAAACGTGTAAAGATGCAGGAATTAGAACTATTATGATTACAGGTGACCATGTAATTACAGCAAAAGCTATTGCCAAAGAACTTGGAATATATGAAGAAAACACAAATGCAATAACTGGAACTGAATTAGACAATATGACTGATGATGAATTGGACAAAATCGTCGAAAACACTTCTGTGTTTGCTAGGGTATCTCCTAACCACAAATTAAGAATTGTAAATTCTTTAAAAAGAAACGGAGAAATTGTTGCAATGACTGGTGATGGTGTAAACGATGCACCTGCACTTAATAAAGCTGATATTGGTATATCAATGGGGATTAATGGTACTGATGTTGCAAAAGATGCTTCTGATATGATTTTATTAGATGATGATTTTACTACTATTGTTTATGCCATAAAAGAAGGTCGTAGAGTTTATAAGAATATTCAAAAAGTAATTCAATTTTTATTAGCTGGTAACATTGCAGAAATTTTAACATTATTTATTGCAACTTTATTAAATTGGGATCCGCCAATTCTTGCAATCCACATTTTATGTATAAATTTAGCAACAGATTCACTTCCTGCTTTAGCATTAGGTGTTGACCCAGCAAGTAAAAATATAATGAAAGAAAAACCTGTAAAATCTGGTACTCTTTTTGAAAAATCACTAGTTGCTAGAGTTATTTTACATGGTCTTTTTATAACAATTGCTACAATTTCTGCATTTTTAATAGGATATAATACAGACAGCTATATTGTAGGTCAAACTATGGCATTTTGTGTTTTAGCAATTTCACAAATGCTACATGCATTTAATCAAAGATCTAATACAGACTCTATTTTTACAAAAGGAAATGGTCATAACAAATATCTATTCTTTGCACTTGCATCTTCATTTGTATTATTACTAATTATTTTATTTGTTCCAATTGTTAGAAATATATTCAGTTTAACTTTGTTAAAACCAATAGAATGGCTTATAACAATAGGATTATCTATATTGCCGGTTTTCCTAGTGGAAATAACTAAATTTATAAAGAGAAAATTTAAATTAAATATTATTTAATATAAAAAATCCAACTTATTCAGTTGGATTTTTTTGTTTTGCAAATTCTTTTATTTCTTCATATATATCATAAAAGCTATATACTCTAATTATATTCTTGCCTTCGCAATCTTTATTATATCTTGTATCAAAACACATAATTGGCAAAAACTCTGCAAGTTGTTTTATGTTGTGTGGACTATCTTCTATCATTATATCTATATTATTTTCTCTACAATTTTCTAATTTATTAACTGTAGAAAAAATTAATTTATCATAATATAATTCATTGTCTTTAAACCAATTTCTCACCATGTCCTGCATCTTACTTTGTGCTTCTATATCTTCAAACTCACTAGCCCTAGCTGTAATAATATATATTTTATGTCCATCTGCTTTAAGTTTATTTAATACTTCTTTTGCAAAAGGTCTAGGCTTTTCTTCTACAGCATATTGTGAGTTATATTTTTCCCAAAATTCCATGTCTGTTTGCCTATCCCAACTAAAAATTTCTATACTCTCATATCCTTTAGAATTTACAATCTTTCCCTTGCCTATTTCAGAAGCATATTTTGTTCCATAGCTCATACAAAATTCATTAAAATTAGTTAATACACCATCAAGGTCAATTCCTATATTCATTTTTTCCTCCTTAGTTTACTAGCTTACTTTGTCAAATAATTTATCTTGATTATTATATACATATCTATTTACAAAATAAGTAATTATAATATGTAGAACTACCAAAATTGCAGCTGTTATAAAATAATTTGTAAAACTTAATGGTATGGTCACTATAAATATTATTCCAATTTCTAATAGATTTAATACAAAAGGCCATAATAAATTCATATTTTGTTTTACTACTGCGTATTCTGTTGACCATTCTAACTTTGGTTTTCTTAAATCTACTAATTCCATTAATAATGTTTGTAAAATTAACAAAATTAAATTTAATATTAATGCTGTTAATAAAAATGCTAGTGATGTTTTTGCTACTACATAAATAAATATTAAAACAATTAGTGATGTTATAGTTCCAAAAACAACATTTGGTATTCCTTTATAAATTAATTGTTTATAATATGGCACTGGTATATATTTCATAAAAATTGCATTTTGTCCATCTCTTGATATAGCAGTTGGAGCAATATATAGCATACTTGTCAAAAATTCTGTAATTGCAAGAATTGCTGCCAATCCAATTGGTGTCTCTATAAAACCACCTAATACGTTTTGGAATTCATTTATTGCTTCTTGTGAATTATTACTATTTATACTTACAATAAATATTCCCAAAAATACTACTGGCATTAATACAGATGGCAATACACATTGCACAAAAAATATCGGATTTTTAAATAGCATTTTAAATTCCTTTGCTACATATGATTTTCCTACTGAATTTATTTTTATGTCTTTACCAGTTATATTTTTCCCTTTCTTTGCTCCAGAAGATAAATTACCTACTGCCCCTCTAAAGTAAAGTTTATTTCCTATTAAAATAAATACTATATAACATATTGCTGTAATTCCTAGCAATTTAAAAAATTCAATAAAACTTGCATTTACTATTGCATTAATTCCTGGTTTTATAATAGGTAAACTATCACTAACCATTTCTACCATACTATTGGCTTGTGTTAATGCATTTAATAAATCTGCTTCACTTAATTCTGATGTTCCAGAAAAAGCAAATGAAAGTATAAGTGCTAATGCAATTCCTAATAGTGGTGCTATAAGTTTAAATCTATCTTTATTTTTTACACCCTTTGAAAAACTCATTATTACCATTATTATAAAAGTTGCAATAAGTATTGGAATTATTGGAAATATTATTAATACCAATAATGAAACTATATAGTACATTGCCCCTGCTGATGTAAGAATTCCATAAACAATTATTGGTGCTACTGCAAATATTAATTCCATTACATACTCTGTTACTAATATTACATTTAATTTTGAAATTAATATTTCTCTAGGCTTTAATGGTAATGGCAAAATGTAATCCAAATCTTTTGAAAAATAGAATACATTTGTTGCTGATATAATTGATTGTATTATTGTAAGTAGTGCTAACCCTAATAAAAATATTCCAATAAACATTGCTTCTTGATGCACTTGCTGTAGTGTTGTAATTAATCCATATGAAAGGAATCCAAATATTCCCATTAAATATACTAGTAAAATCCCATAAAGTATTATTTTTCCTACTTTGCTTGTTTTTTTATTATTTTCACTATATTTTTGGAAGGAATTTTTAAGGAGAACTTTTGTAAGTGAAATTATCTTATTCATCTTGTGTAATCTCCAAGAATAGTTCTTCTAATGTTCCATTGTCTTTTAGTTTTGTCTTCATTTCTTCAAATGTTCCAACAAAAATTAATTTCCCCTTATTTATAATTCCTACTCTGTCACATAATTTTTCTGCAACTTCTAAAACATGTGTAGAAAAGAAAACACAATTACCTTCCTTTGCGTGTTTCCTCATCATTTCTTTTAAGTCATAAGATGCCTTTGGATCCAACCCAGTCATTGGCTCATCTAATATCCAATTTTTTGGATTATTTAAAAGAGCACCACATAATATTATTTTTTGACGCATTCCGTGTGAATAGCCTTGCATCTCTTCATTTAAATTATCATATATCTCAAATTTCTTTGTTAACTCTTCTATTCTTTGTTTTCTTATTTCTTTTGGGACCTCATAAATATCTCCCATAAAATTTAAGTATTCTATTCCTTTAAGTTTTAAGAATATATCTGGTGTGTCTGGTACAAATCCTATAGTTTTTTTAGCAGAAATACTATCCTTTTTTATATCTTTATCATCTACCAATATTTTTCCCTCATCGGCATTTAATATGCCTGTAATCATCTTGATAGTTGTTGTTTTTCCTGCACCATTTGGTCCTAAAAAGCCAAAAATTTCTCCATCTTTTATTTCTAAGTTTAGGGAATCTACAGATTTTTTTCCTTTTACATATGACTTAGAAATATTTTCTAATTTAATCATGGTTATCCCCCTTTTTTTATATTTTTCATGATTGTACAATTTTTTTATTCTATTAGCAATACTATTTATAAATTATTAAGATATAATATATTAAAATTCTATTAATATCTTTACAGCAGAGCCATTTTGCTATATACTATATTGGCAGACAAATTATTAGGAGGTCTCTTACAAATGAAAAATAAAGTAGTTATAATAGGTACTGGTAACGTTGGAGTTAGTTATGCCTACTCACTTTTAAGTTCTAACATAAATATACATGAAATTGTATTAATAGACATTAATATGCAAAAAGCTGAAGGAGAAGCATTAGATTTACTAAATTGTATACCACTTACTAACACTTCTTCTAAAATCAAGTTTGGAACATATGAAGAATGTAATGATGCATCAATTATATGTATAACAGCAGGTGTTAGCCAAAGAGCAAATATTTCATCTAGAATGGAAGATTTGCATAATGCAAGTAATATTTTTAAAGAAATTGTTAAAAGTATTGCAGCTACAAAATTTAATGGAATTATACTTGTCGCAGGTAACCCACTAGATGTTATGACATATCTTACTTGGCAATATTCAGGACTAAATTCAAATAAAATTATTGGTTCTGGAACATCATTAGATTCTGCAAGACTTCAAAATATTATTGCAAATAAACTTGAGGTTTCACCAAAAAGTATACATGCTTATGTAATTGGTGAACATGGAAATAGTGGGTTTGTTCCTTGGAGCAATGCAAAAATCGGTTTAGAACCAATTTCTAACTATTTATCACACGAAGATATGATAAATATAGAAGATGAAACAAGAAACTTTGGTTTTAAAATTGCTCAAAAGAAGAATTACACTTGTTTTGGAATAGCTTCTGCTTTAACAAGAATAACTAGTGCAATTATAGCAGATGAAAAAGCGATTATATGTGTTTCTTCTTATGATCCAGTTCAAAAAGTATTTATTAGTACACCTTCTGTTATTGGAATAAATGGTGTCGAAAAAACTGGAATTATGGCTTTAAATCAAGAGGAAATTCACAAATTCGAAAACTCTGCAAATATTATACGAAATGCTATTAATGAAATTTAAATATACTACCTCCTACATTTGTTATAGGGGGTTTTTTTATGGAAGCGTCAAAAGCTTTAATTGTAAAAAAGAAATTAACAGATACACAATATATAATATTATATTTTTTCCTTTACTCATTTATTGGATGGTTAATGGAAACTTTTTATTCATTACTTGTATTGGGACATTTCACAAATCGTGGATTTTTAGTTGGTCCAATTTGTCCTATTTATGGATTTGGAGCAATTTTAATGATTTTGTTTATTGGTCAATATAAGAAAAATTCAATTAAATTATTTTTAGCTTCAGCTTTCATTTTCTCCGCATTTGAATATGTAGTAGGTTTTGCATTAGATGCGATTTTTGCTGCCAAATGGTGGGATTATACATATGACTTTTTTAATTTGAATGGTAGAATTAGTATTTTATATACAATAGCATGGGGATTTATCGGATTATTATTTATTAATCATATTCATCCATTTTTTTCTAAGAAAATAGAAAAATCCTTATCTGCTATTCCAACCTATATTTTAAAAGTCCTTATATATTTAATGCCAATAATTTTAATTATTGATACTATTTTCTCTAGTTTAAAATATCTAGGTATATTATAATGTCGAATTTTGAAGGTATAGGTCGAACGATTTATACCCTTTTTTATTGCTCTTTTTAGTAAAATTTGGTATAATATTCTTCGCGCGCAAATATATTTTATTATAGAGGTGATATCATTGTCTCAAAAGACAAACTCATTGGAATCCGGCGAAAGTAGCGAGGTTCTTGCTGTTCCCGCGCAAAGAATTGGACTTGCTCAATTTATTTTAAGTCCAGAACAAAGGACAGCTATAGATAATAGAAATAATCTAGTAAGATTATATGATACATATAAAAATGATTATCTTAAATACTATATACAAAATCTAGAAGCAGAAAATGCAAGTTTACAGGCTGCTTTTAAAAACGTAGATTTTTATATTATGTCTAGGGTAAAATCTAAACATAACTATATAGAAAAATTAGATAAAAAAGGTGAAGCTTTAGATATATTTGGAGACAAAATAATTATCTTAGCTGTAGATGGTAAAACAGATGAAGATTTATTAATTCAAAAAGCTTACGAAATGGAAAAATTTTTAGTTACACATGATCCAAATATAACTGAACTTTCTAGGAAAAGAAAAGATTATATAGCAGAACCTAAAAAAAATGGTTATTCATCCTTACATACAACTCGTATTGTTCATGTTCCAGATAAAGATATTAAATTTTATCGTGAAACACAAATAAAAACATTTAGAATGAGAGAAACAGAAAAAAATGGGACTGCAGGTCATTCTTCTGTATACAAAAATAATAGGGATTTATTTTTGCAAAAAATTAAAAACAGAATTTCTGCGGAATTCTTTTTACCTAAATACATGCATTTTGAATTTGATAGAAAATCTAGAAGTGATAAATTAGTTCAAGATAGTTTTGAATCAAATTTTAAATATTATTTTGGTTTAAATTTTGACGAATTTATGCAAATGAGAGCCATACAATTAAGATAAAAAGACGTGATTTTAATTTTAATCACGTCTTTTTTCTAACACTATATTTTTAAAATCTACTTATTGCAAGTCCATCTCCAACTTCTAATATTTCTGTTGTACAATTTTCATCTTCTGTTACTTCTTTTATATATTCACGTAAATTTCTTACAGCAGTTCTTTGTTTATGTTTGTTATAATCACTCATTACATAACCTTTATATAAAATATTGTCGGCAAAAATAATTCCATTTTTATTTAGCATTCTTTTAGCTTGCGCTAAAAAGAATGGATATTTTCCCTTTGCGGCATCTATAAATACAACATCATATTTTTTGTCTAAAGTAGGCAATATTTCTACTGCATCTCCTTCTAAAATATTAATCTTGTCTGCTACTCCTACCTTTTGTATATTTATCTTTGCCTCTTCTACTCTTTCATGCTCTCTTTCTATTGTATCTATTTTACCACCTTCAGCTAAATATCTTGAAAAGCATATAGCAGAATACCCAACAGCAGTTCCTATCTCTAATATTGCTTTTGGTTTCGTTTCTTTTAAAATTTTATCTATTACTTCTAAAGTATCATCCATAATTATTGGAATATGGTCTTCTAAAGCTTTTTCTTTTATTATTTTTAACTCTTGTTCGTTCATATACCTTCTCCTTTAATTATCAAACCAAAGAAATAGGGATTCCAAGGAACGTCCCCAAATCCCTGTTGGAAAGAACTCCCAAATCCCTATCCTATTTTATCTTATTTTAGTCTTCTTTAACTTTTCTTCTTGCTTCTCTTTCTCTAGTTTTTGTGTCTAGTATTTTCTTTCTTAATCTAATACTCTTTGGAGTTACTTCTACTAATTCATCATCTTGAATAAACTCTATAGCTTTTTCTAATGACATTTGAATTGGTGGTACTAATCTTAATGCATCATCAGAACCTGAAGCTCTTGTATTTGTTAAATGTTTTTCTTTACATACATTTATTGCTAAATCTTCTGGTCTAGAATTTATACCTACAATCATACCTTCATATACTTCTACACCTGGTCCAATGAATAAATCACCTTTATCTTGTGCATTGTATAATCCATATGTTATAGATGTACCTGCTTCGAAAGCTACAATTGTTCCTCTTGTTCTTGCAACAACTGTTCCTTTATATGGCTCATAATCTTCGAATACATGGTTCATAACACCATTACCTTTTGTATCTGTCATGAATTCTGTTCTATAACCAATTAAACCTCTTGAAGGTATTTTAAATTCTACTTTAGTATGACCTGCTTCTGCTGGTTCCATATTTATCATTTCTGCTTTTCTTTTTCCTAATTTTTCTATAACACTACCAATACAATCATCTGGTACATTTACTACAAGTCTTTCAATTGGTTCACATTTTACACCATTGATTTCTTTTATAATAACTTTTGGTCTAGATACTAAAAATTCAAACCCTTCTCTTCTCATTGTTTCGATTAATACAGATAGATGTAATTCTCCACGTCCAGCTACTTCAAATGAATCTGCAGAATCTGTTTCACTTACACGTAAACTTACATTTCTTTCAAGCTCTTTAAATAATCTATCTCTTAAATGTCTTGAAGTAATGAATTTTCCTTCTTTACCAGCTAAAGGTCCATCATTTACACTAAATGTCATAGTAACTGTTGGTTCGTCTATGTCTACAAAATCTATTTTTTCTGGGTGTTCTACATCACATATTGTTTCACCAATATTAATGTCTGGAATACCAGATAATTCGATAATATCACCTGCACCTATTTCTTGAACTTCTACTTTTTTAAGTCCCATATGTGTGTAAATTTTTCCTATTCTTGCATTTTCCATTTTTCCATCTTTTTTGCAAATAACTACTGGATCATTAACTTTTAATATTCCTCTTTCTAGTCTACCTATAGCCATTCTTCCTATGAATTCATCATAGTCAATATTAGATACTAGCATTTGAACAGGTCCTTCTTCATCACAAGCAGGTGGATTTATTTCTTTTATAATTGTTTCAAATATACAATTTATATTATCACTGCTATCTTCCATGTTCATTTTAGCAATTCCGTTTTTAGCTGAAGCATAAATTACTGGGAATTCTAATTGTTCATCTGTTGCATCTAATTCTATAAATAATTCTAGTACTTGGTCTAATACCTTTGATGGATTTGCTCCTGGTCTATCTATTTTATTTATTACAACTATTGGTTTTAAATTTAAAGATAATGCTTTCTTTAAAACCTCTCTTGTTTGAGGCATTGGTCCTTCGAACGCATCAACTAATAATAAAACTCCATCAACAGTTTTTAAAACTCTTTCTACTTCTCCACCAAAGTCAGCATGTCCTGGTGTATCTACTATATTTATTTTTACACCGTTATACATAACTGCTGTATTTTTAGAAAGAATTGTTATTCCCCTTTCTTTTTCTAATGCATTAGAATCCATAATTCTCTCGTCAACTTTTTCGTTGTCTCTAAATACATGGCTTTGTTTTAATAATGCATCTACTAATGTTGTTTTACCATGGTCTACGTGTGCTATGATTGCTATGTTTCTAATATTTTCGTTTATCATTTTTATTACTCCTTTATTCTTTATATTCGTTTGATGTATTTTCTAATTCTCTTATTGATAATTCGATTCTTTTATTTGCTAAATCCATATCAATTATTTTTGCATTTACTTTTTGTCCTATTCTTAATTCTTCTTCTGGTTTTGTTATTTTTCTTTCACATATTTGGGAAAGATGTACTAACCCTTCAATTCCTGGCTCTAGTTCTACAAAAGCTCCAAAAGGCATCATTTTAACTACTTTTACTGTTAAAATATCATTTATATTATATTTACCTTCTACAGATTTCCAAGGATCTGGCCCCTTTTCTGCATAAGATAATTTAATTCTTTTATTTTCTTTATCTACATCTATTGCTATTACATCGATTACTTGTCCTACTTTTAAAATCTCGTTAGGTGGTGTATTTCTATTCCATGTAATTTCTGAAATATGTAATAAACCTTGTACTGCTCCTAAATCTACAAAAGCACCATATGTACTTATACTTGTAACTTTTCCTTTATATTTTTTACCTACTTCTGCTTCATTCCAAAATTCGTCTATTTTCTTATTTTTTTCTTCATCTAAAATTGCTTTTATTGACCCTATTATTCTTCTAGGTCTAAATTTGCATTCTATTAATCTAAATCTAACTACTTTATCTTTATAATCTTTTATGTTTTCACATCTTGTTATTCCAGATAAAGAAATTGGAATAAATATATTGTATCCTTCTTTTGAAATTATAAATCCTTTGTCTGTGATTTCTGTAATTTTTTCCTCTAAAACTTCATTATTCTTAAATTTTTCTTCTAGCTCTTTTTGAGCTTCTTTCATTTTATATCTTTTAGTAGAAAGTAATACATTACCTTCACCATCATTCATTTTTATTACTTCTGCTGTTATTTTATCTCCAACTTTTAATTCTTTATTAGGGTCTGCAGCTTCATTGTATGAATATTCATTTCTTGGAATTATTCCATCTGCTTTATACCCGATATCTATAATTACTTCGCCTTTTTTATTTATATTTATTATTGTTCCTTCTATTGTTTCTTTTACATTTATATTTTTCATTGATTCTTCTATCATTTGTTCAAAATTTAATTGTTCTGACATAATTTCACCTTCCTAAATCTTTGTTACATTGTAACATCCTCTTTCGTTTGGTTTATCTTTATAAATGGCGTTTTTCATAAATGAAAAACGCCTATTCGCAGTAAACTGACAATATTATATATTATTGTTTGATATTTGTCAACATAATTATGTTATCCATTATCTCTTTACTTACTTGCTCTAGCTCCTCTTTCGAAGGCTTTTTAGTAACTCTATCACTATAATCTAATGGCTTTCCATAATTAACATATACCTTTTTAAAAGGCTTTTCTCCTCCTACTATTCCAACTGGTTGCACCTTTGCACCTGTTTGTAGTACGAAAAATGCTACTCCTTCTTTTACACTTTCTCCTTTTTCTAGTCCATTTCTTGTTCCTTCTGGGAACATAGCTATACTTTCTTTATTTTTTAGAGCTTTTAATGTTGTTTTTAAAGCTGCTATTTCTTTATTATCTCTTTTAACATATATAGCATCAAATACATAACCTAAAAATTTTAAAAATTTATTTTTAGTTAATTCCTCTTTTGCCATAAACCTAACATGTCTTCCTGCTGTTACTACAATTAAAGGCGGATCCAAATAACTTCTATGGTTTCCACAATATATTACTGGACCTTCCTTTGGAATATTTTCTTTTCCTATAACTTTTAACCTATATACAACTTTGCAATATAGATATATTGCTGTTCTAACTATTACTCTTAATATTCTTTTTATAATGTTCATTTCTATTCTCCTTAGTTTTTTGTTTTATTATTTTTATTATTTTATGCTTAATTTTATTTACGCTTGATTTACTTGAATCTACATATATTGCATCTGGAGCTTTTTTTAATGCTCCTACTTTTTTATTCATATCATTCTTGTCTCTTTCCATTATTGATTGTAAGACTTCTTCAAATGATTGATTAATTCCATTTCTTTTATTTTGTCTGCATCTTCTTTTAGCTCGCTCTATTGGTGTTGCATCCAAATATATTTTTACTTTTGCCTCTGGAAAAACTACAGTAGTAATATCTCGTCCTTCCATTATAATGTTCTTGCCTTCTTTTAACCATTCATAGCCAATTTTTCTTTCTAATTTTGTTATTTTATCTCTAACTCCTAAAATACTAGATGTTTTAGAAACTATTCCTGTTACTTCTGGAGTTCTGATTTTGCCAGTTACATCTTCTCCGTTTAAAAATACTGACTGCTTATTATTCTTATTTTTTAAGTTTATATCTATTTTTTCTAATATTTCTTCTACTTTTTCTTCATCAGTAATATCTATATTATTTTGAAGTACTGCTAAAGCATGGCATCTATATAGCATTCCTGTATCTATACTTACTAACCCCAAATCTTTAGCGACTAATTTTGTTATTGTGCCTTTCCCTGAACCTGCTGGTCCATCTATTGCAACTATATATGACATTTTTCCACCATCCACTAATTATTTTCTTCTTTATTAATATGTATATCTTTTATTATTATTTTAATTGTTTGTACTCGCATTGTTGTTAATTTTTCAATTTCTTTTATTATTTTGTTTTTAAAATTATCTACAATATTTCTAACATTTCCACCATATTCAACACTAAGTTCTATATATACATATGGACCTTCTGGTTGATTATCTATCCTTGTTCTTATTATATTGTATATATTTGGATCTTTTTTTGCTATATATTCTATAATTTGTCTAAATACTGTATCTGATATTGTAAAATTTCCTAAATAACTAAAAGTAGGTCTTATTATTGATTTTTCTGATATATATGGTTTATCATTTCTACCTTTAAATTTAAAAATTTGAAGTGGATCTAATATAAATCCCGAAAAATCTTTTTTTATCTCAAATGTTGGTACTGGTATAACATGTTTTCCCTCTGTTACCCTACTTCTTCTAGCTTCTTGAATTTCCTCTGGTGTTGCAATTTCATCTATGTATATAATTTTTTCTATTGGTGGTAAACCTATATTTGCAGCTATTTTATTTACCATACCATCAGATGTTCCTAATATTAGAATTGATTCTGGCTTATATTTTTCTATCGCTTTCCTTATTTCATCTTTTTGTTCTTGTTTTAAAAATAGTGCTTTTTTTACAGTTTCTATTTTGGTTGGTGCTTTTTTAGCAGATTCACCTGCGATTATCTCATTATCATTTATAAAAAGCCCATCATCTATTATATAATGAATATTATTTTCATTCGCAACCATTTGTGCTCTATAGCTTTTTCCAGTTCCAGATGGCCCTACAAAAGCATACACTTTAATATTGTTCATAGTTACTCCTCTTATTTTTCTTCTTATTAATATTTATACTTAATTCTTGTATATTATACCTCATTATTTTTCTGTTTTCAATTATATTATACAATTAGTGCTAATTTGATTCTTTATGTAAATTATGCTATAATTAAGTTTACAAAAGCGCTTCACACAATCTCTACACTATGAGATTTGCTTTATAAAAAACTTCTTGGGAAATGGAGAAATATGGATTATTATAACAGATTTATGGAAGGTGCAGATGTTTTTGCTGTACTTATCCCACTAATTACAATGGGCTTTTTATCAAGATTTGGGAAAAATATTGCCAATAACATTAACAAAAAAAATCACAAAAAAATTTTCGTACAGGTTTTAGTTTGCTTATTTTTAACTAGCGCAAGTATATTATTTGCGCAGGAAGCTAATTCACAAATAGGTGAATATCTGGCATGTGTTTGTTTTGGAGGTACTGGAATGTTATTTTTTTCTATTATTCCAGTGATAAAACAAAGAATACAAACACATTTTAAAAAATTTGTAACTCGTTAACCACTGCAACAAACAAGAAGTTTTTTAGTCAGACTATGGTCTGACTTTTTTCTTTTTTACTATATTAGATAATAGTTACATATATTTTACCAATAATTATACTTTTTGCTTTTTTATGTACATCATGCTATAATTAAATTCACGGAAGCAGTTAATATAATTTCTAGAAATAAGAAATTTTGCTTTAAAAAAACTTCTTGGGAAATGGAGTATATGTGATTACATTAGAAAATTTATCAATTATACTATCACTATTCACAATAGTGATAATTGATGTATTTTGTATGACACTTTTTAATAACTTAAAAAATGGACATCGAAATATAGCTTTTTTAAAGTTCTTTTTTTGTTTCATTTTAGTAATTGTAAGTTATATATTAGCTTATAAGACACAAAACCAAATGGGCTTATACTTGGCATTTATAAGTATAGGTGGAGAAGGTGCAATGCTTTCTGTTGTTACAACAACTATCAAAAAAAATCATAAGTAACCAATTAACCCAGCAACCAACAAGAAGTTTTTTAGCCGGACCATGGTCTGGCTTTTTTTATTCATAGAAAAAAGTGGCTTGTTACATGTGCAAATTGCTTTTCAATTGCACGAATATAAGTAGCTTAAACTTGTGTTATACAGTAAAAAAAGAGTACATTTTAAAATATGTACCCTTTTTTTATATTAATTACTATTATTTTTCATATCCTGGTTTTCCAAGTAATGTAAACATATTCTTTTTATATGCTTCTACACCTGGTTGATTAAATGGATTTACTCCTAATAATTTACCAGACATTGCACATGCAAGTTCGAAGAAATATATTAGTTGTCCTAAGTTCTCTTCATCTAATTTTTCCATTGTTATTAAGATGTTTGGAACATCACCATCAACATGTGCTGCAATTGTTGCTTCCATAGCTTTTTTATTTACATAGTCTAATGTTTTTCCTACAAGATAATTTAATCCATCTAAATTATCTTCATCTGTTTCTATTTTTATATCTGTTTTTGATTTTTCTACATTTAATACTGTTTCAAATAAATTACGTCTACCTTGTTGAATATATTGCCCCATAGAATGTAGGTCTGTTGTAAATTCTACTCCTGCTGGAAAAATTCCTTTTAAATCTTTTCCTTCGCTTTCGCCATATAATTGTTTCCACCATTCTATAAAATAGTGTAATTTTGGTTCATAATCTACTAATAATTCTATATCTTTTTTGTTTTCGTATAAGATATTTCTTGCAACTGCATATTTATAACAATCATTATATTTTAAATTTTCTTCTGCATATTTGTTTTGTGCAGATAATGCTCCTTGCATTAATTTATCTATATCAATTCCTGCTACTGCTATAGGAAGTAAACCTACAGCTGTTAAAACAGAATATCTTCCACCAACATTGTCTGGAATAACAAATTCTTCATAACCTTCTTTATCTGCAAGTTGTTTTAAAGCTCCTTTTTTCTTATCTGTTGTAACATAAATTCTGCTTCTTGCTTCATCTATTCCATATTTATTCTCTAAAAACTCTCTAAATATTCTAAATGCAATTGCTGGTTCTGTAGTTGTTCCAGATTTAGATATAACATTTATAGATAAATCCCTATCACCTATAAATTCTATAATATCATTTATATAATCAGGATTTAAATTATTTCCTGCAAATATTACTTTTGGATATTTTGATTTTTCATCTGGCACAGCATTTGCAAAGTTACTATTCATAGCTTCTATTACTGCTCTTGCACCTAAATATGATCCTCCAATTCCTATTACTAGAAATACATCAGAATCTCTTTGTACTTTTTTAGCAGCTTTTTCTATTCTTTTGAATTCTTTTTTATCATAATCAGTTGGAAGTTTAAGCCATCCTAAAAATTCTTTTTCGTCATCTGCTTTTTTATATAATTCATTATGTATATCTGTTACTTTTTTTGAATATTTTAATAATTCTTCCTCATCTAATTTTGTATTAGTAAAGTCTATTTTTAAATCTTTCATATGGCAATACCTCTTTTCCTTTTTTTATGAATTTATTCTATATCATATTAGTATTTTATGCAAGGATTTTAACATTGTTATTTTATGAATATCGTCACTTATTTGAAGACTAGTATAATGAATGCTTACATTTTAATAGTCAAATTCGCAAAAGCATGAAATAATAGTCTTTATTATAAACATTGAATGCGAAAACAATATATAAAAAAGTAAAAATAACCCCCAAATTGAAAAACTTTTGTTTAACAGTTTGAAGGTTATTTTAATATTATACCGGGATTTTAAGAACGTCCCCAAATCCCTCTGGGGAACGCCCCAAATCCTTGTTAATTCTATCTTGTTACCCATTGAATTAAATCTAAGTTAGCAGTATCTAGCATCATATTTGTTTGTGGCATAACTCTAAATGTATAACCATAGTTACCACCTGTTTTTAATTCTATCTTAGCAGAATATTTATATGTTCTGTTTTCGTCATCTTGTTCTATTAAATTCATAGGAACTGTTTGTATTTGTTCCATGATTCCATTTTCTAATATTTTTCCATAATATACTTCTGTTCTAATTGAATTACAGTCTATATTCTCTGGTAAGTTTACTATACAATGCACTTCTATTTGGTTACCTGCATCTATCGTTATATTATCTAAGTTATTATTTTGAGTAATCTTTATATCTTTCCAACTTGCATAAAGATTCTTTTTCCAGTTAGTAAAATCAATTACTTCATCTAAGTTTTGATAATGATTTTTAGATAAATTAGCAAGTTCCATGTAGTAATCTCTTGTATAATCTATTACCATTCTTGAAGTTGAATATCTTCCACCTGTAGAAATTATTGAGTTTTTAAACATTTCCATCCATTTGTCAGATACTCCATCTTCTTTCTTATTTTCATAATATAATGGAATAATTTTATTTTCTAATGTATTATATAAGCTTTCGCTATCTGCAATATCTTGTTCCTCATAAGATTGATATTCTGTATTGTCTCCTATTGTCCAACCATTCTTTTGGTTATATCCTTCTGCCCACCAACCATCTAGCACACTAAAGTTAATTACACCATTTACAGATGCTTTTTGACCGCTTGTACCAGAAGCTTCCATTGGTCTTCTTGGATTATTAAGCCATACATCAACACCACTTATTAAATATCTTGACATTGCTATATTGTAATTTTCTAGTAAGAATATCTTTCCTTTAAATTGAGGTTTCATAGAAACTTCGTGAATATATTTTATTAAATCTTGACCTTCTTTATCTGCTGGATGTGCTTTACCAGCAAAAATTAATTGAACTGGTCTTTCTGGATTATTTAATAATTGTGTTAATCTTTCTAAATCTCTAAATATTAATGTTGCTCTTTTATATGTTGCAAATCTTCTTGCAAATCCAATTGTTAACGCATTTGGATTTAATTTAGAAACTATTTCATTTATTTCTTCGTAATTATATCCACTAGATTTTAATCTAGTTGTTATATTGTTTTTTACCAAAGCACATAATTTTTTCTTTCTATCTGTATGTGTATCCCATAATTCTTTATTTGGAATATTTTTAATATCATTCCATGTTTCGTCATCTTGTATATTATCTTGCCAATAAGGTTTTAAATATTGATTAAACAATTTTTTCATTGATGGTGCAAGCCATGAACATGTATGAATTCCATTTGTTACATATTCTATTGGTGATTCATCTGGTGCAATGTTTGGCCATACATCAGAAAATAGTCTTCTTGATACTGCACCATGTAACTTACTTACACCATTCTTTTTACCAGCTATTCTTAATGCAAGCATTCCCATATTAAATCCTTGCTCTAAACCTTGATTATTTTTCATACCTAATCTTAAGAAATCTTCACGAGAAATTCCAAGTTTTGGCCAGAAGTTAGAAAAATATTTATCCATTAATTCTATTGGGAATATATCATTTCCAGCTGGAACTGGTGTATGTGTTGTAAATACAGTCTTTGCTGAACACATTGATTTTGCAACTTCGAATGATACTTGTTTTTCTTCCATTGCATCTTTTATTACTTCTAATGTTAAGAATGCAGAATGACCTTCATTCATATGGTATACACTTGGTTTTAACCCTAAACGTTTTAATAGTTTTATTCCCGCCATACCTAAAACAATTTCTTGTCTTATTCTCATTTCTTGGTCTCCACCATATAATCTTAATGTAACAACTCTATCTTCTGCTATGTTTTGATCTATATCTGAATCCATTAAATATAATGAAATTCTACCAACAACAATTTTCCAAATTTTTAAATAAAGTGTTCTGTCTGGGAAATCTATATCTATTATTAAATCTTCACCATTTTCATCTTTTACTGGTAAAATTGGTAAATTATCTAAATCTATATTTGTATACTCTGTTTTTTGTGTTCCATATCCATCTATTTTTTGGTTAAAATAACCATTTTTATATAATAACCCTACGGCAACAAAAGGTAAACCTAAATCACTTGCAGATTTTAAATGGTCTCCAGAAAGTATTCCTAATCCACCTGAGTATATTGGTATTATCTCGTCTATACCATATTCAGCTGAAAAATATGCAATTAAATCGTTTGCATTATTAGGATAGTTTTTAGAAAACCATGTTTCTTTTGTTTGCATATATGAATTAAAATGATTTACAACTTCATCATATTTAGCTAAAAATTCCTCATCCTTTGCTATGTCTTCTAATTTATCTTGAGAAACTAGTTTTAAAAATTTAACTGGATTTTTTCCAACTGTTTCCCATAAGTCAGAATCAATTTCTTTAAATAGTCTTAAAAATTCTGAATTCCAAGACCACCATAAATTGTTTGCAATATCTAATAATTCTCCTACTCTTTTTGGTAATTGTGGATTTACCGTAATTTTATTAAATATATACATTAATATTTCCTCCTTAGTTTCTTCGTGTTTTATCTGTCGTACTTAACTTATTATATTATCTATTATAGTTTTATTTTTGTCAAATAATTTTTAGTATTTATTTATATATTTTTTATACAAGCATTGACATTTTATGTGAACCATGTTAAAGTTTTAGAATTATAAACTTAGTTGGAGGTATGAATTATGAATAAGAAAGATTTTCGGATTGAAAATCCCTGTAAAATAGTTGTGTCTGATTACAGGATAACTATTGCAATTCCTTAAAAAGGAAAATGTTCAATTTCAACATCATTACTTAGTAACGATATTTATCAAGCTGAACAAAATTTTCAGAAAAGCTATATTGGAACAAAAGAAAACTCACAAACGCTACTCGCAATAGTTAGACTAGCAATACTATATAATGCAGTATCTATCACAGATTTTGACGAACTCACAGAATTATATGGAAAGAAAGTCTTTAAATGTTCTTTTGTCTTTTTATCCAAAGCTGACATGCAAGATTTTGAAAACGCTTTACACATTTTCGAATCAATGTAACTACCATTCTTAATTCAAATTCTATTTGGCAGGAAGTATATGATATATATTTCCTGCTTTTTCTTTTTTCACTTCTTTATACTTTAATTTTTTGTCTTTTTTCTATTGAATTTATTTCCATTTTGATATAGTATATATATTAATTATGGTTTGACACAAAGGAGGAAATTAAATGCCAAGAAAAGCAAAAGAAGAAAAAAATGATATAGAAGTAAAACAAGCAAGTAAAGTAGCTCCTAAAGCAACAAAAACAACTACTAAAAAAGCATCTACAAAAACAATAACTGCAAAAAAGGCAGCTACAAAATCAACCAAAAATTCTACAATTATAAAAAAAGTAGTAGATTCCATTGCTCCAAAAAAGAAGAAAACTCCAGCAAAGAAAACTGCTACAAAAGCAACTAAAAAGGCTGTAAAAACGTTAACTAAAGAATCTATAAAGAGTACAGAAAAAGAAGAGACAGTAAAAAAGCCAGCTACTATAAGTGGTGAAAAGTTCTCTATAGCCGAATATTATGATTTACCATATAGATATAATCAAACAATTGTAAAATTACTTTATCAAACACCTACAACTTTATTTATTTATTGGGATATTTCTGATGAAGATAGAGAAAAATTCAAAGAAACTTATGGTGAAGATTTTTTCGAAAAAACAAAACCTGTACTTGTAGTTCATAATGAAACTAAAGGTTATAGTTTTGAAGTTGAAATTAATGATTTTGCTAATTGTTGGTATTTAAATGTTAATGATAGTAAATGTAAATATAAAATAGAATTAGGAAGAAAGCCTTTCGAAGTTATGTATAATGGCGAAGTTACAGAAGTTAAAACAACGCCTAAAATAACTCAAAATTATATTCCTATAACATCATCTAACGAAGTAGAATCTCCTAATGATCATATTCTTTTCGAGAAAACACAAGAAATGGTTTATTTTAAGAATGTAAAAGACAATACAGTAACTGCAAAAAATATAGCTAGTCTTAATTTTGTTAAAAGTATTGGAAAAGTATATAAAGTTAATGATTTCTATAAGAAGTTTTATAAAGATGAAGATTTGGACTCTTTTGATAAAATACAGAATCCATCATCAAATAGTTTAAGTTCTTCAAGATTTAAATAGAATTTTTTAATATCACCTTTTAAGAAAAATTCTTATAGGTGATATTAATGTTTATACGAAAATAATAATTTAAAGGAGTATTAAAATGAGCAAAAACGTAAAAGGATATGTAAGTTTTGTACTACATGCACACTTACCTTTTATACATCATCCCGAAAGTGATGACTATTTAGAGGAACAATGGTTATTCGAAGCAATATCAGAAACATATATTCCTCTTCTTAGAAATTTCAAAAAATTAGTAGATGAAAAAGTCGAATTTAGAATAACAATGTCTATGACACCACCTTTACTTTGGATGTTAGATAACAAGTTATTGCAAAAAAAATATATTCATTATTTAAAAGAACATATTGAACTTTGTGAAAAAGAAGTAAAAAGAACAGCTTATGATTCAAGATTAAATGAGCTATCTAAATATTATTTAAATAGATATTCTAACGATTTATATTTATTTGAAGAAGTTTTTAATTGTAATTTAATCCAAGCATTTAAACATTTTCAAGATATTGGTGTATTAGAAATAATAACTTGTGGTGCCACACATGGGTTCTTCCCTATTTTATATGTTAACGAAAAAACTGTAAGAGCACAAATAGCTGTTGGTGTTCAAACATATAAAAAATATTTTGGAAGACAACCTAGAGGAATTTGGCTTCCAGAATGTGGCTATGTTCCAGAAGCAGATAAATACTTAAAAGAATTCGGTATAGAATATGCTATTGTCGAATCTCATGGAATTTTATATGCGGACCCTACACCAATATATGGTACATATGCCCCAATAGTATCACCTGGTGGTTTAATTGCATTTGGACGTGATATGGAATCTTCAAGACAAGTTTGGAGCTCTATAAATGGATATCCTGGTGATTATAATTACAGAGAGTTCTACAGAGATATTGGTTACGAAGCTGATTATGACTATATAAAACCATATATTGCTCATGACGGAGTACGAGTTAATACAGGTATTAAATATTATAGAATTACTGGAAAAACAGACCAAAAAGATTATTATAATTTACAATGGGCTCAAGACTCTATTTATAAACAAACTGGTCATTTCTTTGACAGCAGAGTAAAACAAATAAATGATATTGCACCATATATGGATCACCCACCTATTATCTTATGCCCATATGATGCAGAACTATATGGTCATTGGTGGTATGAAGGTCCAGATTGGTTATATATCTTATTCAAAAAAATCTATTATGATGATTGTAATTTTAAACTTATTACACCTGGTGAATATATAGACAAATATCCAAATATTCAAGTAGCATCTCCTTGTAGATCTAGTTGGGGTGCAAATGGATATAATTATGTATGGCTTAATCCATTAAATGATTATGTACATAGACATCTTCATAAAGCTGGAGATAGAATGGTTGAACTTGCTCACCTATTTCCTAATGAACAAGATGAACTAAAAAGATTTGCTTTAAATCAATGTGCAAGAGAATTATTACTTGCTCAAAGTAGTGATTGGTTATTTATTATTACAAATCAGACAATGGTCGATTATGCTAAAAAGCGAATTAAGGATCATATTGGTAGATTTACTAAGCTATATTATCAAATTAAAAATGATAAAATTGATAAAGAATATCTAGAAGAAATTTATAAAAAAGATAAAATCTTTGATGAAATTGATTATATGATTTATTATTAAAATACAAGTTGCAAAACAATTCTTCTTTCATATTATATGTATAATGATACTTTATTTAGTAGATAATATTACATATATGTGAAAGGAGATTTTTTTATGAAATCATTTTGTATCAAGACAAATAATAAAAAGATAATAAAATATCTACTAAATAACTTTTCTTTTCCTAACACATATATTTCCATAAGAAAATTTAAAATATATGAAAATGTAATTATCCATTACACTGGTAGTTTAGATAATCTTCCTAATTTTTATAATAATCTTTCTAACACACTTGTTTCTTTAATAATAAAATTTTATGAAGCCAAATTGTTAAAATCAATTATAAAATCTAATTATTTTTATTTTTCAGAATCTGAACAGGATATTGTGTTAGATAAATGTTTAACTTACCTTAAAGATACATCTTCTGTTGAATATCAAGTAAGGATTGAACATATATATATTGCTACACTTAAATATATAACAAATAATAAATCTATGATTTTAACTGGTTTTATTAATTTTAGGCTTTCAAATTATATGAAGATTTTAGATTACATTGTAGACACATTTGTAAACGAATTAGTTGTAGATAGAGAATATAAAGAATTCATTAATTTATTAAAATCCTACGTAAATTCTAAACCATCTAATATTAATACTGTACATTTCATTTATAAAAATACAGATTCTGTTATACTTGATAGTAATTATAAAAAAATTCCATTTACAGATGATATAGCTAACTTAAATTATATTTCTGATGTTTCTTTTTCAGAGAATGATATTTCTTTAAATACCTTACTTACTCTTTTGCCTCAAAAGATAATAATTCATCTTGTTAAAGAATCTGATGAATTTATAAAAACCCTAATATGTATTTTTGAAAATAGGATAGAACTTTTATCGGGATCAGGGGACGTTCCTAAAAATCCCTATTTCAAATAGGGATTTTTAAAGCAAATTGACAATTAAGCCAATTTGCTATATTTTTTCTTGTACCTAAAACAAAGAGTGGAAAAAAGGAACATCTCCATTTTCATAATCCCTATAGACTCATATTAATACCTCTTGCAACTACATCTTTCATGTTTTCTACTAATGAATCTATTTCTTTTGGTGTAACTATAAAATTAAAATCTTTTGGTATTAATGCTTCTTTTATTTCTAAATAATTATCCTCTTCTTTTAATTTATTTAAATATTCATTAGATTCTGCTTTTTCTTGTAATTTTTCTATAAAAACATCTAAACAATCATTTACCACAACTGCAGTTTCTACAACTGTTGGTATCCCTATTGCAATTACTGGAACTCCTAATGTATTTACTGTTAACTCTTTCCTAGCATTATCTACACCTGCCCCTGGAACAATTCCTGTATCTGCTAATTGAATTGTACTACTTATTCTTTCCATACTTCTAGAAGCCAAACTGTCTATAACGATAACTAGTTTAGGCTTTACATTGTCTACTATTCCTTTTAAAATTTCTGCTGTTTCTATTCCTGTCGTTCCTAAAACACCTGGTGAAATTGCACTTACTGGTCTTGTATTTTTGTCTAAATATTGTGGTACATATTTTAATAGATGTCTTGTAATATCTATCTCATTTATTACTTTTGGACCTAATGCATCTGGTGTAACATATATATTTCCTAAACCTACAACTAATATTTCTTGTTCTTTGCTTACATATTCATCAATCATCTTTTTTAATTCTTCACATAATATCTCACTTGCTTTTTGAATTTCTTCTTCTCCCATATATTTCATGTTTTTCATATCTATTGTTACATAATTTCCTTTTACTTTTCCTAAAGCTCTTTCGCCTTGTTCATTCATTATCTTAACTCGTGTAACTTTTATATTGTTATTTATTTGTTCTTCATTTGCTTCTATTCCATCAATCTCATTTTCTATATTATTTGCTTTTTTATACAAATCTTTTCTTTCATCAGCAAGGTCTGTTCTAAAATCCAACATAAAAAATAACCTTCCTTTCCTAAAATTACCGTTGCATTAAACAACATCTATTTATATTTTAAGAAAAAAAGATTATTTTATACTATTTCATTTAACTTCTTTTAAAGAAATTTTTTAATTTATTCCATATTCTTTCTATAAAGCTTTCTTCTTGGTACAATACTAAACTTGTATCAGCAGAATTAGGTACCAAATTATTCTCTTCATCTAATACTACATAAGATTCTTTCTCGTTTTTCCAATATATATTTAAAATTTCATCTCTTTCTTCTGGCTCACACCAATAGTCTAAATTTAACACAGATAATAATATTAAAGTTTTTCTATGTAGTTTTTGATCTTCTAAAGGAAGATTTGGATTAATATTAACTTTATAATTTTTATCTCTTTTAGTTTTAAAAATATTTAATACGTCTTTTGGTATTTTATTTAGATATGCCATTGGTATATATTTTAATATTTCATATACTTCTGAATATGCTTGTGCTAATTCGTTTTCCATAACTCTCTCCTATTTTTTACTAATATTTAATTCCTCTTTAATAGTTTGGTATGCTATTAACTCTTCATTTCTTTCTATCTTACTACCATTTTTTAAAGAACTCTGTAATCTATTAAAAAATATGTCTGGAGTTAGACTTCCCCCATTTGCCATTTCTAATTTTATCTTTAAGTATGATAATGAATCTTTTAATTCATCTTCTATTTGTTTATCTTCTACTTCAATATTATTAATTAAATCGCATATTTTTTGTAATAACTGTTCATTTCTTTCTAACTTTACGTTTCTCTCTAAATCATTTATTAAATATTGAATTATCTCTATAACTTGCTTTGCGACCTCATTATTTAGTTGCCTATATTTGCAGATAACTAATACATTCTCTATTATATTATCTGAAGACATTCTTTTTTCCATATCTGTTAAATTATTTAATTCTTCTTTAATAAATTCTTCTAAATTATCTTTTACTCTATCTGTATCTTGCATAATATTTATTATATCATCCAACTCATCTGCATTTATCTTATTTATTCTTTCATAATTAAATCTTTTTCTAATTAATTCTAATTGACTATACTGTTTTTCTAAAATATTCTCATCCGGTATTTTTTCTTGTAAAATATACATTGGTAAAATTGTATTTTTTCTATAATATATACTTTCTCTATTTATATCTTGTAACGCAAACTTGTTTTTTTCGTAAAATTCATTTAAATTAAACTCATCATTTTTTTGAGCACCATTAAATATGTTTTTTAAATATTTTTCTTTATCACCTAATAAAAACTCCATTAACATTTTTTTGTCAATTTTTAACTTTTCTAGTACATACATTCTGCTTCTAATTATACTATTTGCTTCTGTATATGTACTTTCTATACTATAATTTTTATCTATATGAAATCCAAAGTTTTCAAAAGGATGGTTTTTTATATAATTATTTACAACTAAATCAACAAAAATATCTGCATTTCCTTCTTCTAGTATTTCATCTTTGTTTTCATTTTTATTCATATTTGAAAAGCAATGTGCATATCCATGTAAAACATAACCTAATAATTTATTTTGATTACGTCTTCTTTTTTCAGATATTGTTATTGTTTTAGACTCTTCATCCACTTCCATATTATAATTTTCTGGTAATTTATTAAAAATAATATTGGTTCTATTAAATGTAATTTCTATTGCTTCTAATTTATCTATTGGAGTACTTGTATATACATCTTTTAAAAATTCTTTAATCATCCTCTGTGCTAAATAGACAATCTTAAATAAGTCTGGAGACACTTTATGTTCTAGACTACTTATTATTTTATCCCTAGATTCTTTTTCTGTAAAATTTTTTAAAAATTCTAATTTAGCTTCATTATCTTTCTGATTTGCTAAATAAGATACCTTATTATTTTCACCATCTATTGCATCTATTGCTCTTTTTAAACTATTTTTTTCTTCGTTATTTTCTTCCAATTTAGTATCTAACATAATAATCTTCTCCTATGTTTAGTCTATTTGTTTACATTTAAATTCTTCTTTGTTATACTCTATTCCTTTTTCTCTTAATTTTTCTTCTAATCTTTTGTTAAAAACATGTATATATCCAACTGCTGTTTCATTAAACTTATCTTTTAGTTCATCTTTTACTTCTTCTTTTAAGTTTGCTATTAATTCATCATTTGACTCCATTTATCATCCCTCTTTTACTTTGAGCAATTATTACATAAAATTGTTTCTAAACCAATATTTAAATCAATCTTACCAACCTTATAATTATAGTCTAAATCTATCAGTTCTTTTATAATATTAGAAATCTCCAAATCTGTAAAGCTTTTTGCTTGCATTTTATATTTATTTACTAAAAACATTTGATTAGGTTTTAAATTTAAAGATTTTGCTATATCTAGTTTATATCTTTCTGCTATTTTTGTAAAATACAATTTTTTAAAATGGTTATATAATGTTATTAATATTTTTTGAATTGGCTCTTTATTATAAAGCAAATTATTTAGTTCTTCCAATGCTAGTTTTATTTGTTTCTTTCCTAGATAATCAGTTAAGTTAAATATAATGGCTTGTGTTTGTTTAGTACACAATAAATCTATATCTGCTTTATTGATTGTTCCCCCTTCGCCAGCATATTCTATTAATTTTCTTATCTCATTAATTAAGTCTTGCATATTTTGTCCACATTGTTCTATTAAATATTGCAATGTATTTTCTGCTACATTTACTTTATATGCATTTGCTATTGACTTTAATCTTCTTATAATTTGGTTTGGTTTTTGATATGTAAATTCACATACCTCACCATTTTTTTCTAATACCTTATATAGTTTTTGTTTTTCTACATTTTCTTCTACAAATACTAAAATTACACTTTCATTAATTTCATCAATATTATTTTCTATGTATTCTGCAACACTAGTTTTAATTTTAGCAAGCTCTGGATTCTTTCTCTTTCCCTCTTTTTTTAAGATTTCCGAATTTCGTACAAGAATTAATTTTTTTTGATAGCCAAAAGCTGGAGTTTGTATATCTGCTATTAGTTCTGAAATATTCGTTTCATCTATACTAATATAATTAATTCCATTTATACATTCTCCAAAATTTTTTCTTATTTTCTTTACTATTGACTCTAGTAAAAATTTTTCTTCACCATATAAAACATATATACTTTTTAAAATCCCTTGTCCGAAGTTCTTTTTCTAACTCTTCTATTAACATATTCATCTTCCTTTTCGGGATTTAAGGAACGTCCCCAAATCCCTATTCCTATTACTATTCATATTATAATTTAAATTGAGATGAAAACTTAGATGAATGTGCATGGCATATTGCTATTGCCATACTATCTGTTATATCATCCAATTTTGGTAATTTCTCTGTATTTAATATCATTTTTACCATTCTTTGCACTTGCATTTTATCTGCTCTACCATATCCTGTTACTGCTTGCTTTATTTGTAATGGTGTATACTCGAATATATCTAATTTATTTATTCTTGCTGTTATTAATATTACTCCTCTTGCCTGAGCAACATTAATAGCTGTTTTTGCATTATTATTAAAAAATAGTTCTTCTATAGACATCGCATCTGGTTTATATGTATTTATTATATTATTTAAATCTGTGTAAATCTTCTCTAGCCTTAATGGAAAAGATTCACCAGCTTCTGTTAAAATTGCACCAGACGTTTCTAATTTAAATTTATTTCCTATATAATCTATTATGCTATACCCGTGTTATTGCAAACCCAGGGTCAATTCCTAATATTCTCATTTTACTTCCTCTTCTTCTGTTTTTGAATCTAATAGTATTCTAAATATTTCTGCAACACTCCAAGCTTGTGAAAAAGCACCTTTAGGTAAATATGGAGGTTTAGAATCATATAATTCTGAAATACTTAATACGCAACCTTCTTTATACATCATTGTTTTTGCAGTTGCCTTTAGATTTTTAATAAATTGATCATATTGTTTCTGTAATTCTGTTTTTACTTTACCTTCTTTTGTATTATTTATTACATTTTTGTATGCATCATTATATAGTCCAAATAACCATGGCCAAGTTATTCCTTGGTGGTAACTTATATCTCTCCTGTATGAATCTCCTTCATATGTAGCAATATATTGCTTGTCTTTTCTATTTAAAGTACGTAATCCATGTCTTGTATATAATTCATTAGTTACAGTTTTTAAAATTTCTCTAGCATTTTTTCCTGCTGGATTTAAAACTTGGTAACTAAGTGATAAACTAAATAACTGATTTGGTCTTATTCTGTCATCACCTAATACATCATATAATGATTTCTTATCTGAATTATAAAATTTTCTATTAAATGATTTTTGTGTTTTATCTGCTAATTCTGCATACATTTCTGCAACTTTTTTAGTTTCGAATTTTTTGGCTAGTTCTTCCATTATTTTTAAAGCATTATACCATAAACTATTTATTTCTACTGCTTTTCCATTTCTAGGAGTCACTGCAAAATCTCCAATCTTTACATCCATCCATGTATTTTGAGTATTTATTGTTCCAGAATGAATTAGCCCATCTCTTTCCATATAAATATTATTATCATCAACATCTATTCCTGTAATATATGCCTCTATTATCTTCTTTAGACAAATATAAAAATTATTTTTTATAAATTTATAATCATTTGTATAATTAATATATTTCTTTATATCTTCAAAAAGCAATAATGAAGCATCTGCACTATTATATAAAGGTCTATTATCATATCCAGAATATCCATTTGGTACAAGACCATATTTTATATCTCTAATAAATGTTAATAAAACTTCTTTTGCTATATCAAATCTTTTTGTTTTAAGTAATAATCCTTCAAATGCTATTAAGCTATCTCTTCCCCAGTCTAAAAACCATGGGTAGCCTGCAATTATAGTATGAAGACCAAATGATGGCCTATAGGCAATAAAGCTATCAGCAGTAATTATAAAATCTTCTATTAATTCTTTATCCTCTGTATTTTCATTTATTAAGCCTGTATCTGTTACTATCTTCTTTAATCTATCCTCTTCTTGCTTAATAATATCTTCTGCTTTAATTTCATCTATGTTTTCTTCTAATGAAAATACAAATGATATATTTTTCTCTTCATTTGGTTTTAATTCTATTTCATATCTTCCTGGAATTGCATGGTTTTCTATTGGGTCAAAACCTCTTTTTTCTTCTTCCATATAAAACATTCTATAAAATATATCATTATGATGTTCTATATATGTTCCCTCTGAACATTTCATGTAAAATGGTGTTTGACTTTCATTTTTTACAACCATTCTTACCTTTGTACCAGTTATATTTTCTTTTAAATTAAATTCTGTATCTTTATTAACCTGATGAAAATCTCTAAAATTTATTATTGGAGCTAATGTTAATTTTGAATCATAATTTCCATTCTTAATATTATATAATACAACAACAGTATTCCTACCATATTGCATACTTATAGTCTTTTGAATAGAAATATCGTCTATTTTATATGTATATGTTGGTACATATTTTTTCTCGAATGATTCTATTCTTTTATACCCATCAGAAATATAATTATCGCAAATATTAGTATATAAAGGATATTTGCATCCATTAAATTCTATTGATTCATCTACCTTAGATAATACCAAAAATCTTCTTGCTGGAGGTGTTAGTGCTGCAACTAGCAATCCATGATACTTTCTTGTATTAGCACCTGTAACTGTAGATGCTGCAAAACCTCCTATTCCATTAGATATTATCCATTCTCTTTGAATTAAATCTTTAAAATCTCCTTTATTTACCATTATTTTCATTTGTAAGCCTCCAATTATTATTTTTTCTTATTTTGTTCAACTTTTTCTATAAATTTCTCTATAAATTCTTCTTCCTTATCTTTATTTTCATTTTGCAAAATTTCTCTATTTTTTAGTTTAACTTCTTCTGTATTGCGCATAGCTTCTATACGTTTACCATATTTAGATAAGAATTTACTTTTTCTTTCTTTTTTATTTTCATTTGTCTTTCTTTTTCTTTTAGGTTTATTTTTAATTTTATTAAATTGTTTTTCATATTCTAATTTAGATTTTAATAACATATATTGTGGATCTGATTGTTTATCTCTAAATTTTAAATCATCACATATTAATTCTGAAATTGCTCTAGCAACCAATTCTGGATTATGTCTTATATATCCATTTTCTATGCAAGCTAAATCTCTTTGTAATAAGCGTACACCTAAACTTCTTGCTTTTGCAATATCCTGTACCACCAATTCTGAACCTTTTAAATTATATCTTTTAATATATTCTGGAATTATTTCACCAGTATCATAGATACAATAATCTATTACATTTTTACCTGTATGTTCTATTATCGCTTTTATATGATCAGACAATGTGTAATTATCTGTTTGACCTGGCTCTGTCATAATATTGCTTATATATATTTTTATTGCTTTACTATCTTTCATAGCTTTATATACACCATTTACTAGTAAATTTGGAATTACATTTGTATATAAACTACCTGGACCTATAACTATACAATCTGCTTCTTTAATTGCTTGTATGACTTCTGGAGTTGCCCTACAATTTGGTGGTGATATAAACACTCTATTAATTTTTGTAATTTTATCGTATGTTATTTTTTTTATTTTATCTTTTTCTTCCACTAGCATTCCATTTTCTAACTCTGCACATATTCTCATTTCATCATTTGTTATTGGTAAAACTTTTCCTATTATATTAAAAATTTCATTTGAATTTGCTATCGCTTCTGTAAAATCTTTAGATAAATCTTCTATTACTGCAAAATATAAATCATTAAAAGTTATATCTTTTAACTCTCCATTTTTAAATTTATAATTCATTAATTTATTGGCAAGCTCTTCATCTCTAGCCAATGAAATTACTGCATTTTTTATATCATCTGTTGGCATTGAATTTATATTTTTATTTTCTATTTTTCCATATGATGATACTGTAACAACCGCTGTTATATTATCTGTATATTGTTTTAATCCTCTTAATACAGTTTCTAGACCATTTCCAGATCCAATTACTACAATTTTTGGTCCCTCTGAATAAACTTTTTTATTAAAAATTAAAGAATTTATATTTATATGTTTTCTATTATTTTTTACTCTAGAATCTGTAGATTCAATTATCATTTCCATGGTTCTTTTTTGCATAAATATAATTCCTAATACTATACAAGTAAAACCTATAATAAATGATAAGATTATTAATAACAATTGACCTATTTCTAATTCTTCATTCACTATAATAGTTGATATTCCATAACATGCAAATATTATTCCTACAAGAATAAGAAATATCCATCTTTTTATTCTTGCATTTGGTCTAAACCATTCTATAAAACCTTTCATTTTTTATTAATACATCCTTTCAAGTTCAGTTTTCTTAATCTTCTCCTATTACTTGTACTTCCAGCTCAATTTTTTTGCCAGATTTTTCATAGACTTTTTCACTAATGTATTTTACTAAATTTAATATATCTTTTGCTTTTGCATTTCCTTTATTAACAACAAAACCAGCATGTTTTGTTGATACTTCTGCATCACCTATATTATATCCTTTTAAACCACATTCATCTATTAATTTTGCAGTAATAAAATCTGTTCCTCTTTTGAATGTACTTCCTGCTGATGGATATTCTAGTGGTTGGTGTTCTTTACGCCACTCTCCATATTCATCCATTTTCGCTTTTATTTCTTTATATATTCCTTTTTTTAGTTTTAATTTTGTACTTAAAACTATATATTGATTACTACTAAAAATACTATTTCGGTATTCGAATTTTTGCTCCTCATTAGATAAGATTTTTATATTACCATTCATATCCATACATCTCGTTTCTAAAACGATATCTTTCATTTCTCCACCATGTGCACCTGCATTCATTCTTATTGCTCCACCTATAGATCCTGGGATTCCAGCTGCAAATTCGAACCCTTCTATTTCCTCTATTAATAATTTTTGTGCTACAAATCCATTTTTTACGCCTGCACCTACTGTTATTATATATTCATCACCAATTTGATCTATAGTAAAATCTTGTATATCTATTCTTAAAACAATTCCTCTTATACCACCATCTTTTACTAGTAGATTGCTACCATTTCCAATGACGGTTATAGGAATTTCATTTTTATTTGCATATTCTAAGATGCTTTTTATATCTTGCTCATTTTTAGCATTTACAAATATATCAGCCTTTCCACCAACTTTAAATGAAGTATGTTTTGACATTAATTCATTTTTATATATTTTTGATTCTTCTGATATACATTTTTTTAATTCTATTGAAGTTTTTTCTATATTCAAGTTAATTCCTCTCCTTTAAATAGTTTATAACTTCTTCTATACTTTCCTGTGGTGTTGAAGCACCTGCCATCACACCTATTTTATTTATATTTGCAAAATTCTCATTATATAACTCTGATACTTCTTCTATCTTAATGGCATTTTTACAATTCTTTTGTGCAATTTCATATAATTTGTTTGTATTAGAACTTTTTTTGCCTCCAATTATGACCATATATTCTACATCTTTAGATATTTTCTCTGTCTCTTTTTGTCTACTTTCTGTAGCATTACAAATGCCATTATATATTTCTAGTTGTGTCTTTATATTTTCTTTTAAATATTGTTCTATTTCTAAAAATTTTTGTAAATTATATGTTGTTTGTGTTACTACTGCCAATTTTTCTTTTTTATTTAATTCAGGAAGTCTTTGTTTTAACTGTTCTAAATTTTCTATAACTTCACCATTAGTGCAAAAACTAAAAGTTCCCATAACTTCTGCATGAGATTTTTCTCCAATTACTAAAATATAATAATCTTTATTTGACAATTCTTTTGCCAAATCATGAATTTTTAGTACTTTTGGACATGTACAATCTATTAATTCTATATTATTTTTCTTTGCATATTCATAAACTTCTTTTTTTACACCATGAGCTCTTATTAGTACTCTTTCTTTGGCTTCTTTTATATCAGTTATTATTCTAAGTCCATTTGCTTTTAATTTATTTAGTACTTGATTATTATGTAATAAATCTCCTAAACATTCTATATTCTCTGTATTTTTTAATTCCTCTTTAGCAGTCTCTACTGCTCGTGTAATTCCGTTGCAAAAGCCTGCTGTTTTTCCTAATATTATTTCCATATAATATCTCCTATTTTATTTTATGCTTTCATAGTTTGCATTATATCATATAAACTCTAATTCTGTAAAATAATTTGACATAACTTTGTAATATTTTTTAGTAGAAAATTACGCTTTTGCTAATTACAACAATTTCATTTGACATAATGAAAAAAGTGGCTTCGTCACATGTACAGATTGCTTCGCAATCGCACGGTCATAAGTAACTTAACCTTGTTGCTTCAGAAAAATCTAGCGCTTTTTCCTATGCAATAAAAAAAGACGCAAAAATAATTACGCCTTTTTAAATTTTAATTCTTACAAAAAAATCTTTTTATAAAGCTTTCATGTTCTATTTTAATAAGTTGATTATTCTTTTCTTCTTCTATTTGCTCGTTATCCTTTCTGTCAAATATATGCTCCAATTTTTCTTCATTTAATTTTCTTTCTTCTTCATCTTTTTTCTAAATTCTTCTTTTTCTTCTTCAGTTGCCCAATAATCTCTATATATTAAAGCCAAGATATTATTAGCTTCTATTTCTATTCCAAATTTCATATAAGCTGGCAAATTTAGCCTTTCATATTGTCCTTTGTATTTCATTTTTACCTCTTCGTATATTTTTTCTAAATTATAGCACTACATTTTCTTGTTGCCAATATGTACTTTATAATACTTTAGGGATTTGAGGACATTTTTCGGGATTTTGGGACGTTCTTAAAATCCCTCTTTCAATTGAAATCATAACTACGTGTAAGATTGATTGAATAATTTTTTTACTTTGCTCCTCTACACTAGAGTATAAAAAAGGCGCGGATTACTCCGCGTCTAACTTCATTGTTAACAATATTGCTTCGGTAACTCCCGAATTATGGCAATTGTGTGATTCGCCACAATTGCAGACATGAAACTCTCCTTTCCGGTAGACATCGCCCAAGATTATGACTTCTCCTTTTAAAACAGCATACATTTCATGATCGTTTTCATGATGATGTAATTCTATTGTCTTTCCCGGCTCTAGCCGGATACAACTGGCTTCCTTCGGAAACAGAATTGCTTTTCCTATTCCTTCAGAAATCTTCTCAGTATAATCTTTTTTCATCAGTTCCGCTATAAGTTTCATAAGTTTTCCTCCTTGATTGATTAGGAAATTTTTATATTGTTATCTTTATTAGCTTAACATAATTTTTGTACTTTTGCAAGATGTTGCTTTTTTATGTAAATTATGATATAATTCTTTGCGATAACAAACTGTTTAGATTCCAATTAACAACAATGGAGGATGGAAAAATGATTACACAACTGGATGGTATGGAACTTGTTGGTCGGGCTTTCAGAGTACCCAAAGAAGGCATAACCTTCAAAACTCTGAATTTAGAACGCATCAACATTTTTCCAGTAGAAACTAATAAAGAACGAGTCTTTAATTATTCAGCAAATAAAGATTTTTATATTTTTGCTGCTGGATTCGGGACATTTATTATTCCGGCACTCTTTGGGCTTGATGAGCTCTTAAAAGGTTCTAATTTTAAAAAGGTATCTGACGATATCTTGCCGGTAAAACTTTCTTCAAATCATATGCCACTATATACAAAGGATCAAGCCGAGTGGTATCATATGATAAATGCGATTGGGCAATTAAATGCCTCTACTGCTCATACTCTCCTTAGACTAGAGGGATGGGACCTTGGAATTTTTGACTTTTTAACACCTTCATCAAAAATCCCATTTACTGGCATTTATGACCAGAAAGCTCACCGGATGTTCTATCCGATGGCAAGTATTAAGTTTCCGCATATTGATAAAAGTAAAGTGGGAAAATTTAATACAGACAATGAGAACCACCTGTTGTTAGTTTATGCAGGTGACGGTGACACTTATCTGATAAAGGATGATACCAACATTAATCCAATGGTAGCAGCTTTAAAAGATAGTGGTTACAAACATGATAAAAGTTTATATGTTCCGTTAAGATGACCATCTCTTAGCTAGGCGAATATCTTATATTCGTCTGGCTAAAATTCTTTATTAACCTCAAAAAAGGTCAGGATAGAATGTCTAAATTCTCTCCTGACCTTTTTATACATATATTAATCGGGATTTAAGGAACGTCCCTAGATCCCGAAGAATGTCCTCAAATCCCGAGGGAACGTCTCCAAATCCCGAAATTTCTATCCAAATAATCCTCTTTTCTTTACTGGAGGTTGTTCATTCATAGTTTTAGCAAGTTGTGTTAATAAATCTCTTTGCTCTTTTGTTAGTTTTTTTGGAGTTTGTACATTAACAGTAAATATAAAATCACCTTGCCAATTTCCATTAATAGCTTTAAATCCTTTATTTCGTATAGTGAATTTTGTTCCTGTCTGTGTTCCTTCTGGTATTTTATATTTTACTTTTTCGCCACTTACCATTGGTATTTCTAATTCAGCTCCAAGCGTAGCTTGAGTTATGGTAATTGGAATGTCACATAATACATTATTATCTTTTCTAGTAAAAATACTATGTCTCTTCAAATGTATTGTTACATAAATATCTCCATTTTCTCCGCCTCTTTCACCTGGCTCTCCTTCTTTTTTCAAGATTAATGTTTGATTGTCATCAATTCCTGCTGGAATATTTATAGTAACTTTTGCTTGTTTTCTTACTGTTCCTTTTCCTCTACAAGTTGTACATGGCTCTTTTATAATTTTACCAGTTCCATGGCATTCAGAACAAGTTCTAGTTGTTTGCATTTGTCCTAATATTGTGTTTTGAACTTGTGTTACTTGACCAGTTCCATGACAATTTGGACATGTTACAGGATTTGTTCCAGGTTTTGCACCACTTCCGTTACAAGTTGTACATTTTTCATTTCTATTTATAACAAATTCCTTTTTTATTCCTGAATATGCTTCTTCAAAAGTAATTTCTAGATCATGTCTTAAATCTCTACCTCTTTTTGGGCCATTTCTATTACTTCTTCCAGAAGAACCACCAAATCCAGAAAAGAATGAACTAAATATATCGCCAAAATCTCCAAAACCACTAAATCCATCAAAGCCATTAGAAGTATATGAATAATATCCACCTTGGCCTGCTCCTTGACCACCAAAACCTTGTGGTCCATTAAAGCCAAATTGATCATACATCTTTCTTTTTTGAGGATCAGAAAGTGTTTCGTAAGCTTCATTTACTTCTTTAAACTTTTCCTCTGCTTCTTTTCTATTATTTGGATTTGCATCTGGATGATATTTTTTAGCCATTTTTCTAAAAGCCTTTTTTAGTTCATCATCTGTTGCATTTTTATTAACTCCTAAAACTTCATAATAATCTCTTTTTTCTGCCATTATATCCTCCAATTTATAACAAGCTTAATTATTGGAGGCTTTTAAACCTCCAATATTAAACATTATTTTTTATCATTATCGTCTTCTACTTTATAATCTGCATCATATACATTTCCATTTTCATCTGTTTTTGGACCTTCTGCTGTTCCATTTGCTCCAGCATCTGTATTAGCTCCAGCTGCTGCACCATTTGGATTTGCATTTTTGTATAATTTTTCTGTTATTTCGTAGAATACAGATGTTAATTTTTCTGTAGCATTTTTAATTGCTTCTGTATCTTTTCCTTCTAATGTTTTCTTTAAGTTTTCAAGTTCTGCTTCTACTTTAGATTTTTCTTCGTTGCTTATTTTATCTCCAATATCTTTCATTGTTTTTTCTGTATTAAAGATTAAGCTTTCTGCATTATTTCTAACTTCGATATCTTCTTTCATTTTCTTATCTTCTGCAGCATGTGCTTCTGCATCTTTTACAGCTTTTTCGATATCTTCATCTGATAAGTTTGTTGAAGCTGTAATAGCTACATTTTGTTCATTTCCTGTTGCCATATCTTTTGCAGATACGTGAACTATACCGTTTGCATCAATATCAAATGTAACTTCGATTTGTGGTACTCCTCTTGGAGCTGCTGGAATTCCTGTTAATTGGAATCTTCCTAATGTTTTATTTCCAGAAGCCATTTCTCTTTCACCTTGAAGAACGTGAATTTCAACTGCTGTTTGACCATCTGCTGCTGTAGAGAATACTTGTGATTTCTTTGTTGGTATTGTTGTATTTCTGTCAATTAATTTTGTAAATACTCCACCATATGTTTCGATACCTAATGATAATGGTGTTACATCTAGTAATACTAAATCTTTAACATCTCCAGAAAGTACACCACCTTGGATTGCTGCACCAATAGCAACACATTCATCTGGGTTAATTCCTTTATCTGGTTCTTTTCCTGTTATTTTCTTAACAGCTTCTTGTACAGCTGGAACTCTTGTAGAACCACCAACTAATAATACTTTGTGTAAATCGTTAGCTGTAATTCCTGCATCTTTTAAAGCTTGTTCTACTGGAACTTTTGTAGCTTCTACTAAATCACTAATTAATTCTTCAAATTTAGCTCTTGTTAATGTTACATCTAAATGTTTTGGTCCTGTGCTATCTGCTGTAATGAATGGTAAGTTGATTTGTGTTTGTTGCATTCCAGATAATTCTATTTTAGCTTTTTCTGCTGCTTCTTTTAATCTTTGCATAGCCATTCTATCTGTACTTAAATCTATTCCGTTTGATTTTTTGAATTCTGATACTAGGTAATCTATAATTCTTTGGTCAAAGTCATCTCCACCTAAATGTGTATTACCATTTGTAGATAAAACTTCGAATACTCCATCACCAATATCTAGAATAGAAACATCGAATGTTCCTCCACCTAAGTCATAAATCATTATTTTTTGATCTTGATCTTCTTTATCCATTCCATAAGCAAGTGATGCTGCTGTTGGTTCATTTATAATTCTTAAAACTTCTAGTCCTGCTATTTTTCCTGCATCTTTTGTTGCTTGTCTTTGACTATCGCTAAAGTATGCTGGAACTGTTATAACAGCTTGTGTAACTTTTTGTCCTAAATAATTTTCTGCATCTGCTTTTAATTTTTGTAATATCATTGCTGATATTTCTTGTGGTGAGAATTCATCTCCATCTATTTTAACTTTTTCTGCTGTTCCCATTTTTCTCTTAATTGAAATAACTGTGTTTTCTGGGTTTGTAACAGCTTGACGTTTTGCTATTTGTCCTACTAATCTTTCTCCATTTTTAGAGAATGCTACAACTGATGGTGTAGTTCTATTTCCTTCTGCGTTTGGTATAACTACTGCTTCTCCACCTTCCATAACTGCAACACATGAATTTGTTGTTCCTAAGTCAATTCCTATAATTTTTCCCATTTTAAATTCCTCCTAAAAAATATATAAATTTTAAAACTTAATAACTTACTTTATATTATAATTATCTTTTAATTGTTTAATTATAATATTATTGTTCTCTATCATTTCTTTTGTAACTTCTTTTTGCCATTCATCTTTTGTCATTTCTGCTAATTTTCTATTTGATAATTTTTTATATCCTAATTCCTCACCTAGCCAAGCTGTTTTTTTGAATTTATTGGCTAATTCTTCGTTTGGAAATTCTACTTCTGCTGTAAGCAAGCCTTCTAAATAATCATAATATATATCTATTTCAACTTTTAGGTTGTTTTCTATTGGTATTTTAATTCTTGTTTTTTCTATTATGTTACTAATTTTATTTTTAATTAACTTATCAAATAATTCTTTATCAATTTCATTTTCTATTTCATATTTTTTACCAATATCATAATTATTATTATATTCAATATCACCTTTTGTTTTTAGTGTATAAATATATATTTGCTTATCTTCAGGATAGCTTTCCTTTATGTCTCTTATTCTTATAAGTGTTAACTTATCCCTATATATAAAAGCTTGTTTTATATGCACTATGCTTTCTATATTTAAATTTTCTGGTAAATACTTTACAGCAAATTTTCTTTCTATTTCTTTATTCATATTTATTTTCCTTTTTTAGTTTACAAACTTCGCTTTACTCACACAGCTAACTTAGTTTGCTACTACAACCATAGAATGTCTTATAACTCTATCTCCTATTTTGTATCCTTTTCTGTAATCTTCTTTTATTTCTTTTTCGCCTAAATTTTCATCTACTACAGAACTTACTGCCTCGTGTAATTCTGGATCAAAAGTTTTTCCTACTGCTTCTATTTCTTCTACTCCGTTTGCTTTTAGTAAATCTTGTAATTGTTTATATACAAGTTCAACACCTTGTTTGTATCCAGCATCTTTTGTCTCTACTTGTACCGCTTTTTCAAGATTATCTAATACTGGTAAAATTCCTGTCATTATATCTCCCATAATAGAGTTATATAATTGTTCCCTTTCTTTTGCACTTCTCTTTTTATAATTTTCAAATTCTGCTAGTACTCTTTTATATCTGTCCATTAATTCGTCATATTCTTGTTCTTTTTTAACTAGCTCTTCTTTTTTTACCATTTCATCTGATTTTATTACTTCTGGTTCCTTTTTATTTTCTTTTTTTTCTGCCAATTTACATACCTTCTTTCTTATTATTATCTTCATTTAATTTTTTACTTATATATTTCATTACAGCTATAACTTTTGCATAGTCCATTCTTTTTGGTCCTATAATTCCTATTGTTCCTAAATCTTTATCACCGATAGTATGTTTAAAAGTTATAATGCTGAAATCTTTTAGATTACTATTTTCATCATCATCACCAATAAAGACATTAATATCTTCTGCATCTCCAGAATTAAATATTTCTAACATTTCATCTTTAGCGTCTAGTAAATTGACAAAGTTCTTTGCTACCTTCATACTTTTAAATTCTGGTAAGTCAAAAGATTTTTTTGCACCTTCTAAAAATATATTGTTATTTTCTTCTTCAACTATCCTATTTATTTGCTCTATAATGGCTTTCATAATTCCTATACTATAATGAACTTCTGAGAAAATATAATCTGCCATTGGCTTGTCTATTTTAGATAAAGGCTTTCCTCTTAATCTTGTATTAAATAGGTTGTTTAAAGTATCTACTTGGCTTTCTGTTATATCTTCGTCAAATTTGATAATTGTTTCTTTTACTAAACCTGTATCTGTTACAATTACAACCATCAACATTCTTTGTCCTAAAGAAACAAATTTAATTTCTTCTATAATTTGTTTATCTGCTTTTGGACCAACTGCAACTGTTGTATAATGGGTTATTTCTGATAAAGTTGTTGTTGCAACCTTAGTTAGATCTTCTATTTCGTTAACTTTAATTTTTAGCTTGTTTTGAATATATTTAATTTCTTCTAAAGTTAAATTATCTTCTTTTAATAGTTCATTAACGTAATACCTATAACCTTCTGCAGATGGCACTCTTCCTGCTGAAGTATGTGGTTTATCTAAAAAACCTATGCTTTCTAATTGAGCCATATCATTTCTTATTGTTGCACTACTATAATCTAATCCATGGCCTTTTGTTATACTTCCAGAGCTTACAGGTTCTGCTGTATTAATATATTCTTCTACTATTGCTTGTAATACTTTCTTTTTTCTTTCGTCTAAATCTTTCTTTTTCAATATTTTCACCTCTTTAGCACTCTTTGTATCTGATTGCTAAATTCTTTAAATATATTATATTCAATTTTAGCAAATGTCAATACCTTTTGCTAAAATTTCTTTGTGAATTTTTTGTGAATTAAGTTTTAGTCATTTTGCTAATTTATACGCAAAAAGAGTCTAGTACAATGTACTAAACTCTCCTTTTACTAAATTATAGCTAAAAATATATTTTTACATAAAAAACGGGGGCATTGCCCCCTCGTATTGTCAAATGGCTTTCATTAGTTAAATAATTTCTTTGTTACCCAGTTGTATACATCGGCATACACCTGCTCTTTTATTGCCTCGTGCAAAATGTCGTGTCGTAATCCAGGATACATCTTCACTTCAATATCCTTGACTCCGGCCTTGCACATCACCTTTTCTGTCACCATTACACCTTTTCCGCAGTCCCCTACAGGGTCCATTTCACCGGAAATAAGTAAAATAGGCAAACTCTTATCCATATTCCACACATTTTTTTCATGTGAGGAATAAAGCATTCCTTCAAGTAATTCTCTAAAAAGGCCTGCAGAGAAATCTCCTCCTCTTTGAGGATCTGCTATGTACTCATCCAACGCTTCTTCGTCGCTACACAACCAATCATACTCCGTTCTGTTCGGAGCAAAGATTTTGTTGTATGTTCCAAAAGTCAAATTATGAATTGTTGGTGTTGAGTTATCTTCTCCAGCCTTTTTCGCTTCCAAATTCGCCACAAGTTTTGCAATCTTAATTGCTACTGGAGGCATCTGACCTGTTCCCATTAGTATAGCAGCAGCCAAATCTCCCGGATTATCAATCAAATAGGTTCTTACTACAAATGAACCTAATGAGAAACCGAGCATAACATAAGGTAAATCAGGATACCTTTCCACCGTAATGTTTTTAAGCATCTTGATATCCTCAACTACCCATTTCCATGAGCCTTTTGGTCCAAAGTACATTGGTTTTGCACCCTCGGCTATGGATTTTCCATGACCTAAATGGTCGTTTCCAACCACTATAAAGCCTTTTTCTGTTAAATATCTTGCAAAATCTTCATATCGCAAGATGTATTCAGTAACTCCATGAGCAATCTGAATGATTCCCACAGGTTCCCCCTTGGGCATCCATCTCACTGCGTGGATGTTAGTTTTTTTGTCTGCTGATTGGTAGTAAAATTCATACCTCTTCATTGATGTTTTCCTCCTATTGCCATTTGACTAATTAATTTATCTGCCAGATTAATTGTTCTAGCTAAACAAACTAATTTAGTTCATTTTACCACTTTTTCTGGCTTTTTTCAATTATGTAAAGCTACTTTTATAACAATTATACAAATTCTTCCCACACTATATTTGCCAAGTCTAAGCCCTTATTTGTAAGCTTTATATTGTCTAAATCTATCTCTACTAAGCCTTCTTCTGTAAGTTTATTAAGTTCATCTTTAAATAAATACAATGGATTGTCCACATATTTTTGTTTAAATTCTGATATACTTACACCTTCTAGAGTTCTTAGGCCCAACATCATATATTCTTTTTTTGCGTCTTCTATTGTTTGTTTTTCTTCTATTTTCTTATTATCTGGATTTTGCAAATATTCTTCTAAACTATTTGTATTAGAATATCTTATATTATTATAATAAGAATGTGCTGCCACACCAAAACCAAGGTAACTATGTTGTTTCCAACAATTATAATTATGTTTAGATTTATATCCTTTTTTGGCAAAATTAGAGATTTCATAATGTTCATAACCATTAGCTTCCAAAACATCTTTAACTTTCCAATACATTTCTCTTTCCACTTCATCAGTTGGTAAATCAAGTTTTCCTAAATTAACTAATACTTCTAATTTCGTATTTTCTTCTAAAATTAATGAATATACAGAAATATGTTTTGGATTTAAACTAATAATGTCTATAAGGCTATCTTCAACATCTTGCAAAGTTTGCTCAGGAAGTCCAATCATTAAATCCACATTAATATTTTTAAATCCAATTTCTTTAGCTAGTTTATATGTATTTAAAAAATCTTCATATTTATGTATTCTTCCTATTTCTTCTAATAACTTATCTTTAGTAGATTGCAATCCTATACTTAATCTGTTTATTCCTGCTTCCTTATATAATAGTAACTTGTTTTCTGTTACAGTACCTGGGTTTACCTCAATTGTTATTTCTGCATTCTTTTTTACTTTATAATTATCCCTTATACAATTTAAAATTTCTGCTATATATGACGCATCTATAATTGATGGTGTTCCACCACCAATATATATTGTATCTACATAATTTTTTACTCTTTTGCTTCTTTCTTTTATTTCTTCTTTTAGTGCTTGTACATAATCTTCTTGTTTTTCCAATTTTCCTGGATATGAGCAAAAATCACAATAATAACATTTGCGCATACAAAAAGGTATATGTACATATATACCTATATTTTCCATCTTATATTTCCTCTGCTATTTTTATTAATTTGTTCAATCTATAATTTACTCCAGATTTTCCTACTGGTATTTTTAGCATATTTCCTAATTCTATTAAACTAGCATCTGGATTTTTTAGTCTAAGCTCTGCAATTTCTTTTAATTCATCAGATAAATTTGTAAATTTTTTACTAGCTTTTAATTTCTTGATTGCTTCTATCTGTTTAGTAGCTGCATTAACTGTCTTATTTAAATTAGCAACTTCACAATTTACCATTCTGTTTACATTATTTCTAGCTTCTTTTATTACTCTTATCTCTTCAAATTTAAGCATAGCACCACTTGCACCAATACAAACTAAAAAATTGGATATATCTTCTCCCTCTTTTATATACAATGCAATACTTCCATTTTTATTAAGTGTTTTAGCTGTTATATTATATTGTTTCATAAAATCTTTTATAATTAATAGATTTTCTAAATTACTAAAATTAATTTCCAAATGATATGTATTACTTGGCTCGCTTACTAATCCAGCTCCCATAAAAGCTCCTCTAAGTAATGCTTTTATATCTTTGTCTTCCATTTCTTTTGGCTTATTAAATTTGACATAATTTGAATTAAAAGAACAATTACTTAAATTTTCTGGTTTGCTAAATGTAATTACATAGAAATTTCCTTGCATTTCTATTTTATATTTTATCTCCATATTATTTAGTAGTTTATTAAATCTATTAATATTAAATTCGTTTTCTGTAGAAAATTTTACCTTTTTTTCTACTTTTGTATTTTTAGTTATTAAATAACCAACTAATTCATAATAAACAGCTTGCTTATCCTTTAAATTATTCAGTTTACTTAATTCTTCTTTTATTTCAGATGAAAAAGACATTTTTACACCTTCTTTACAACTACTATTCTATCATTATCTCCTAAATCTTTTTTAGTTTTTACTAGTTCATATCTTTTATCTGCTTTAATTAATTTTTCCAATTCTTCCTTTTGATCAAATCCAATTTCTAAAAAGAGCATACCATTATCAGCTAAAAACTTAAATGCTTCATTGATAATTTTTTTATAAAAATATAAGCCATCTTCTCCACCATCTAACGCAATAATTGGCTCATTTTTTACCTCTTTATCTAGTGTGTTAATAACTTGTGTTTTTATGTATGGTGGATTTGATACAATTACATCAAAATCTTTATTTTGTATATCTGCAAACATATCTGAACATTTGAATTTTACATCAACATTATTATTCTTTGCATTTATTTGTGCAACTTTTAATGCTTCCTTACTTATATCTATACCATAAACTTCTGAATTTTGCATATATTTTTTTAAAGAAATTGCAATACAGCCACTTCCTGTACACATATCTAATATTTTTACATGTTCATTTTTATATGTATTTATAACTTCCTCTACTAAAATTTCTGTATCGCTTCTTGGAATTAGTACATTTTGATTAACAAAAAAGTTTAATTTCATAAATTCTTGATTATTGGTTATATATTGTATTGGAATATAATTTCTTAACTGTTCAATTCCATCTAATATCTTTTTTTCATGAATTTCGTCTAATTCATCTTCACTATGAGCCATAACATATTCTTTCGGTTTATTTAAAACTGAAGCTACCAATAATCTTATCTTTAATAGTGGTTCTTCTATATTTTTTTCTTTTAATTTAATTATTCCATTTTTTACTATTTCATTTATTGTCATAAATAATCCTTCCATTATATACAGCTTGCTTTGCACTCACGCTAATATAGGCAATTTAACATTGTTATATACATAAAAAAACTTACCCCGCCTTAGCCGTAAGAAGTTTAGAAATTTTAAGAGCCTACTCGCGTAGGTGGGTGTCTTGTTAAATGCTTGTGGGCTTCTTACTACTAAATAGAAGTGTAAGCTTGCACGCCACATCTAAAGGCGGACTCCCTTATAAAATTTGTTGGTTCTAAAATTCCAGTCTACACGCACTATGCAGGGAAGTTTTTGTTTGTCGTTTATTTAATTTAATAGTATCTTAACATATTATTAATTTGTTTTCAATATCTTTTTTGTGCAATTTTTGTGTTTTTTCTGTTTTATCTTATGAATGCTTCGTTAAAGTTATTAATTTTAATTTGTTTATATAATTCTAGTATTTGTACTTTTTTAAATTTTATGATAAAATTATTGTAATTATGTGTAAATATTTAAATTTCAATGGTCCAGGCACAAAAATAGTTTTTAAACATATACTTTTCATATAGTGATTTTTATGGAGGTATATATATGTTCTCTACTATTTCGTTGGCTGGATTTATTTCTTTTTTAAGTTCTGCCGTTTTTGTTGTTGGATATATTCAAAGTTCTAGTTTGTTTCCAGAACCTCTTTCACAATCAGAAGAAATATATTATTTAGATAAATTTAAAGCTGGTGATAATGAAGCCAGAAATATTTTAATAGAAAAAAACCTGCGTTTAGTAGCTCATGTGGCAAAAAAATATTCTACATCTAACATCGAACAAGATGATTTAATTTCTATAGGTACTATTGGTCTTATAAAAGGTATAAATAGTTTTAAACATGATAAAGGTGTAAAACTTTCTACATACATTGCCAAATGCATAGATAATGAAATTCTAATGTTCTTACGTTCTTCTAAAAAACTTCAAGCAGAAGTAAAATTAAGTGATCCTATCGGTAAAGATAAAGATGACAATGTTGTTACATTGCAAGAAGTCTTAGAAGCTGATATTAAGAGCATAGAAGATGAAGTGGATTTAGGATTAAAAAAGGAAAAACTTTATACCAATATAGATAAAATATTAAAAGAAAGAGAAAAAGAAATACTTATTAGAAGATTTGGCCTTAATGGTCATAAACCAGAAACGCAAAATGAAATTGCCAAAGATTTAGGTATTTCTAGATCATATGTTTCAAGAATAGAAACGAAAGCTATAAAAAAATTAGAAACAAAACTAAAAAAGGACTAATTAGTCCTTTTTATTACATATTATGTACAACTTCTAATATTTTACTCTATCTTCTACACTTGTAGTTTGCCCATCTAGAAAATGATACTTATATTTTTTTCTATCCTCCATAGGAACAGGATTTTTTTCAATTTCTTCTGTAAATGGATTAATATATCCATACACATATTCTGGTGAAATATATCCAGGGTGTTGTGTATCTGCTTCTGGAAAATCAGAATTCCAAATAGGTTCTTCTGAATTTTTATTAAATAACCTTTTAGGCAACATAATAATTATTTTATGATCTGGCACCATTAATCCCATAAAATATTTATCTTCTTCAAAATTTCCGTGAGCTGTTCTTTTTAATACATTTATACAATCTTCTCCCTGAGTTGAAGAATGTAAGCCTTCCTTATATATACTATCTCTAATCTCATGAGTACCTTCTGTTGATCTCAAGTGATTGGATGCATTTATATAATGTGTTATGAAGAAATTATCTTTATCTTCGTACAAACTTTCCATTTGTTTTCCGTATTTTATTGAATAATTACCATCTTCACGCAAATACTCTCGTCCCGCATATAGTAAGTCTGTTACATCTCCTGACGCAATGCATTCTAAATCTTCATCACAAGTCTTTCTTAAACCTTCGAATAAAAATCTTTTAGGAATTTTATATTTTCCATCTTCTACTTGTTTTGGGTTCCTTAATTCTTCTAATAATCTTTCCGCATTATTTATAGCTATTTTTATAAAGGTTTTATCAGTATTCGTTCTATCTTTCACTTCTTCTAGTTTTGGCAAAAATTTTTCTATATATTTTTCATATACTTCTGTATCGTTAGATTTATCAAATTTAATATATCTTATATCACGCTCAATTAACTCTTTCATAAATTCTGGGTTTTTAGCCAAATCCGGATTTTCGTTAACTACAAAGTTTATTGCTATATCTTCATTTTCCATTTTTTCTAATTTTTTCTTTGCATTTTCTGGATTTAATGTCTGTTCATCTAAATCTAATTTTCTTTTTTCTAACCTTAAATTTGAAATCTGCTCATTTAATTCTGCTAGTTTTTTACTATTATCAGCTGAAGTTTTTAATTCTTGTTTATACTGTTTAGAAAAAGTTCGCATAAAAAATTCTATTATTGGATTTCTTTTCCTATAGATAGAAAGACCTCTATTCTCTTGATTTAATCTTAATATAGCCTCTTTAGTTTCTTGCATTTCTTCTTCTAACTTTATTTTTCTTGTTTGCAAGCCTTCGCTTTTTTGGATTATTTGCATTAATTCATTCTTTGAATTTTCTAATACTTCATTTAGCATAAGTTTCTCCTTATTTTTTATTATATAGATTTTTTCTATACAACATATTAAATTCCTTAGCGATAAAATTTTCTTTCTTCATAATTATAACATTAATATTTTTATTGTGATATATTTTCACAAAAAATTGTAAAAATTTTCTTTCTTGTTTTTTTACATATGCTGGTAATCAAAAAGAAAAACGGTACAAGTTCAACTTGCACCGTTCGTTAGAATTGTTACTCGCTTTTAGAATATGTATAGTGACACTCAATATATGTTAGAGCAAAAAACATTACTGGAAATTTAACCATTTCTGCCCAATTTTTCACCTCAAATATCACTCCTATGAAAAAAGCAAGAATAAAATAAACTACGACTATTGTAATAACACTATCTATTATAATCATCTTCATATTAGTTTTATTTTTTTCTGTTAATCTTGTCTTAAAATTAATAATCTTAGCCTGATCTTGCTGTGTTTCATCAGAATATATTTTATAGTTAAAAATTATATTAGCTGCAATATTAGATACACTGCATAAAATAGATATAATTAACCAATTTTTATTCCCGTACCATAGCTTTAGTATTACAGCTGAAATAAAAAAAGCATACACCGCATAAAGTATTAACCGAGCTACATTCTTTAAATTTTCTTTCATTTCCTAATCCTCCTAAATTCTAGAATTCATTTTTATACCATTATTTCCATGATATAAATTACTTATAAAACATACTTTTGAAATAATAGCATATTAGTACTTACATTTCAACAATAAAAGTTATTAAAAATCGTTTATACTAAAAAGATACATAGCAACTTTCTATGTATCTTTACTTAATTTATTTAGAATATTTTTCAAATATATCATAAAATTCTTTGTTTACTTTTTTTAATGATATTGGTCTCATATTAGAATTTGTGAAACAATGTTTTGTTTCGCCTATTCCTAAAAGTTTTCCATTTGCTTTATTTCTAATTTCGTATTTCATACTTAATTTTATACCATCAAATTCAGATATAGCTACTTTTACAGCTATTGTATCTCCAAATTTTGCAGGATACTTATATTTGTAATTAACTTCTAAAACCGGAATCATTATTCCATTATCTTCTATTTTTTTATATGGTAATCCCATTTCATCTAATAAATATATTCTCGCTTCTTCCATATATCTTATATAATTTGAATGATGAACCACATTCATTCCGTCTAATTCATAATAATTTATTCCTCTTTCAAATTCCATTATTTCTCCTCCTTCGGGATTTAGGGACGTTCCTTTTTTCCCTATAATAAATTCCAAAGCATTCCATCACTTACTTCTTTAGAATTATGACCTAAAACATCTAATAGTTTATATGCAAATAGCATTGCTGTTGCAGGTCCTCTACTTGTTATAATATTTCCATCTACTTCTACTAAATTTTCGGTGTAATTTGCTTTCTTTAATAAATCCTCAAATCCTTTACCTGGATATGATGTTATATTTTTTCCTGCTTCTATGTTTGCTTTAGATAAAACAATCGCTGGTGATGCACATATTGCACCAATATATTTGTTACTATCTTGACTAAATTCTTTTAAAGTTTCTATTAACAATTTATCTTCAGCTAGATTATATGCTCCTGGCAAACCACCTGGTAATACAATCATATCATAATCTTTAATAGATTCATCTATTACTTTATCTGCCAATATTTCTATATTGTGCGAACTTTTTATTTCTCTTCCATTAACACTTACAATATCACATTTGATATTTGCTCTTCTCATAACATCTACTACGGTAAGAGCTTCAATCTCTTCAGTTCCATCAGCAATCATTACAGCTACTTTTTTCATAATCTTCCCTTCCTTTCTCTTTATTACTATATCATATCTTTTAAAATTTTAACAATATTCTGTTTTGAACAATTACTATATAATTTTCCATTTATTTCTACATTTGGAGCAAAACCACACTTTTTAAAACAATTTTTTGTGTCTAATGTAATTTTTCCATCTTTACTTGTATGGCCTTCTTTTACATTAAATTCTTTTTCAATTTCTTTTATTATATCTAATGAACCTTTCTTTAAACAGTTTGGTCCTTTACATACAATTACTATATTTTCGCCTTGTTTTTCTAGTTTAATATTTTTCTTATATTTTAAAAGCACCATTATCTCTTTTTCAGAAATATCTAGATACTTAGCAATTTCTATAATATCATTACTAGATACAAATCCATTCATCTCTTGAAGTTCATCTAGAATTGGATTTAGGCTTTCTTTAGTTTTTGTATACGCTTCAATAACTTCTTTATTTGTCATATTCTTTACTTCCTTCCATATACATATAACAGAGGTGTATTATGAAATTTCTTTTTAATTACATTAAAGGTATCCTTATTGGCGCTGGCGCAATAATACCTGGTATAAGCAGTGGGGTATTATGTGTTATTTTTGGTATTTACGAAACTCTTTTAAATAGTATATTAAACTTTTTTAAAGATTGGAAGAATAATATTAAATTTCTTACTCCTTTTATATTAGGTGGTCTTACTGGAATAATTATCTTTAGCAATATTATTCTCTTTTTATTCGAAAGATATCCAGAAATTACATCATTTACCTTTATTGGTCTTATCTTAGGCTGTATTCCTTCTATATTTAAAATTTGTAATTCAAAAGAAAAATTCAAATTACGATATATAATATTTTTTATAGTATCATTTATTATTGCTATTTTATTGCTTTTATTAGAAAATAAAATGTCTAGTAATGTTGGAATATATTATGGTGATAACTATAGTTTTGAATTTTTAATACTAGCTGGCTTTTTAATGAGTATTGGCGTTGTGGTTCCTGGTGTTAGTAGTACTGTTATTTTAATGCTACTTGGAGTTTATGAAACATATCTTTATGCAGTATCTATAATGAATATGAGAATATTACTTCCTATGGGAATTGGTTTGCTTATTGGTGGATTCTTATGTATGAAATTAATACAATTTTTACTTAATAAATATCATTCACAAACATATTATTCTATATTAGGATTTGTTTTGGGCTCTGTGTTCATTCTTCTCCCTAACATAAGTTTTAATACAACAGGATTATTATCAATTATATTTTGCATTATCGGATTTTTAATCGGATTTTTTAGTCGGTGGCTAGTCGAGACTCTGGGACCTTCCAGGATTTGGGACCTTCCGGGATTTTGGGGCCTTCCGGGATTTTGGGGCCTTCCGGGATTTGGGGACCTTCCGGGATTTGGGGACGGTGGTTAAATCCCGATTTATATTAATTTTACTTGCGACATATCTCACCATTTCTATAGTTACTTAATATTTATGAGATTACTTATATAAATATAGCCATAAAAAAGTCTTAATTTAAATTTCTAAAGCTATTATATCTTTTAGTAAATTTATTTTAAGACTTTTATTTCACAATATCTATATTTAATCTCTTTCAGAATAATCTGGTTTAACCGTTGTTTCTGGTAAAGATTTTACTTCTGCATTCATAAGTTTTAATACTCTTCTACCTAAAAACGGAATTTTACCAATTCTATGAACTACAAAATTTTTTAATCTTCCATTTGCTTCATGTAATTTATCATATTTTTGCTTTAATGCTTCGTTTTCTTCTTCTAATCTAGTAATTTCTCCTTGTCCCCTATTAATTACATCAGTTAAAATTTTCTTTTCTCCTTCATGTTGATCATGTAATTCTTTTGCAGTATTTGCTATTATTTCTTCTACTTCTTCTTCTGAATATTTTCCAGAACTCTTATTTCTGACTGTAGCCTCTGCAACTTCTCTTTCGAATGCCATTGAATCCATTAATTCTTTTATAAACTGATTCGGTTTGTCTTCTTTTCTAAATTCTGCTAATAAATCTTTATATAAATCTGGTTTCTTTCCATGTAAAGTTATAGAAATACTATCTTCATATGTAGTTATATCAACATCTGTTTCCGCTTTAGAAGAAACTTCTTCCATTCTAGAAATATTATTTATATCACTTTTTGAAAACGTTAAATATAAATATGCATTGTCTTTTTCTCCTGCACAAGCATTTGTCTTTATATTTTGTGACCATAATTTTTTTAAAAGTTCTTCTAAGTCCGGTTCTCCTTCTGCAAAAGTATGAGCAAGTTTAGCTTGTTCTTCCGGCTCCAAACTTAATATATATTCTGGTTTAATATTATAAAATTTTCCTAAATTTCCTGTTATTCTTTTATTTAACAAACCTTCTAGAACATCAAAACTTTCTTGTTCTTCTAACAAATCATGAACTTTATTTGTTCGTATTAAAACATCTTGCAATTTACTTATTGTTTGTTCATCGAAAACCTCTTCTAATTCTTTTCCACCTATTAATTCTTTTAATTCGCTTTGATCTTCTTTTCCTTCTTGTATTTTTTTAACTTCAGCTAATATTTTTTCTTTATCCAGACTAAACATATTATCACCTTATCTTTAGTTTTTTCTTCTATAGGGATTTAAGGAACGTCCCTATTTCCCTATTTCCCTATTTCCCTATTTTCCTATTTCCCTATTTTTCTATTTCTAAATTCCTATTTTTTTCTTCTTATAATCCAACCTTCTTTTACCTCTATTGGTAATTGCATTTTTACTTTTTGATCTTTTACTCCTGGATTTATTGTTTCTATTTCTTCATCTGTTTCATAATCCCATAGTTTGTCTATAGTAAATTTTACTACTTCTATTTTTCCTGGAATTATAATTTCCATTTCATCACCAACAGATAATTTATTCTTTATTTCTATAGATGTTTTTCCATTAACTGTTTCTACTACTTTTCCACCAAATTCATAATTTGGATTATATTGTTTTCCTTCATATTCTTGGAAATCTTTATTATTTCTATCATTAAAATAGAAAGTTGTTAACCCTCTTGTTTTAGTTTTTTCAAGTTCTTGCATGTACTTATTTGCATTATAATTTTTAGGATCTTTAACATAGTCATCTATTGCAGTTCTATATGTATTTACTATTGTTGCTAAATAATATTCTGTTTTTAATCTTCCTTCTATTTTTAAACTATCAAGTCCCATATCTACAATTTCTGGTATTTCGTGTATTAAGCATAAGTCTTTAGATGAAAAGATATATGTTCCTTTTTCGTCTGTTTCTACAGGCATTAAATTTCCTGGATTATTTGCCTCTTCTACATATAAATTATATGCCCATCTACAACTTTGTGCACAATCCCCTAAGTTTGCACTTCTTCCACATAAGAAATCACTTAAAAAACATCTTCCAGAAAAAGAAAAACATATTGCTCCATGTATAAATATTTCTACTTCCATGTCTTTGGGCTTGTTTTCCATTATATATTTTAGCTGATTTTTGTTCAGTTCTCTTGCCATTATCATTCTTTTTCCACCATTTTTGTACCAAAAATTGCAGTCATGTAAACTTACAATATTGGCTTGTGTACTTACATTTATTGGAATACTTGGTGCATATTTTTTAAATACCTCCATTATCCCTCCATCTGCTATTATTACACCATCTGGTTTTAGCTCTTCTAATGTTTTTGCCATATTTATTATTTCTTCATATTTTTCATCCCATGCAAATATATTAATTGTTACATATACTTTTTTTCCAATTTTATGAGCATATTTTATCGTGTTTACTAAATCATCATCTTTCATGTCTGCTCTTGTCCTTAATGATAACGATGATGTACCACAATATACTGCATCTGCTCCGTATAAAAATGCTATTTTTGCTTTTTCAAATGACCCTGCTGGGGCTAACAATTCTGGTTTTTTCATTTTACTATTCATTCCTTCCCTATTTCCGCTAAAATACTTTTTTAGTATATCATAAAATGTTAAAAAATACAACGAAACTTGCCCTTTTTTACAATTTATGGTATACTTTTTCTATGGGAGTGATATGTATGTCTAATAAATATGATTTATTTAGAGCTTCTTTGTCTGTACCAATGTTTGAAAATTTAAATCAATCTTTATTCAATTTATTAAAAACTCCAGAATATCAAAATTATACTGATATTGTGTTTTCAACACTAGGAAAAGAATTTGAAAAATATTTTGGAAAAGATATGATTTTTAAATATAGATATAAATCTCAAAATAGTTTTACTAGGAATATTTTAAAAGATTCTTCTATAAAAAATGATAAAACGACAAAATATGTTTCTAACTTTAATCCATATATCCATTATGATATAATTGGAATGAAAATAGTTATTAAACATATTCCAGAAGATTTTAAAATTTCCCCTAGCTTTATTAAAACATGTGAAGAAAAAGAAAAAAGATACCAAAAAAAATTATTTGATTTACA
>OLPR01000064.1_pt1 | contig 105394 bp, 89 predicted proteins | sample 1672761 | NCBI WGS metagenome assembly OLPR01 (sample SAMEA3136721, study PRJEB25190) | human gut metagenome | biome: human gut; feature: human-associated habitat; material: faeces | place: Austria | collected 2013 | reverse complement strand
TCAGCTTCGTGTGGATGCCGTTGAGATAGAAGCCCGTGTCCTTGTCGAATCGGATGCTGCGGTAGCCGTAGGTCACGCGTTTTGATCGCTGAACCCTCTTGCCGACTTTCGCGCTGAGCTGTGCTTCGTAGAGGTTCGCCGGGGAAGCCGTCCAAAGCGCAGCCGGCGCATTGCTGGGCAGAATGCTCTGCTGATAGCTTGCCGCCATCCCCGCGCCGCCGCTTGCGCTGATGACGGTCGTCGGGGCGTAGGTGGTCAGCGCCTTGTACGCGCTGATTTCAGCGGCGGAAAGAGCGGTTTTGACGGATATTGCAAGCGGTACATAGATATATACCTCATTCGCATCGAGGAACGCCTTGAAGTCATCGACGGTCGTCGTGCCTTTTTCCGTGTAAGCAAAACCGATGGTGGTGCCGTTGCTTGTAGCAATGCCGCCTACGGTTTCACCGTTGATGGCAGCACTGAAATGCGTGCAGAGCACTCCTGCTGTATTGATTTTGGCGAACGTGCAAAAATAGCGGTCAACATTGTTTCCAGCCTTCGTCCAATTCATCGAAGATGTCAGCTTGAATTTGGCGACCCGCTGCACGCGCACCCCGCGCGCTAAATCCACCTCATCGCAGACCCACTGCTGCCCGTTTTCATCCGTGTAATTGCCGCTGGATACAACCGGGATGCCGCACAGCGCATTCGGCGTTTGCAGCGTCTGCGAATTGTTCGCGCCATCCGACACCGTGACCGTCACCGTTCCGCCGTCACCCGCGCTGATAATCGGCACGGGCGCAGTCGGGAGCGGCACGCCGTTCTGCGTGCTTTTGCCGTACACATGCAGCGCCCCCAGCGGTTTCCCCGCCAGCGCGTTTTCACACGTCAGCGGATTGCCCGATGCCGACACGCTTTTCCCGTTTTCTATCAAATCCCGCTGCTGCGCGTCGCTGATGTGCCATAGCTTCGGGCTACGATACGTTACCGTCGCGCTGACGTTCTGCGTTTCACCCGCCGCAATCACCGCCGACGCATCCGCCGTGCCGACTTTTGCGCCGTCCGGGTCGTACAAATCCACCGTGAACGTCGCCGATGCTTCCGCACCCGTCTTGTTCACCGCGTCGAACGCGACAACCGTTTCGCCGTTGGTCAGGTCGCTGTCCAGCTTCGGGGTCGTTACGCGAATGTTCTCCATGCGAATCTGGTCATCCAGCAGCGTCACCAGTTCCACCGGGCGAATCATTCCGCTGCCGGAGTACCAGCGCGAGGACGGCTGCTCATTGCGCACGAAAACCGCAATCGTATTCACGCCGCTGACCATCTGTTCCGTCGCATCCACCGCGAACGGGTTGTAGCCGTAATAGTTCTTGTGTACCTGCTGCCCGTTGACGTACACCGTCGATTCCATGTACACGCCGTCAAAGCACAGCACATACCGCCGCCCGTTCTGCTTGTCCACGCTGACGGTCGTGCGATACCAAGCGTCGCCGCCATCCAGATACCCGCCCTCATACGTCGCCGGACTGGACGCATTGAAGTCCAGCTCCACCGACCAGTCATGCGGCACGCTGACCGTCCGCCAGCTTGCGTCGTCATAGGACGGAACGGCTTCGGCGGTCGAAGAGTAAGCCGTGTTCGCGGTCGCGGATACGAGGTTGAACTTCCACGAATCCAGCGGAACAACGGAAACAAGCTGGTCGGCGGTCGTAACGGGGATGCCGCCTGCTTCCAGCGTTGCAATGCGCCGTTCCAGCTTGGCAATGTAGTCGCCGACCGCCTTTGCATCCGCCGCCTTGCCCTCTTTTGTCAGCGTCGCATCCACCTCAATTGCCACTGTTCCGCCGCCGGAACTGCCGTCTTGCGGCGCATCGTATCCCGCCCCGCGTCGCACAAACCACCTGCCGGATGCCAGTGTTATCACCTGCGCATCTTGTTTCGCTTGCAATACGCCGCGCAGCGCGCCGGACACCGCATATACACTCTGCGGCAGTACGACGCTTGCTACATTGCCAGCCGCAGTGCCAAGCACAGGAATCGTTTTGCCATCAGCGCGGTCAAAGGATGCCGAAATCTCATACGCGGTCAAATCCACCGCTGCACCGCCGTCGTACACACTGACGCGCCATTCGTGCGCACGGCTGTCGCCCTGCACCATCATCAGGTCAGGCCAGCTTCGCGCCCCGGTCGGATGTTGGAGGTCAATGCGCTCCTCAAACGTCCACTGCATTGCTTTTTTCCTCCTGCTTGCGGATGATAGCGATAGCTTCATTCAGTGTCTGCATACATCCGAGCATGTGCGACACATTGTCACGCCCCGCGACGGGAATCGTGTCAAGCGTCGCTTGGATGCTCAGCAGCTTATTCAGCACTTCTTTCATGCGGTTTCCTCCTGCCTTACGATATTACAAAGACCTGCTGTTTCGTCTTGCCGTTGCTTGCCTTTACAACTACGCGCACCCGGCCGGTATCGAGACTAACGCAAGTGATTTCTCCAATGGTTACGTCGCTTGAACCTGCACTGTATCCTGCGCTGTATGCGCTGGACGCATCGACCGACACCAAGTGCTGGCTTGTGTCCTTGTTGCTCAGGGTAATGTCCAAATCTGCTGTGATGGTTTTGCTCGCAGAATAGTAGCTTTCTCCGTATGCTTCCAGCGCCTGCACATATACCGATGATGCTCCTTCTCTCCTCGCGGCATCCAGAGCATCATCGTAGCCCGGCATGTCGCTCAGATCAAAAGTTGCATCGGCAGGCGCGAAAAAAGAACAGGTTTTCGTGCCAATGGTTAGCGTATGAAGAACACATGCTGTTTTTCCAACAGTCAACGTCCCCGCATCCAGCGTTGTAATAAGTCCCTGTCCTGCAACAAGTTCGTCGAAATCGCCGTATCCTGCTACAACAGATTCACCGCTAATGGTTACGCCTGCGAAGTCCGTTGCCCATGCGCGAATCGTATCAAGTTCCCCGGTTGTCACATATCCCGTTAGCGTAATTGTGCCGCCGCTGATGGTCACGCCGTCGCCGCGAAGCTCGACCATTGCGCTGATGTCATCGTCCTTCTTGACGTACATCACAAGGCTGTCACTCAGCTGCTCGATGGCGCTTTCCGTCTTTGTCGTGCGCCCTGCCAGCGCATCCGTCCGCGTCACCAGCGTGCCGATGGAATCATTGTTGACCAGGATTTGCGCCTGCGCCGTCGCGACGCTATCTTCGACCGTTGTCACGCGCCCGGAAAGCAATCCGATGCCGCTGGCTTGGACTTCGATGGCGGATTCAGCTGTATTCATCCGCTGCCCAAGCGCATCGACCGATTCTTTGCTGGCTTTGAGCTGGATTTCATCGGCATTCTGCTTGATGGACGTTTCCGCTTTGCGGATTTCGTCGCGCGCCACATGACACGCAGCGCCATTCGCCGCGCTTTCGGCTTCAATTGCTTGCAGCTTGCTGACGATGCCGTCCGTCGTCGAAAGTGTGTCCGACGCTTTGCTGGCAATGGTGACGACGATGCTGCCCGGATCGCCGCGCGCGTCCTGCTTTTCGACCGTCACAATCCGCGCAGTTTGCCGAAGACCGTGCGCATCATCCGAGATAATCACTTGCTTTCCTGGCGCGAAGCAATCCCAGTCGTAGCCGGTCAGCGCGTAGAGGTCAATTGCCGTTGCTGTCAGGCTGATTTGCGGCTGATTTCTTTCCGCCAGCACTTGCTGACCGCGCGCCAGCAGTTCTTCTGGCGTGGTGAACGCATTGTTTTGGTAGATGGAGGCACGGATGCCGTACTGCGAAATGGTGTCCGCATCAATGTATGGCACTGCATCCGCCGTCAGCGATTCCACGGTGACAGTTTTTCCGTCCTTACCAGTGCCGCCAATCAGGTAGAGGCGCGTCACCAGCTCCGTCGTGTCCATCTGCATTTGGATGCCGGTGAGGTTGCGCCCGTAGTGGATGCCGCACTTGCTCTCTGCGTCCGCCTTCCGGATGCTCAGCCGGAAGGGAAGGACGCTTGTGTCGCATTCCCATGTGTACGCATCCAGCTCTTCGCAGAGCTTCCGAATCCCTTCCAGAACGCTGATGTTGCTCATCGACAGCGCCACCGTCTGCTCGAAGTCACACGCATCCAGCACCCAGCGCTTCACTGTCTGCTGCGCCATCAGCTGCTGAATGGCATCACGGACGCTGATGCCGTCAAACACCATTTCGCCGAAGATGAGGTCGTCCAGCAGAAGCGACAGCACATGTTCCAGCGTGTAACTGCGCGTTCCACCCGGCAGCACGTCCGAAGCGGGCATCCCCGTGATGCGATACACGCCTAAATCACGCGCGCCATCTTGCAGATGCACCCACGGCAGTTTCGCGCATAGGTCGTTCGCCGCGTCCTCGCAGGGCAGACGCAATTCCGCCGTGCAGAGGTCATTGTGCTGCAATGTCCAGCCAAAGCTGGCGTTTTCCAAGATTGCAATCGGGCGCAGCGCATCATCCAGCAGAACAGGTGCATCACTCATCGCCACACCCCCTGTGCGCTGACGGTAACAGCTGTGCCGATTGTTCCTTGCGCGGCTTCATCGTACAGAGGCGTTATTGCAATCGTCGTTGCTCCGACACCGCGAAGCAATTCGCAGTGCAGACAGCGCGAAAAGACGGGTTCGCGCGTCTCATCCGCGCGCTTGACTGAAACATCCAGCGGGTAACTGCTGTCAATCAGCAGCGTTTCGCCCGTTGCCAGTGCCAGCCCTGACACCTCGACAATCGCGCCGCTGACGTTGATTCGGCAGCCGTCGAGCCTGCGCGTCCCGGTGTTCAGCATCTCGAAGCTGATAGGCGCGGGCATATCGCCGTCAATTGCAATCGCCATGAGGTGCGTTCCGGCAGCTTCAAGCGCCTTTTGCGCGAAATTCGCCCGCAGGCTGTGCAGATGCGGCTGTACCTTGAAAGTCACGCTTAGCCCTTCATCCACCCAGCCGGACGCTTCGCCGACGATGCCCGTCACCTCTGCCACTACATACTTGTCCGGTTCGCTGTCCAAGATAAGCTGACGGCGACCGCACATCAGCCATGAAACAACCTGCCGCCAGAGCCGCGTTGCTGCTTCCTGCGTCGGCAGCGCATGGTTCGCGTACAGATTCACGGTTTCCGTGTATTCGTCCGCGCTTCGCTGGTCGCCATAGCTCAACGTGCCATCCATCCCACTGACAGCATAGCTGACAACATCACTACTTGCGCAGATGGTGCGCTTCTTCGCACGAATCGCAATCAACCCGAAATCGTAGAGACTATGCTGCCCGTTGAAAGTAAATCCGTTTTCCATCTTCTCATCTCCCATCAGACAATGACCAGCTTCGCTGTCCTTCCGGCAATGGTATGGTTGCCGCGGTCGGTACTCGACCGGCTGACGCTCGGTTCTATCGTCCGAGCGACAACTTGGCGATCCATCACCATCGTCGTCTGCCCAAGCCCTTCACGGCGCATTGCGGCAGCGGTTGCGTCGCCCATGCGGTCGTAGTCGATGCCCGCAGGCGCAGCACCTTGCCGCGCCGCATAAATGGCAGCGTCCGCAAATTGATTGTAGTCAATCGGCGGATTGCTTCGCGTTGTCTGCGTGGTACGCAGGGCAATGTTGCTGAGCGTCTGTGCAGCTTCCACAATGCGCGGTGTCGTGCGCTCAATGCCCAGCGCAAAGCCCTCTGTATACGATTCGCCGATTTCACGCGTTTTCTTCGACGGGCTGTTGACGTTCAGTTCCGTTCGAGCAGCATAATATGCCTGACGCGCTGCCGACCGTGCTGCCTGCACAACTGCACCTGTGCCGGATCGGATACCGACGGCAATGCCGCTGCTGATGGCCGTGCCGATGCGGTTGAACGTGCCGCTATCAACCACCGCTTGCAGTGCCGCGAGCATATTGTTGAACACCGTGCCCATTTCATCCTGCACCTTGTGACCATCTTCGTTGATGCCGTCCGCGACACCCGTCACCCAGTCCTTGCCGAGCGGCTTGCCCGCATCAACGGTCATCAGCTCATTCGTTGCGTCGATGGCGGCTTGCAGGACATCCGACATTTGGTCATAGACATCCGGCGCAGCGCTGCCGATATTGCTGCCGACAAGATTGAGCGCACCAGGAACGACCGCGTTGATAATCTCTGCATTTTCAGTTCCGGCAGGGACGTAGCCGTGCGCCGCTGCTTCCACGTCCTGTGCAAGCCGATTGCTGGCAATTTCCTTCGTGCTGCTGCCGTCAAAGATTCCAACAATCCAATTCCATGCACCTTCGATAGCTGTGCCGACGCTCGTTTTTACGCTTTCCCAAGCCCTTGTGATTGCATCAGCGACACCATCCCAGATGCCGCTGAACCAATCAGCCAGACTGCCGAAACTGCCAAGAATTGCGCTCCAAGCACCGCTGAATACACTGCCAACGCTGTCCTTGACTGCGTTCCATCCGGTTGTCACAGCTTCCGACACGCCATCCCAGACGCTGCCGAACCACTCTGCTAAGCTGCCGAAGCTATCCAGAATTGCATCCCACGAACCGCCGAATACGCCGCTCACGCTGTCCTTGACTGCGTTCCATGCGGTTGTCACAGCTTCCGACACGCCGTTCCAGACGTTTCCGAACCACTCTGCTAAGCTGCCGAAGCAATCCAGAATTGCATCCCACGAACCGCCAAACACACTGCTTACACTGTCTTTGACTGTGTTCCATGCGGTCGTTGCCGCTTCTGATACGCCGTTCCAGACATTGCTGAACCACTCCGCCAAGCTACCGAAGCAATCCAGAATCGCATTCCAAGCGGATTGAAACGCATTGGTTACGTCTTGCTTTACGTTCTCCCACGCATCACTAATGGCTTGACCAAGGTCATCAACACCGAAAATATTGCCGATAATATCAAGCATCGTACCGAAAACGGTGGTGATAGCTGTCCAAATTTGAGTGAAGAAGCCAGCAACAGCCGTTTTTGCGCTTTCCAAGGCTTCACCAATATCAATCTGCCCGGAAAGCAAATCGGTGAGAATCCCGCCAAGCGTCCCGAACACGCCGGTAATGGCATCCCAAATGCTTTTGAAGTATGTTTCTACGGCACTGATTGCTTTTCCGAGTGTTGCAGTGATGCTCCCTTCTGGCAGATTCAGCACATCTTCCAGAATTTCACCCAGTGTGCCATAGACATTCTTGATTGCATCCCAAATCTGACCGAACAATCCCTCAACCGCAGTCTTTGCGCGCGCCAGTGCTTCACCAACATCAATCTCACCGGAAAGCAAATCGCTGAGAATCCCGCCGAGTGTGCCGAATACGCCCGTGATAGCGTTCCAGACACTTGCAAAATAGCCGCCCACAGCGTTCATCGCCTTGTTCAGCGGCTCTGTGATGCTTCCTTCCGGCAAATCCAGCACATCTTCCAAAATCCCGCCGAGCGTACCGAACGCGCTGGTGATGCCCGTCCAGACTTTGCCCATTGCTTCCCCGACACCATCTTTGACGGCTTCCCAGCACGGCTCAATGGCGGCAAGCAGCCCGGAGAAAAGCCCGCTCACCAGCTGAACCGCTGCACTTGCCAGCGCAGGCAGATTGCTCACAAGGAAAGTGGCCAGCTGCGCAACTAACTGCCCAGCGGCTTGCCCGATGCCCGCCGCGTTCGCGCTCAGCGTATTCACCAGCGTTTGGAGCAGCTGCGTCACCGCAGGCAGAAGCCGATTGACCATCCCCGGTAGCTTGCTTCCGAGGGAACTCACCAGCTTGCCCACGGCGGTAGTCAGCATCGGCAGCGCGTCCTCGATGATGCTGATGATGTATTCGATTGCACCGTCCATTTCATCTAGCAGGAAGTCAGTCAATTCGCCCATTTCGTCGGGCGTGAGGCCATCTCGAATGGCATGGTTGACGCGCCCCATTGCTTCGGTTGCGCGGTTCACCAGCGGCTGGAATGCAGGAATCAGCGCCAAGCCAATTGCATTCTTCAAACCGGACACTGCCTGCGAATTGCGCTGCATCGCATCATCGAATCCACCCATTGTGGCGATTTCATCATCGCTGAATACGGTGCCGAGCCGTTCAGCCTCCGCGTTCAGCGCTTCAAAGCCTTCACGTCCGGCTGCGATGAGTGGGTTGAGTTTCTGTGCGCTCTCGCCGAACAGTGCAATCGCAGCAGCGTCGCGCTCAGCGGGGTTCTCAATCTTGCCGAGCGCATCAATCGCATCCCAGAATACATCCTCCGTACTGCGCAGACGGCCGTGAACGTCCGTGATGCTGACACCCAGCGTCGCGAACTTGTCTGAGGCTTCGCTGCTGCCGTTGAGCGCATTGCCCATCGTCTGTGTGAGCTTGGTCATGCTGCTGGTTATCGAATCGACGCTCGTGTCTACGAAGTTGCTTGCATATGTCCATTGCTGGAGGCTGCTCTGCGAAACACCGGTCTGTGTGCTAAGCGTCGCGATGTCATCCGCGTACTTGCCAGCTTCCTTGGATAGCTCGAAGCCCTCCTTGGTCGCATTGGCAGCCGCTTTTCCGACTTCCAGCAGAGCCCTTGCAGCCGCCTTCGCGCCGGCTACGACAACGTTGCCCAGCGTTTTCGCTGCTCCTGCCATGACCGACAGGAACGACTGATTCTTGCCCGACGCATCATCAGCGCTGTCACCCAGTTCGTCCAGCGAATCACCTGTTTCGCCCGCTGCTTCGCCGTATTCATCCAGCGCGTCCCCAGCTTCGCCGACCGTATCGCCAAGGTCATCCGTTGCGTCCGCGCTTTCCTGCGTCGCTTTCTGCGCCTCCGCAAGCGCCGTCGAAGTTGTGTTGATTTCGTTGGAACACTTGTTGAGGGCTGTCTGCGCGGTTGCCAGCTTGATGCGGTACTGGTCGGCTTCTTCGCTGTTTTCGCCAAACTCCTGCTTTGCGATTTCCAGCATTTCGGATAGAATCTGTACCTTTTCGCGGTGCGCGTCCTGCTGCTTTGTCAGCGCTTCCTGCTTCGCCGAGAGTGCTTCAATGCTGTTCTGATTCGCGCCATAGGCAGACGTTACGGCATCCATCTCAACCTTCTGGACGCGCAGTTCGCGGCTGATGTTTTTCAGCGCCTCGCGATAGGTCTGCTCGCCCGCAACGCCGACGCGCGTTTTCATTTCGACGACCTTCGTGCCATTTGGCATGGTTTCACCTCCCTTCGCGCTACGGGCGCGGAATGTAGCTCAGACGCACCGTCTGCCCGCCGGATCCGCTTGCAGTGTGCTTTTCGCGCGGCTGGTTTGCCCGCATCATTTCTCCCAGCAGAATGCAGATAGCGCGCGGTGTCGTCTCCCAAAACGCATCTATGCTGATGCCCAAGTCAAGCGCATGATACATCAGCCACGCCCAAGGAAAGTGCTTGGCAGCATCTTCTTTCCTCGCGTGGCTCATCAGTTTCCCAGTTGTTCCGGGTCGGGCAGTGTACTGATGACGGACTTCTGGATAACATCGCGCAGCTGATCGATGCTGTCATAGGTGAACAGGTCGTCGAACGTTTCAAAGTCCATGAAACAGCCGCCCGCACGGAGCGCACCATAGACACACGCCTCGATGGCGCGGTGTTTCTGGCGCTGGAGTTCCGATAGAATCTCCATGTATTCCGCGTCGCGGCCATACTGCTCTTCGTACACCATTTCCGTATAACGCGCCTGCCGATTGCCCCATTTGAGCGTATAGGTCTGTCCGTCAAGGGTAATTGTCTGCGCTGGTGCAACGAAGTCACGACCGCGCACCACCTTTTCCATCTTCACATTTTCCATGATTCAAGTACGCGCCCGGAAAGCAAAATGCAGACCGGGCGCGATTCCTCCTTACATTTCAGCCTTTTCCGCAGCGGCTTCATAGACGGTCTTGAACCAGTCCGTGATTACGCTCTTCGGAATCGTTTCATCATCGCTGTCCACCACCATGCCAAGGGCATTGTCATAGATGCGGCGGTCGCATACTGCTTCCAGCGTTGGGGTCTGATATTCCGTCGAGCCAACCTTGTCGGTCTTACCGCTGGTTTCGTTCTCGCTGAACTGCCCCTTGTAGAGCCACCAGAGTTCCTTTGCGCCTGTGTCCTTCGTCCGGCAAAGCCCAATCGCGACGCTCGGTGCATCCGTCGATCCGTCAAGAATGGTGACACCGTTCTTGTCCTTCTTGCGGCCGAGAACGTAGTCCTTCATTTCCGGCGACACGGTATCAACGTTCGCCTTGATGCTGTAAGCCTTGATGCGCTTGGAGCGCCGCACAACACGGTTGGATGCTTCCAGCGTCGCTTCCGCGTACTGCGGCGTAATGGTCACTTCAATCGACGCGCCAAGCACCTTCGGGGGATCGTAGGTCGGCGCGGCCACCGTCGTGTCCTCCGTCGCGTACCGTGCGACGTAAACATCCAGCACGCCGGTAAAGATACCAATCGTCTTTTCTGCTTCACTCATGGGTGAATACCTCCTGTTGTTCATTGGTTGTTAGACGCAGGGTAATCTGAATATGCCTGTATCGGGTTTCTGTTTCGTAGGTTTCTGGCCCCCAATCGCTGATGACGCATCCAGCGCGTTTGAGTGCGTAGAGCGTCGCCGCCAGCAGGTTGTCCAGCGGCTCGCGGCTGTACAGGTCAACCTGTATCATGTGCCGCACGCGAATCCAGCGGTTGCTCGCGCTCTCCGGCGTCGCCTTGACCTCAAACCAAGCAATGTAGGTGTCCGGGCGCTCATTGAGGGGATAGCGCCCGACCGCAGGCGCAAGCCCTTTCAGCGCATTGCTAAGCATTTCATGGATGGTCATGTGCCGCCTCCTGTCAGGACTTCGGCAATGGCGCTGCTGATTTCATCCGCGCTTTCTTCCATTGCTGGCCGCATCCACGGTTGTGCAGGCATGTTGCTCCGTCCGTACTCCAGCACATAGCCGACGGTTGCGTTCCGTTCGCCATCGGCGCGCTTGCCGGAAGGGTAGACATCGCAGTAGTAGCCATCCACCACCGTGTGATGCGGGCCGTCAACGGTCATCGAGGCGGCAAGCTGTCCCGTGCGCACGGGCGCGCTTCGCTGGAATGCTGCCGCTGCGACCTTTCCGCCCGCGACTGCCGCTTCCGGCGCGCGCTCTTTGAGGGCATCCGCCGCCAAATCAAGCTGCTTGATTGCCTCATCAAGCCCCGTCACATTAAAGATTGCCATATGCCGCACCTTCTCCCTGAATCATCCGCGCCCGAAGCAGCATATAGCCGCCGCGCCGATTGTTCAAATGGTTGACCTGAATAATGTCGTAGAGCGCCCCGGCATAGCTGATGCGCATTCCGGTTGTCAAACCCGTGCGCCAGCGGATTTTGAAATTCATCACATTTTCCGCCTGATGATTCGCGTTCGCGAAGAACTCCCGGCCGGACAGGTCGCGCGCCTGTGCCTTCGTTTCCGCGATAAGCATCCAAGTGGTGATTGCATTGCCCTGCGCATCCTGTCCAGGCTGTGCGCGGAGAATCTGTATGGTGTCCTGCAATGCGCCGCAATTATCGTACATACCGCATTACCTCAGAGCCGGAGCTGGTGGATGATGCTGGTGACGCCAAAGGGAAGCTGCTCCGCCTTGTCACCAAGAGCACCACGGTTATCGTAGTAGTGGACAGCCAGCTGATACACGCACAAATCATACAGCGGATCTTCTTCCGTCGGCACAGGTACGCCTGCGTTGACCAAGTACCGTTCTGCCGCCGCCATGCACTTCTCCAGCACAAAGTCATCTTCCGATGAATCCACCACGGCATAGCGCTTCAGGTCGCTGATGTTTGGCATGATTCAGCCCCCCTCACATTTCCATGGGAACAGGCAGCCCCGCCGACAGACAGCGCTTCTGCACTTCTGTCAGGAACTCTGCCGCAGCCTTGCGCACAAGCTCATCGTGCTGACTGGCATCGTATGCCTGCGCCAGCTCCATGTTGACGCTTGCGCGCCGTCCTGCCTTGTAGCTGGCGGAGAGGGAAGCGACCGCCACACGTTTCTCCTCATCCGCCGTGACCTGCATCACGATGCTTTCCACCGCATCAAACATGCTGCATCCTCCTCATCAGGCGCGTGCCGCCAGCGCAACATACGGCGAACGGGCAATGGTGGAGTTTGCGCCGGTAATCGCGGTCATCCAGTCCGGGCGGCCACCAACACGCCAGGAAAATTTGAATGCCACTTCATCAGTGTCGAAATACATGTGCATGGAAGTCTGCTTATTGATGCCAGCGCGCTCCACGATCAGATACTGCGTCGCATCGAGGAAGGCAATGTCGCCGACCGCCCCGACCGCCGCTGCTTGTTCCAGCGGAATCACGTCGCGCCCAAGCAGCTTGCCGTTCTCGTTACCATACGCACCGGCAGGCAGCCACAGCGGGCCGCCGAAGCTGACCGTCACGCCGCTGTCGCTGGTTGCCACCGTATCCGTTCCCATCATCAGCTGCATCAGCTGAAGCTCCAAGTCCTGATTGATGTACCACTTCGCGTTCGCACGGCACTGCGCAGGCATACGATTCCACATTTTCAGGATGTTCTGCACATTGACCGTGCCAGCCGCCTGACCGGATTCCTTATCCACCGTGACCAGCGCGGCGTTCGTCGTCGGCATGACCATGCCCAACGGCATCGAACCGCTGCCAGAGCCACCAAAGATGGCAGCATCCGCCTTCCACGCAAATTCCTGCGCTACTTTGGTGTCCAGCGTGCTTTCGATGGCGGGCTCATCCATCAGCAGCTCTTCCGTCACGGGGCAGATGGCCGTCAGCTTGTCCAGCTGGGTCGTGCGCTCACCGAACGTCGGCTTGCTTGCCTTGTACTGCTGTGCCTCGCCCTTCCAGTAAGCCAGCACGCCACCATGACGATGCCCATCGTCGCGCTTGCTCTCCACCAGATACGCCTCAATCAGGCGGTTTCCGGCGATGGTCACGCGGCGCGCCTGCGGCAGCAGAATGGACTGCTCCTGAATCAGGTCGATGACACCCGCCGCGTAGTCCGGCGGCACAAGATAGCCGCCATCCGCGCCGGTCGTTTCATTCGCGCCGGACGCATCATTGCGCACCAGTCGGCTGTCCACCGTGCCATTGAGCGTACAGGCATTATGCACCGCGCTGGCAAATTCGCCGAGGCTGCGGAAGCCGCCGTTCTGACCGAGCTTCTTGCTCTGCAGCGGATTTTCCTTGCCCTCTGCCGTATTCAGCGCCTGCACCAGCAGCGCTTCGCGGATTTGCAGGTCGTCCACCTTGTCGCTCTGCGCCTTGATGGATTCGAGCGTTGTGGCGCGATTCTTCGCCATCTCCATGCCCTTGTCGATTTCCGCAGCGAGTTCCGTGCGGATGTCCTTGATTGCCTGCTTCATCTGAATGATGTTCATGTGTTGCCTCCTACTTGATTGTCGGATAGTTGGTCAGTGCCGCTTTTGCGGTCTGCATTTTCTTGATAAGCATATCCCGCGCTTCCTGATTCACCGCTTCGGGCTGTTCAGGCGCTTTTGCGGAAATCCGTTTGAGGGTTCGCGCACACGCGGCAATGCTGCCAAATTTGCAATTTCGCAGCGCGCTTTGCGCATCAGTTTCCCCGCCGCGCAGCAGCATTGCATCCGCAAAGCCATTGTCGATGGCTGTCTGCGCCGACATCCACGTTTCATCCGCCATCATCTGCCGGATGGTGTCGCGCGGCAGCCCGGTCTTGATTTCGTAGGCCAGCACCAGCCCGTCTGCAATCTCATCCAGCACAGCCGCCGCGTGGCGCAGTTCGTCTGCGTCGCCATAGCCCATCGACCACGGATTGTGAATCATCAGGAACGCGGTCGGGGCCATCAGCACTTTGTCGCCCGCCATCGCAATGACCGATGCCGCGCTTGCCGCCAAACCCTCAATCTTGACCGTCACCGCGCCCTTGTGTTCCATCAGCGCCGTATAAATGATGCTGGCGGCAAAGACATCGCCGCCAGGGGAGTTAATCCAGACGGTTACGTCACGCCCGTTGACTGCCGCCAGTTCCTCGCGGAACTGCTTCGGCGTTACTTCATCCCCGTACCACGATTCAGCTGCAATTTCGCCTTCCAGATACAACTCGGCAGGCTTTTCCGCTTCCTCCGGCAGTACGAGATTCCAAAACTTCTGCATGTGCATGTTCCTTTCACTGCGCCGTGCCGGACTGCACAGCTTCCAGCGGCGCAAGGTCTTTGGATACCATCGGCAAGTCACCACCGCTGACAGGTGGTTTGCCTTCTTTCCTGCGAACCTCATTGATGGTCTTGTAGCCATTGCGGATGCCCTTTTGGTTGACCTCCGCTTGGGTGCTTTGGTCGGCGCGCAGCAGCTCATCGAGGTCGAATGCGAAGTAGTATCCTTCGCAGCGCTCGCGCCACGTCAGCAGTTTCAGATTGAGCTGCTGTTCCCACTGCGCCACAATCGGCATGATGGTCAGCGTCAGATACTCCTGCGTGGACTGCTCGTTTGTTGAGTAGCTGCTGTCGGAGTAGTCGCCGAGCATGTGCGGCGGGATGTTGTACACGGTCGCCACGCGGTTTTTCGTGACGCGCTCCACATCCAGCGACTGCGCATCCACCGGGCTTTGCGTCAGCGTTGTGGCAGTCATGCCGCCCTCCAGCACAATGACGCGCCCGCCCGATTTCTTGTAGGCTTCAAGAAACTGCTTGACGGCATTGTCGCGCTTCTCCGGGCTGAGGTTCGTCGAAGGGATGTTCAGCACGACACCGGAGTTGACCCCTTGCAGCTGATTCGCCGCGTATTCGCGGATGGCGTTGGAATACTGCAACGTTCCCATCAGAACGTCAATCGGGCGGATGCCCTTGCGTCCGTTGGTGGACATATGCCGCAGCACAATCATGTTGGATTCATGCACCCGGCAGAGTGTCCCGTCATCCAGCGTGAACTTGTAGTACGTTTCCCGCGTCTCCACTTCACGCTCCACCTGCACCAGCGAAGCATCCAGAACGTCCAGGGATGCAATGCGCTGCCGCATCGGGTCAGTCAAATCAGGAATCATCAACGCGCAGGTGTTGCCCTCGACATTCCGGAATGCCTCCATCGTTTGCTGGAACAGATATGGTGTCATGGTGGCGTTCGGCTGATAATTTATCAAGCGCTCACGCCAGTCCTCCCGCTGAATCTCATGATTCTTGTAGAGGTGAATCGGCAGCATTGCCATCGTGTTCGCGATTCGCGACACAGCCGAGTAGATGGCTTCACTGCCGGAAAGCGTGTAGTCGCTCCGGGTGCGCGTTGCGGTACGCAGCACGCTCCAATCGGGCGCATCCCGCGTGCCGTTTGCGCGGCGCTTGGCTTTCTTTTCCTTGTTCTTTCCCATTGTATACCCTCCGTTACAAATCAAGGCTGTAAATGCTGACATCCAGCTCCGGCGCGAAGCCGTCCGGCAGGGGACTTTCGCCCAGCGTCAGCGTGTGCGCATCCAGCAGGGCGGCAAAGCCGTCAATCTTGCGGTATCGCTGACGCTTTGTCGGCACCCAGTTCGCTTTGTCCTCATCGCCATAGCCGGTTCGCAGCTTGACGTTCTGCAAGAACCAGCGGAACAGTGCATTCCGGTTATGCACCAGACGACCATCCAGCAACACTTCGCGCAGGTCTTTCATGGGCGCATTCAGCGTCAGCGGGCCTTGCCGAACAACCTTGCACGGCAGTCCGCTGGCTTCCAGCATCCGCACAAGCCACGTTGCGTTTGCCGGGTCATAACCGATGGCGCGGATGGCGTAATGTTTCACCTGCGTTTCAAACCACTTGTAGACTTCATCCTGCGCAACGTAATCCCCATCGACGATGGACAGCCAGCCGTTGAGCGCATATTCATGGTACGGTATCTTTTCGAGGTCAAGCTCCACTTTTTTGCGCGTTGTCCACGCGTGACAGAGCCAGAAATAGCGGCCGTCATCCAGCTGGAACTCCAAGCCCGCAGCCGTCATGTCCTCGGACGTTGCAAGGTCGAATCCGCCGAAGCACTCGCGCCCTTCCAGCAGCCCCATCTCAATCCAATCTTCATTCCGCTTGACGACATCGAAGTCTACAAACGGCGCGTCGCTTGCATCCGTGAAGATGTTGAGCTGCTTGTTGATGAAGTCCGCGCGTTCGCTGGGTATCTGTTTGCATCGCGCCCAGTCCGCTTCCAAGTTGCTTTGATTGAGCAGAACGCCCATCGCCGGGTTTGCCTTTACCCAAAGACGGCTGTCCTCTATGTCATCCTCTGTATCCATCTCGCAAATGAATGCAAACATGCGGTCAGCGACATCCGGGCGCAGACTGCCGAGCAGTGCATCCCCGAACAGTCCGTAGTAGTACATCAGCGGCCCGTCCAGTACGCTGCCCATCGTTGTGATGTAAATCATCAGCGGCTGTCTGCGCTTGTTCATGCCGCGCTTGACAACATTGATGAGCTTGAAATCCCGCATCGCATGGATTTCGTCAAAGACAGCGCCGTGCGGATTCAGCCCGTCCAGCTTGCGGCTGTCGGATGCGCGGTGCTGAATCATGCTGTGCGTGCTTGGATAGCGGATAACGTCGCGCCGCACCTCAAAGTGCTTGCACAGCGCAGGACTTGAAGCAATCTGCGTTGCGCATTCCCGGTAGACAATGCTGGCCTGTTCCTTGCTGTTCGCTAACAAATACACATCCGCGCCGCGCTCGCCATCCTTGGAACACAAGTAGGCAGCATTGCCGCTCATCATGGTGGACTTGCCATTGCCGCGCCCCACGCACACCAGCCCTTCGCGGTAGCGCCGCAAGCCCGTCTGCTTGTCCACCCAGCCGTATAAGCTGCCCTCGACGAAGCACTGCCACGGCATCAGTTCCATTCGCGTGATTTCACCTTTTGATGGACGCAGGAAACGCTCAAAGAAGCCGATTGCGCGGTCTGCCCTTTCTGCATCAAAGCGATATGGCCAGTCACTCGCTTGACTGCGTTTCAAATCGTCAAGATGGCGCTGACAAGCCATTCGCACTTTTTTGCACGCGATAATCTTTCCATCCAGCACATCATGCACATATTGTTCAAGCCGCTGGCTTCCGGTGGGCAGAGCGGGTTTGTCAGTAGGCAGAGAAGTCGTCGTCCGTCGGCGCGTCAATGCTGCCCTTCCTGCTGGCTGGTGTGAGTTTCAGTTCGGCAAGGTTGCGCCGCTGTGAGCTGACAAGGCGGTTGACCTCGCCGATTGCTCCGTTCGGCTTCCAGTACTCCTGCCGACCGTTCCGAATGTGATCCATCGGGCGGTTTTCGATTTCTTTGAGCAGCTTGCTCTTGATCTGCTCCATCGTCGCAATGTCCGTCAGCAATGCCATGCTGCTGTCCGGAATTTCCTCAACGCCGTGCGTCCGCAAGTATTCCTCGCACAGCGCCGTGTAGAGCCGTTTTGCCTTTTCATCCTGCAAGTTCGCAGGCATGTCCGTGTATTCCATGCTATTCCCCCTGTATTTTCACGATACGCGCGGTGATTTTCGACCGTGTCTGTCCCGGCTTGTCAGCGCCATGCAACCCACCTTTTTCAGGATGCTCCTGATTGTGACAAATTGCACACACGGATTGCAGATTTTGCAGGTCAAGCTCCAAGTCGGGGCGTTCCGTGCGCGGAATCAGGTGATGCACGATGGTTGCACGTCTGGGCTTGCGCATCAGACCGGCTTGGAAGGCACGCAGGCAAATCTGACAGATTTCGTGGTCGCGCAGCAGAGCGTTCTTCCGGACAGCCAGCCATGCGCTGCTGTGATAAAAAGGATCTGACTGCTTCCCTCGGTATGCCATGCCTCACCTCCAAAAGCGACAACGTTGTCGCTTTTCGCCTGTATCATAGCACATGCACCTATGGTGCATTCAAGGTGAGGGAATGGGGCATATAGGGTGCATGGGTGGGGCATACATGGTGCAGACAGGGTGAGGGAGAGGGGCATAGGTGGGGCATAAAAAAATGGCAATAGAAAAGCGCCACACCTCTGTGTGAAGTGTGACGCTCCCATCATTCCCGATTCACCAGCAATGCCAGCAGCGCAACAACAATCATTCGCCAGCACCTCCCTCCATTTCGAGATACCACGCAGGCAGAAGCGCGGTGACGCTGCCGTCATCCATCTGTTCCACCAGCGCCAGACCGCTGCGTTTCTGCGCCTTATACGTCCGCACCGCGATATGCAGCGCCGTCGAGATGCTGCCTTGATTCTGCCCCATGACATAATAGCGATAGAGGATGCAGCACTCCGGGTCGGGCAGCATGTCCACAATGCGGCAAGCTGCCAGCTTTTCTGCATCCAGCCGCCGCGCGCGTTCGTCAAGGGCATGACGGCATTTCAGCACGTCCCGCTCAATCGTTGCCGGGTCAGCACCGCAGGCAAGCAGCCGGTTCAGGCGTTGGTCAAGTTGCTGCACCTCCGCCGCACCCGCACGGCAGCGTTCGAGTACATCCGTAGCTTTCATGCTGCATCCTCCTCTCTGTCAATATTCCAGTTCATCCTGTTCCGGAGCATCTTCGCGGCGAGCAGAGCCGCAGAATTCCACGCCGTCCGCATTCAGCTCCATGCTGACGCGCGTCGAGCCGTCCTGCGCCTGATACGTCGATGCCGTAACCGCACCCCAACAGCAGACGCGGCTTCCTCGCCGCAGGTACTTTGCGCAGCTTTCCGCCACATTGCGCCAGACCGTTACACGGAAGTAGTCGGTCGTTTCGTGTCCGCCGCGCCCACGGTTGACCGCAACCGAAAAATTGCAGACATTGATGCCGCTCTGTGTCGTGCTGCTGACCGGGTCGCGTGTCAGGTTGCCAATGATGATGAGCTTGTTCATGTTGCTTTCCCCCTTATCGTTGTCGCAGTTTCCGAATGGTGCTGTAACTGTCCCAAGTATTGATGCCCGCAGTCGCCTCTGTCAGCATGGATTCCGGCAAATCATGCAGGTCTTTCACATGCCAGCGGCCGATTGTATCCTGCCGAATCGCCGTGCGAAGCGGTGGAAGCATCGCGCTGTCCAACTGATATTTCCGGGCAATTTCAGATGCGCGGCGGCGAATCGCGGCAAGCATCTGCCGATATTGCGCGCTGCTGATGGTCAGCCGCTTTTGCAGCATTTCCTCCTGCCGCCGCAGCCGCGTATCCAGCTGCACCAAGTACACACCCAATTGCTGCACCATGTCAGCTAACTGCTGGGCAGTGGCTTCGCTTGACCGGCTAAGCTGCATCAGCTGGTCAAGCGGCACAATGACATCGTGCTTATCGCACATCGCCATCCACCTCCGTCCGCACCGGCTGACTCAAACGTTCGCACATGGATTGCCCCCACTGCCGAATCATTTCCGCCCATTGCCGCATGGTGGTCAGGTCAGCGCGTTCTTTTCCGGCAAAGAGCATTGCGTCCGAAACGTTCTGATAACGCAGCGCCTCGGCATAAAAACCAGAACACATCTGGATATAGCCGCTCACATCGTCCCGATTCTCCGCACCAGGTACCGCACTTGCATCGAGCCTGGCTTGCAGTTCTCGCACACGTTCTTCCTGCGCGTCTGCGTAGTCCTCTGCCTCACGGATTCGCGCCGCCGCCGCCGCATCTCGCTCTTTGAGCGCCTTGTAGTCCTCCGGGACAATCTCGACAACCTCCGGATTATTGATGCGGGCATCCAACTGACGTTCCAATGCCTGCTGACGGGCGTTCGCTTGCTGCAGGGCATCCCGCGCCTGCTGACAGCTCCGCTTCGCATCCTCTGCCGCTTGCTCTGCTTCTTTCGCCCGCTGTTCCGCCGCCAGCTTCTCCCGGACAGCCGCGTCCAGCTGGCGAACGCTCAAACGCTGCGCATCGACATCAGCAGCAAAGGCTTCGCGTTCCTCCGCAGGCAGTGCCAGCAATGGCGCAATCTTGGAGAAGTCCAAAAGCGTCAACGTTGACGTTTTTGGAATCTCCCGTGCTGCCAGCATTACGCGCTGGGCCGCGCGCACCGTGAAGCCTGTGTTTACAGCAACCCACTCCTGCCAATGCCCGTGCGACACCAGCTTGGCTTCCTTGGCTTCGTTCAGACAGCGCCCAATTTCCAGCAGTGACAGCGTGAAGCGCTCCCGATGGTCACGGATGCGCATTTCAATCTGGTCAAGGTGAAGCTGCTGTTTGTCGTTCAGATTATGCCGAATGTCGGCGGCTAAGGCTTTTTCCTGCATGGAAATCATGTCATTGCTCATATTTCATCCTCCTGTCATCGCTCTACGTTATCGTTTGCCTCGCGCCTTGCGATTCATATACCAAGTGTGCGTCTTTTCGCGCATCGACGCAGCATAGTCGGGGTTCTCCATCTTCTGCTGATGAAGTGCTCGCCTGTGCGCTCGTTTTGCAAGTTCCTGTTCATCCGGCTTCGGACCCGCATGATTGTTGCGCCGCTTGTACTGACCGTTCTCGACGGCTTTGCGCATCATGTCCAGCATGTCCTCTGGGTCAATCAGTCCGCCCGTCAACGACACAAACGTTTCTGTGCAGACCCAATTTTCCACCTCATCAATCGTGTTTTCCGCAGTTCGGTCATGCGGACGCTTTTGCAGTTTTGCAACGGCAGCCGCGTATTCATCCATCATTTCGTTGAGGATTGCTTCGATGAGGTTGAGCGCACCGACAAGGCTGTTGACCGGCAGTTTCGGTCGTTCTTCGCTGCCCATAATATTCACCACCTTTCGCCTTATCTCACAGGAATGGATTGTCTGCATCATCCTGTGCCTCCACGATGCTGAGCTGTTCTTCTTCTGCTTTGAGCACCTTGCCAGACAGCTTGTCCACGCGCACACGGTCAAGCCAGAGCAGCCGCAGCACGTTCGAGCCAATCCGCTTGGGTTTCGTCGTCTTGTTCGTTGCGCTGTCGCACATCAGAATGCCCTCGTCTTTCAGCTGCTTGAACAGCGCGCGCTTGCCGAGAGGGAACGTCACGCCCTGGTCGCTGTACAGGCGCGCGACGCGGCTATACGCAACATCCGGCAGCAGGTAGTAGTATTGCGCGTCGCAGTAGCCGATGGTGCTGGGCGGCGTTGCGCCGCTGTCCGTCATCGTTAAATCGCGTACCGTCGCTTGCTTGCTCGCCAGCAGTTCCAGCACAGCAGACAGGAACATCGCGACCGGTCTGTCCTCTTTCGCTTCCTCTGTCTGACGACGGCTGTTGTCCATCACGACATCCCACGCTTGCCGAATCTCATCTTCTACCTGTTCGGGCAGTGCCGCGCCAATGTCCACCATGTACCGCAGCATCATCTCATAGCCCAGCATCACATGCGCAACCGCTTCTGCCGAGCGTCCGTGTGCACCAGTGCTTGCCTTCATTGCCTGCGCACGAAGCCGCACATAGGCTTCCGGCAGTTCAGATGCCAAGTGGTCAGCGCGTCGGCTGAGCCACTCAATGTATTCGCTCATCGCCTTGCGCAAATATCCTCTTTTCGCCAAGTCTTGCATCACCTCCAATTCCGGCGTAATGGCAATATCATCTTTTTCGACGCTGATGATGTAGTAGCGCGCCACGCCGCTCGGCCCAATGTCCGGTGTCTGCTCGCCGGACATGATGGCAAGCCCGCGCGACGGTGTGCTGTCCTCCAGCTTGCGCTCGGCGGTCATGCGCCCGCGGTCGTCGCCGTTGCCGTATGCGCGCGAAAGCGACTGCACAAGGCTTTCCATCTTGCGCCGCTCCTGCATCGACGTTTCCGGATGATAGTCATCCACACATAGCAAGCTGTCTTTGAGGACAAATGCTTTCCGGCGGATGCTGTTGCTTGTGTCGTGGAAGGACGCGGGCAGCGGGTCGGAATAGCCGAACTGCCCGAAGAATGATAGCGTCAGCGCGGTAGCCGTTGACTTCCGAACGCCTGATGACCCCTTAATCCACATTGCGAAGCGCGGCGTATGACCTGCCTGCGCCAGAAATTCGCGCAGCGGCGCAAGAAACGCAATGCCCATCAGCGGAACGGAAACGTGCAGCGCCATTGCCTCGCGAAAGTTGTGCGCCAGCGCCATCGTCACGATTCGGTCATCTGGCAAATCGTTGTCGAACGTGTAGCGTGACAGCGCACTTTCCAGCTCCACGCGTACCCCCTCCGCACCGATTGCGCCTCCGGGATGCAGATACGCCCATTTCCCGCCGATTTTCCGCCAACCGACGTGCGTGTATACCGTTTCGCGCACCGCACTCTGGTTGCCGACTTCGGTCATCACATAGCGCAGCTGTTCTTTGATGGTGTTTCCCGGCATGACGTTCGCCGCGAAGTCCCAGTTCTTCAGCACCCAACCCATGCTGCTGAACTCTTCTGCCCGAACAGTCACAGGCGGCAGGGGATGACCCGTTTTTGTCCATCCGCTGATGCCGAAGTACTTTTCGATGTTCACGCCGTCGTCTTTCGTGATGATGTTCGTCGGCAGCGCGACGAAGGTGGACAGCTTGCGCACGCTTTCCTTGCCCATTGCGCAGATGCCGCCGTCGATGATGCAGTACCCCGGCACATCGTCGTAGAGTTCAACTGCCCGTTCATACTGGCTGACCTCCGGCGCGGTTTCCTCCGGCGTTTCTGCCATGAGTTTGTCAAGCAATCGGCGCGTTTCCGACTTGCCAAGCATCTGCATCATGTCGCTGACATCGCCCTTCGCTGGCAGTTCCGGGCAGACATCCTTGATATGCAGGATGCGGATACTCCGCGCAATGCCGAATAGCTGCTGTGCTACCTTCTGCGCGTGCTGCTCGCCGGGTTCATCGTTGTCCGGGATGATGTATACGTCCGCGCTGCGCAGAAACTCACTGTGTTCCTTGTGCCACTTGCACGCGCCCATTGCGCAGGTTGTGCCGACCAGCCCAATGAGCGCCAGATTGTCCGCGTCCTTCTCGCCCTCGACGACGAAGATGGCTTCACCGGCGGCAATAGCGGCAAGAACGTGCGGCAGATTGTAAATCACCGGGCGCACACCCTTGATGCTCCACCGATACCCGCCGCGCTGACTTGTGTCCGGCACACGCTGCCGGAAGTCCTTCGGCTTGTAGCGGACGACCTCAAAGACGGTTTTTCCATGTTCATCCGTGTAGGTGTAGACCCGATCCACAACGCGCTTGACCGATTCTTCCGGCTTTTTCGCTTTCGGAAGTTCGGCAGGCTTTGGCGAAAAAATCTTCGGTGCAGTCGGTTTCGTCACACCATTGCGCGGTTCGTAGAACAGGTCACTCATTTTCAGACCGACCGCCGCCAGAACATCCTCTGTCCGGCAGTTCCGCTGGCATTTGACCTGTACGCCACTTTCACCCGCCTTGATGAGCAGACTGGGATGCGTGTCCTTGTGCGCTGGGCAGAAGCATTCATAGTACCCACTTTCGCCGTTCGGCCCGCTCTTCACCTCGAAGTGTTCAAGCACCTCTTTCAGGTTCATCCGCGCCCCCTCCTCAGCGTTCGTATTTGTCGTTCATCCGCTTTTTGATGGCACTTTGAACTTCCGTCAGGTCGAACCGCATGGAACGTCCGCCCTTTTCGCAGGGCAGCCACCCATCGGCGACCGCGCGGCGGATGGCGCTTTCGCTCAGCCCGATTCGCTGGGCAAGATCCGCTGTGCTAAGCCCCTTGTCGGCGTACTCTGTCATCAGCAGTGGACAAATCGCGTCGAAATCGACCATCACACGGTTGCCTACCAGCATATATGGATATTTCCCGCTTGTGCAGCCCTGGCGGATCCGCGCTGCCGTGATGCGCAGCGCATGTTCCGCCAACATTGCCTGGCTTGCTTCTCGGCACGTCATCATCTTCATTCTCTCTGCCCTCCCATTGCCGCATCAATCGCCGTGATTGTCTCCTGCATCAGCTTTGTCAGCTCCACGGCCTTCCGCCGTACATGCAGTGCCTCCTCCACTTCGTCCGGTCGGATGCGCCCGTCCAGGGCAAGCGACACAAAGCGCTGTACCGCGCTGTCCGCATCGTGCAGCTGTACCGCCCAACCGAGCGCAGCTGCGCAAAGCTCACTGCGTTCCGCGATTCCTTCTAACATCAGCGGGCAGCTGGTGCGCATATGCGCATTGCGCAGGTCAGGCAGCGCGTAGATGCGGCACATACACGCAACAACGTCGCACGGCGGCACAGTCAGCCCGGTTTCGTAGTCCATCAGCGCCTCTGCGCTGACGTGAATCAGGTCGGCAGTGCGTTCACGGCTGGCGAAAATGCGGTTTTTCCGCGCCGCCTCCATGCGCGCTGCGTAGTAAATCGTTTGTTTCTTGCTCATGTTCCCTCCGTTTCCCGCCATTCTTGGCGGAATGCTGTCGCAATTTCCGGGTGTATCAGCTATTCGCATTCCACAAATTGCTGATATGCTGATTATATTCCACGATTAAACGAATGTCAACAGATAATTCGCCAATTTCGCGAATAAACAATCTAATTGACAGATATTTGTCCGTGCGATAAAATAAAAAATATGGAGGGCTTAACATGGACACACTTTCCAGACGTTTGAAGATGCTACGGTCGCAAGCTGGTTGCAAACAGTCTGACCTTGCCGAAGCACTGCATACTTCTGTTTCCGTAATCTCGAACTACGAGAACGGTCGAGAACCTCCGTTGGGTATGTTGATACAGTTCGCACAGTATTTCGGGGTCACAACGGACTACCTGCTGGGGCTTTCAAGTGCCAAGCAGCCGGACAATGGTGCATTGCTTGCAGAGGTCAACTGTGCGGCAAGGCTCACTGAACAGATAGGCGCACAGCCTGTCGAAGCGGCAGAAGTTCAAGCGCTTTTCGCGTCATTGATTGCCTACGCAAATGTACAAGCACCCGCGGGCAAGCTGCCGGTTGATTTTGTCCGCAGTCAGATTTGCCGAATGACGGAAATGCTGAAAGCACTCACCAGCCAGAATGTCGCAGAAGTGCTGGATACGAACAATGCGCTGATTAGAAGTGTGCTGGACGTGTCGAATATCACTTCGGAATATGTGAACCATGACGAATGACGGAGGGAAGCAATGGACTCGTTCTCCAAGCGTCTGCGCACGTTAAGAATGGAGAAGGGAATGAAGCAGTCGGAACTGGCTGAAGCATTGCACTTTTCGCAGGGAATGGCATCAGCCTATGAAAACGGGCGTGAGCCGCCCTTCGACGTGTTCATGCGAATTGCCAATTACTTCGATGTTTCAGCGGACTACCTGCTCGGCTTAACGAGTGCGAGGAAGCAGGACAACGGCGCACTGATAGAAGAAACAAATCACGCAGCACAGCAGACAGAATCCGTTGGCGCTCCGCCGATTGATTCTGCGGACATTCGCGCATTGATGACTGCCATCACAGCATACGCGGATGCACACTGTCCTGCTGGCACAGCACCGCTTGTTGTGTCGCATGACTTGATTCTTCGGCTGACCGATATGCTGAGCGCGTTAGGAAGCGAGAACGTTGCCAACATTCTTGATGCCAACAACGCACTGCTCTCAAGTCTACTGGATGTCTCAAACATCACGACTACATATCTAAGTAACAACAAATGACAGGAGGTTTCCCCACATGAAACGATGGATTGCTTCGGTTTTGACTGCCTGCTTCCTGCTGCCGGGTGCAGCAATGGCGGAAGGCGTGCTGTCGGATGGCTGGCAGGAGGCCAGCACGGATGCGCTTGCGGACGCAAAGACTGCCATCAGTCGGCAGATTGCTGCCAACCTTGCAAGTGCTGCGTGTGGAGAGGAAGGCATGACGCTCTCCGGCAGCGGGCTGGACATTACGGATACTTATACCCTTCCCGCAGGCCTCTGGCGGCGTATAATCACCGCTCCCACGGCAAACTATGATGACATCGCGACATTTACGGTCAACGGGAAAAACAAAAAAGTGGATATTGGTCGGAAAATTGTTGCCGAACCTGTGGCTTCGTCCTCTTCCACTGTTGTTGAATATGCCTGTGTAGAAACTGATTCTGAGTGGAGCATTAGCTATACACCCATCACAATGGATGGCACAATTGAGTGCAGCGGCAACGGCGGTTATGTAAGCGACTTCTTTGTTTGCACAAAGCCGCAAAAAGTAACCCTTACATTCCAAATCGTTGACACATCTTCCTCGTACATTGGTGTAAAGCTGTACGGAATCAGCAATTCAGGGTATTTTTCTCAGGTTGAGACTGTTGTGAATGATGTGGTTTTCAACAACGACCCGAATACCTACACTGCAATCATAAAGCCAGAGGATAAGTATGCCGCATATCTCTGGGCAATTGAGTGTGACAAGGGTGTCGAGTGGAGCATCACCGCCAAATAACCCTGCCGTAACACAAAAAGACCGGGCGTGTAACGCAAATCAGGCGCATGTTACACGTCCGTTTTTTGACCGACTTAATATAAGAAGCGTTACCGCTGTTACACAAGTAACGCAGAAAAAACACACCTACCCCCTCTATATCTTTTCCAGAGAGGATGAGCAGCATGGGGTCAATCGAAAAGCGCGGTGAAAACACATGGCGCGTCGGGTTTCGGCGCTCGGTCGCGGACGGACGCGGTTGGGTGCGCAAGACGCTCTCGTTCCCGGCAGACATGCCCGAAGCAGAGCAGCGCAAAGCGTGCGAGGTGGAGCTGGCACGGCTGATTGTGCAGGAAGCCGACGGACGGCAGACCATGACCGCACCCTCCCAAGCAGACGTGCTGGCGCTGATTGAGAAGTACCACATCACGCCGGAGGATGCCGCGAAGCTCGGCGCAGGGAAGGGCAGCGAGCGCTGGAAGATAACCGTGCAGGAACTCTATGACCGGTGGATGGAAATCTACTGCATCCCCAACCTTGCACCCACGACCGCAAAGACGTATCGCTCGCTCATGGAGACGCGCGTCCTGCCGCTGATTGGCAATCGGCAAATCACCACCCTGACCGCCTTTGATGCACAGCAGCTGATTGCCAGCCTACGGCAAGCGCCGCGGCGCACGACCGCCATCGACCCGGAACAGCGGAAGCGTAGAGCAGACCGCCAGCGTCAGCCGCAGCCGCCGAAGCCCCTGAGCGCCCGAATTGTTCAGCATCACTTCACAACCATCAGCGGCATGTTCGACATGGGCGTTTCGTGGAAGCTCATCCCGGAGAATCCGTTCAAGGACGTGAAGCGCCCGACCGCACGTCGAAAGAAGCTGAAAGTGCTGGACGATGAACGCGCTGTCGAGCTTCTCCGATGCCTGGCAAAGGAAGATTCGCTGTCCTTCCGCGCAGCAGTGATGCTTGCGCTGACGTGCGGACTTCGGCTTGGCGAGGTCGACGCATTGTGCTGGGATGATGTAGACTGGAAGCGCTGCGCCATCGACATCAGCCGAGGCCTGAACTATGTGCCGGAGCTGGGCAATTACACCTCCGACCCGAAAACTGAAGAAGGCAGCCGCACCATCGACCTGCCCGCAGGCATGATGACCCTGCTCCAAGAGACAAAAGCCTATCAGGACGACATTGCCGCCAAGCTGGGCGACCGCTGGCGCGGACAGGGCCGCATCGTCTGCGGCTGGGATGGCACACCGCAGCATCACGACACACCCTCCAAGCAGTTCCGCAAGTTCGCCGACAAGCACGGCTTCGATGGCATCCGCTTCCACGACTTGCGCCATAGCCATGCCACGCTGCTCTTCGCCAACAACATGGATGCCGTTGCCGTCGCGCACCGTCTCGGTCATTCTTCTCCCGAAGTGACGTACCGCTTCTATGCCCACGCCATCAACAGCCGTGATGCCGCCAGCGCCGCCGCCATGCAACACTATCTCGATGCCGCCACCGCCCCGAACACGTCACCCGCTTCGGACGAAGTGACCGCGCCGGACGCACAGCCCGCCTCCGCAGCACAATCCAGCACCGCTGCATCCGGCACATCCGCCGATAGCGCAGCCGATGCAGGCGCAAAAAAATAGCCCTCACCAAACTGGCTGGGGACAATCATTGGGGACACCTGTCCCCAAAACATCGAATGAAGCCAAGAAATATCGAATTTCCGCGTCAGAAAATGACGAAATCACGCAGTTTGAAGCCAAAATGAAAGATAATCAATGCAATCGCCCTGTCCAACGGCGCTTCGGGACCAAAAGGCCGCGGGTTCGAATCCCGCCACTTCGACACTTTTTACCATCTGCATTGCAAAATGTAGATGGTTTTTTCTTTTTATCCACAAGATATTGACCATATCCACATGCCACGCAACTTTTTTCTTCGTGGAAGCCGCCTTCTTGACCACATCATCCCACTGCATTGTTGAGTGGCTGATAGCTGCCGTCCTCGCGGAGGTGGGTGACGTATTCCATACAGAAAACCCTCCCGATATAATCAATTTGTGTGTATCTAATGTCAATAATAGTATGGCATCATAATAACCGGCTGTCAAGAAAAATAAAACTATCGAGCAGTTTTTGTCAAACACTTCCGGGGGAAAACAATGCGTAAAAGCAGAACGATTTGTGCGCTGCTGCCCTTGCAATGCCGCCGCCAAAATGGTATGATGGAAATGAACAAAAAAATACAGAAAAGGAGTCTTCCACATGGCAAAGAAAACGAAAACCCAGCCGAAAGCGCGTAAAACAATCACCTCCAATAATCTCGCTGATTTATCAAAACTCGTTCAAGCACTTGAAATAGACGACGGGAATCCGGAAAATCAGCAAAAGCCATCGGCGCTTGACAAAAAAATCATCTACAATGAGTTCCAGAATTCAACGTACACGCTGGTGTCGCCGATGGCATACCTCATTGGCATCGACAAAGAAAACTTTGGTGAAGAAAATGCAAGACCATTTCTGCTGAAAAGCTACGAAGAGCTGGATGCGCACAAAGAGGCGCGCATTATTCGCAATCTGTGCCGCATTCGCACGGCGATGGAACGCAATTATCCAGCCATTGTGAGTGAATTTCGCATGAGCTTCCGCAATATCGGCAGCGTGCCGAATCTCATTCCATCAGAAGCGGTGGCTCAGCTGGAACAGGACGGCGTCAGAATTTACAAAGCAAAGCCGGATATTGACGAATACATTATCAGCATCAATTGTGAAATCAGCAACCGAATCAATCAAGTGGCGCGCTTTTTCCCGGAATGGGTGAAGTGGGACTATGTGAAACCCATTTTCCTGATGCCGAACGGGACGAAAAAAGATGGTATCAAAAAAGCAGGGGAATACTATAAAAGCGATACCCGCCGCTACCCGTTCCACTGCTGGATTAACTGGGATGCCGTTTCCACAAGCCCGGAGAGCAAGGGGAACATCCTCTATAATGATGAAAAATTCGTAACGATTCTCTATGAGCGCCACGAGGACCGCTTTGAAAACCTGTCGCTGGTGCGCGATGCGGGCAACAGCACGATGCGCAATCTGGGCAGGCTGCTGGGGCAGTGCAAAAAATGCCTGATTGCGGTGGACTGCGAAAATTCGGATGCCGTGAAGCTCGCGGCGGCGCTGAGCAGCCTCCCGACCGAGCAGCTGGGCAAAATATCCAAGGTGATTCTGTTTGACAGCGAGTATACAACGGCACAATGGAAAACGCTGGTTGACCGCACGCTCTCTACGGCGGTGGATGAAAAAGCGAACCTTGAGCTGGAACATATTAAGGTCGAGCGGCTGAACCAGAACAAATCGCAGTGCGATATGGCGCTGGCGGTGCGGACAAGCCGCGAAGTGTATACCTCCGGCGTGGATGCGGTCATCCTTGTGTCGTCAGACAGCGACTACTGGGCGATGATCCACCAGCTGGACAGTGTCCGCTTCCTTGTTATGCTGGAGAAGGGCAAAACGGGCATGGCCATCATGGACACCTTGGCGCGGCATGAAATCCCGTTCTGCTTCATTGACGACTTCTGTACGGCGGCGTCGTACAACATCAAAACCAGTACGCTGATCAATGCAATTCAGGAGCAAATCAATCAGCAGCTGGCGGGAGAAAGCACGAAACCATTCAACGTTCGCGAGATGATGGAGACGGCGCTGCAAAACTCGTGGATTATGATGACGGACAAGGAGAAGGAAGCGTTTTACAAGCGATACTTGCTGTGCATGAAATTGAATGTCAGCCCGGATGGCGCGGTCAGCATCACACTGGGATAAAGGGCAGCGCCTCTGAACGGTGGAGCGAAGGAAGGCTTTGCTATGACAAATGCAGTACGTTGCCTGATAACTTGCTATTTCTGAACCTGCATGCGCCCTTTTAAACAGCATCGGCACAGCACCAAGTTTTCATTTGGCGCTGTGCCGATGATTTTGTATGATACTATTTCCGAATTGGTTCATCACGGAATCGACAAAGAAGGAAAGATGCGTATTTATCCTCTTTTTCCTTATCCCTTGATATTCCTCACGCTGCCCCTTTCCACAAGGTGCACCGGCAAAATAACCTTCTTCTGCGCAATCTCTTCCTTCCGCAGCTGTGCCAAAATCATCTCCGTCGCCAAAGTGCCTTTCTTCTCCGAATCCTGATGAATCGTTGTCAGCCCCGGAATCGCCAGCTGCGAAATATAATGATCATCAAAGCCCACAATCGACTTATCGCGCGGCACACTTACCCCGCACTCATGCAGCCCGGACATGATGCCTGCCGCCAGAATATCCGCTGAGGCGAAAATCCCCGTGATTTCGGGACGTGTGCTGAGTTGATGCCCCAGCTTCTTGCCCTCCTGCACGGAAATTTCCTGCGTAAAGACAAGCGCCGGGTCGTACGGCACGCCGTATTCCGCCAAGGCACGGCGGTAGCCCTGCAGGCGCAGTTCGATAACGCCTGCGGGGGAAATCGGCGGCGACGCGAACGCAATCACGCGGTGGCCGTTCTCCAGCAGGTGCTTCGTGGCGAGGTAGCCGCCTTTTTCATCCTCCAAGCCGACGCAGCAGATGTTCGGGTCGTCCACATAGCTGTCGATGAGGACGACGGGAATGCCCAGCTTTGCTACGGCATCGAAGAACGAATCCTGAAACAGCCCCGTCATAATCAGCCCGGAGAGCCGCCAGCTGTGAATCAGCCCTTCCAGCGCGGCGACGCTTTCGGCGGAGCGCAGCATCAGGTAGTAGCCGGCTTCGCGGGTGCGCTGCTCGACGCTGGCGGCGACGCTGCTCATGAAGGGGTCGCTGACGGTGCTGCCGGTGGTGCGCGGCGTGATGTAAGTGACCATGGCGATGATGGCGGACTGGTCGTTCGCCAGCGAGCGCGCGGACATGCTGGGAACGTAGTGTTCGCGCTCGATAATCTCCCAGATTTTTGCAACCTTCTTTTCGGAAACGCGGCTTTTGCGGTTATGCACCACGTTGGAAACGGTTGTAATGCTTACGCCTGCTTCGGCGGCAATGTCTTTGAGTGTGACCATGCGATGCTCCATTTTATGCAGTGTTTTAGGCGTGGTAATCTGCGCGGCTCAAAGAGAACGGACGAAGTCCGCGAAGTCCGTGCGCATCATAAAAAGTATACCAGTCTTTGAAGTTGTTCGCAAGCGGTTTCTGGAAAAAAATCCGTAAAAGAAGGGGGAGACAGCCGAAACTGTCCCCCCTTTTTTGAACGTTTTGGAATTATTCCAGTTCAGCCAGATAGTCCTTAATCGGCAGGTCGCCGGGCTTGCCGGTTTCCGGTGCGGTCAGACCAGCCTGAATGGTTTCGGAGCTGGTAGCGTCGATGGGCGCAACGGCTTCAGAGAAGGTGATTTCGTCCAGGTAGATGACGCACTTGGCGAACGCACGGATGTGCAGGGCGTTGGTCATGCCCGGGAAGCCGGACGCTTCGAGGTCGATGACGAGATCCTGCCATTCGGTGGTGATGACCGGGTGCGTGCCGTCCGCCAGCACAAGGTCAGAGAAGCGCGCCGCGTAGAACTTGGCGTCTTCCGGATGCCAGTCCATGATGAGCTTGTTCTCTTCGCCGCCTTCCGCGCCCTTGATGCGGATGGTCAGGTATTTGCAGTAGGAAACGCCGTCCAGACCCCACATGTCAACGGCTTCACCCCAGTTCGCCATCCAGTCGGCGGCATGGGCGTAGTAGTCGTCTTCGCTGTCGTAGTCTTCCGGGTCATACGCCTTGGGGCGCATGTCGAGCTTCAACGCGCCGTCCTCATTCTTTGCGCGCAGGTTCGCCCAGTTGTCCCACCAGAGGTGCACGCCGTTGGGCGCAAGCTCAGGTTTGGCATTCGGGTCACGGTCGTCAAAGTTGTCCCACAGGTAGGTTTCGCCTTCAGCGAACGCAACGGCTGCCATCGCGAACACCATCGTCAGGGAAAGCAGGAAAGCAAGGAACTTCTTCATGGGGATACCTCCTTTATGATGTTGACGGGTGGATAGGTTTAACGCTCAACCTATCGTTGACATGATTATAACATACCATTTGCCACATGTCAAGAGGGGAAAAGAGGCTTTTTCTGAAAATTTTTATCTTCAGGCACATTGCACATTTCCAAATTTCCTGCTATAATCATGGCATGGGTTTAGCGCTTAACTAAATGCGGACAATTTCCACACGCTGGAAACGCCGCGGCGAACAAGGAGGACATGAACGATGAAGAGAACCACCCCCATCCTGATGCTTGTGCTGATGCTTCTGCTGACCGCGTGGATGATGCCCGCGACTGCCGAAGAGAATCCGACGCTGCTGACCCTCTACGAAGGCCCGAAGACGATGACGACCTCCGCGACGGCGAAAGTTACCGCGAACGGCAACGACCTGTTCGTCTATGACGTGATGGTCAACCACGAACACATCTGGAACGCCAACACCCAGCCGACGACCACGCCTATGACCTATTTCGACTTCGAGGGCAAAGTGCGCATCGAGGTTGAAATGCCCGGTCTGCCGGACAAAGTGGAGAGCGCCGCCGTCATTCCGCAGTCGTGGGGGATTACGCCCGAAGTCAAGGACGGCAAAGTTTCCTTCATGATTACGGAGCCGGGGCAGTACACCGTTGTCTTCAACGATAACGTCAACAAGGCGCTGCACATCTTCGCCAATCCGCTGGAAACGGACGTCCCTGATCCCGACGACCCGAACGTCTACTATATTCCCTCCGGCGAGTGGGTCATGGACGCTATCGCGCTGGAAGACGGGCAGACGCTCTATATCTCCGGCGGCGCGGTGCTGCATTCCATCATCTCCGTCAATAACGCCAAGAACGTCCGCATCTGCGGGCGCGGCATCATCGACGGCAGCGACTACGACGCGTGGAATCAGCCCGGCTCGTATGCGCGCGTCCCGATTGATCTCAATCACGCAAAGGACGTCACCATCGACGGCATTATCGTCGCCAATTCCAACTGCTGGAACGTTAATTCTTACTCCTCCAAGCATGTGGAAATCAACAACGTCAAGGTCATTTCCGGCCGTCAAAATGGCGACGGCTTCACCTTCCAGTCCTGCACCGACCACACCGTGACGAACAGCTTCGCCCGCACATGGGATGATAGCCTCGTCATCAAGAACTACTCCGGCTCCACCAAGGGCATCACCTTCCGCAACATGCAGGTGTGGACTGACCTCGCCCAGTCAATGGAAATCGGCTACGAAACCGACAAGGGCTGGACGCTTGACCCTGAAATCAGCGATGTGCTGTTTGAGAACATCACTGTGCTGTACAACTTCCACAAGCCCGTTATCAGCATCCATAACAGCGACGATGCGTATGTGCACGCCATTGTCTACCGCAACATCGTCGTCGAAAACGCCTTCATGCAGGGTGATAACGGCAATAATAAGGAATTGATTGAGATGACGCTGCAAAATTCGGCGTGGTCGACGGTCAAGGATGAGTTTGGGTCGATTGATGATGTGCTGATTGATGGCCTGACGGTGCTTCGGACGCTGGATGGGAAAGTGCCGGCGTCGAGATTGTCGGGGTATGGGGAGGAGAATCGGATTACGAATGTGACCTTGCGGAATGTGACGATTCTGGGGGAGAAGATGACGAATTTGAAGCAGATGAAGCTGCGGTATGATGATTATTGTGAGGGGATTGTTGTAGAGTAAGCCAAAAGAGGATAAACACGCGGAAGAAGTAAGGGAAAAGCGCTCAACTCAATCGCGCGAAGGGGTCAAGGGGCAATTGCCCCTTGCAGGGTCAAGGGACAGCGTCCCTTGTGGGGTTTGGGGCAACGCCCCAACTGTTTGTCGTGCAACCAGTAATGGAAAAGCACGCAATTCTGCCACACGAGCGCTGAACAGCGAAGCGCTTTCAGCGCAGCGGTTGTAATTTCGCGCGTCCTCAGACGCGCCCCCAACTTGCTCTTTCGACCACTTGCACATTGTCGTGCCAAATGGGCGCGACCGACCACCCGCATCACCACACCCACCATCATTATAGAAAGGAAATTTCGCTCATGAAAATGCGTTCTGTCGTATCCGCCATGCTCGCCCTGTCGCTGGCGTGCCTGCCCCTTCTGACGCAGGCGGAAGAAGAAATTCCCACCATCGTGACCGTTGTCCCCGCGCCCGACCAGACCAAGGCGGAGCGCCCGGCGTGCTTCCCTGACCCCGCTGACCAGTACATCGCCCTCCCCGAAACGGAGAATTTCGCGCTCAATAAGGAAGTCATTTCCGGCGCGCATACCGACGTGTACGTCAGCCGAAACGTCAACGACGGCAAAACCGATACCTACTGGGAAAGCAAAGGATTCCCGGCGGAAATGCTCATCGTGCTGGGCGAGACGCATACCATCTCGACCGTCGCGGTCTGCCTGAATCCATCCGCCATCTGGGAGGCGCGCATTCAGGAAATCACCGTTCTGGTCAGCCAGGACGGCGAGAATTTTACCGAAGTTGCACCCGCCACGCAGTACCAATTCGACCCTGCGACGGGCAATCGCATCCGCATTGATTTCGATAGTGTGGAAGCCAGTTTTGTCAAGGTTGTGTTCACAATGAATTCCGCCTCCCGCACCGACGGCGCGCAGGCAGCGGAAATCTGCGTTTACTGAAAGGAGAAAATCACGATGCAATATCAAGGCATTATCTTCGATTTGGATGGCGTTCTCTGCTCGACCGACGAGTACCACTATCGCGCGTGGAAGGCGCTCGCGGATCGGCTCGGCATCCCCTTTGACCGCGAGCGCAACGGCCTTTTGCGCGGGGTCAGCCGCATGGACAGCTTGAACATCATCCTCGAAAAAAGCGACAAGGCGTACTCGCAGGATGAGAAAAACGCGATGGCGGAGGAGAAAAACACGCGCTATCGGCAGTTGCTGAACCAAATGTCACCCGCTGATTTGTCCGGCGACGTGAAGCGCACGCTGGATACCCTGCGCGCACGCGGCTTGAAGCTGGCGATTGGCTCGTCGAGCAAGAACACGCCGTTCATTCTGGAGCGGATGGGGCTGGATGGGTTTTTCGACGCGGTGGCGGATGGAAACTGCATCACGCACTCGAAGCCGAATCCGGAGGTGTTTTTGAAGGCAGCGGAGATGCTGGGCTTGAAGCCGGAGCAGTGCGTGGTGGTGGAGGACGCCCATGCAGGGGTGGAAGCTGCCAAAGCGGGCGGGTTTGCCTGCGCCGCCATGGGGGACGCTAAGGAGGATGCGCGCGCGACGTATCATCTGGGGAAATTGTCGGATTTGCTGGAGTATGTAGGATAAAAAAGCAATTAGGCAGGAGACGACTTCAGCCGACTTCGCTTTCCCCAAGGGGGAAGGTGCTGGCCGCAGTCGGCGGATGAGGTTGTTCCCACGAAGCAAATTGCGCAGAACCGAAATTTCCGCACCCGAAAACCTGCAATCCGTAGCAGGAAAAGCGCAGTGCAGCCGCGAATTTCCCTCCATGAATACCGCATGGAGGGAAGTTTTGAACATGAGGAGGAATAAACGGATGAATACGGTGATTGAGCGAACGGGGTTTGACCCGGCAAAGGACGCGGATAACGGCAACCGTTTCCTGACGGGCAATGGGTATATGGGCGTTCGCGGGACGATTGGCGAAGCGGGCGTACAGCAGATGACCGCCGTCAACCTCGCGGGCATCCACCATCAAAAGGGGCAGGGCTGGGAAGAGCCGCTGAATGCCCCGAATCCGCTGTATGTCGCCGTGAAAGGCGTGTCGCTGCCGGAAAATGCCGATCGGCTTACATCGCACCGCCTCGCGCTCGATATTGCCGATGGTGTGTTCACCCGCGAAAGCACGTTCAAGGCGGATGCGGGCGAAATCACCATCCGGCAGGAACGGTTCTGCGCGATGGAGCGGGTGCATTTGCTCGCACAGCGCGTGACCATCACGGCGACACATGACAGCGTCGTCACCATTGCGTTCGGCGTGGACGAAAACGTCTGGGACATCCACGGCCCGCATTATGAGACGCTGACGCTGACAGAATCGGACGGCGTCGTCGCCCTGACCGGCGAAACGGATGACCATCAGCGCGTCTGCACGGCGCTCCGGTGCAGCTGCACGGACGGCGAAATCACGCACGGCGGCGTTCGAACGGCGCAAATCGCGCTTCGGGCGGGTCAGCCGTGGCAGCTGGATGAGGTCGCCGCGGTGTACACCACCAGCGATGGCGACGAACCGGAAGCATCCGCCATTGAAGCGGCAGAAAATGCCCCGGCGTATGATGCTTTGCGCGAAGAACAGCGGGCGGCGTGGGCGGCGCTCTGGCAGAAAGCGCGGGTGACGATTGAAGGCGACGAGCGCGCGGAGTTCGCGGTCAATTACTCGATGTACCACTTGATGAGCATCGCGCCGCGGCATCGGGCGGCGCTGTCGGTGGCGGCGCGCGGGCTGTCCGGGCAGACGTATAAGGGCGCGATTTTCTGGGATACGGAGATGTTCATGCTGGATTTCTATCTGGCGTGTATGCCGGAGGTGGCGCGGCACTGCCTGGAATACCGCGTGCAGACGCTGCCGGGCGCGCTGGACAAGGCGAAATCCTACGGCTATGCGGGCGCGTTCTATGCGTGGGAGAGCGTCGAGGGCGGCAAGGACGCTTGCACGGACTACAATGTCACCGACGTGTTCACGGGGCGACCGATGCGCACGTTCTTCCGCGATACGCAGGTGCACATCAGCGCCGCTGTCGTGTATGGGCTGCGGAAATATACGCAGTACACGGGGGATGATTCGCTGCTGCAAAGCGGCGGCGCGCGCGTCGTGCTGGAATGCGCAAGGTTCTATATGAGCCTGATTTCCAAGCACATCCTCAGCGAGACCTATGATTTGCTGGATGTGATGGGCCCGGACGAGTACCACGAGCATGTGAAAAACAACGCCTACACCAACGAAATGGCGCGGATGACGCTGAATTACGCGGTGGAGGTCTGCCAGAAGTACCTGCCGGAGACGGACGAAGCGGAACTGATGTACTTTGCGGATGCCGCGAAGCACTTGAAGCATCAAGCGCCTGACCCGAAAACCGGGCTGATTGAGCAGTTCGACGGTTACTTCAAGCTGGAAAACGTACTCGTGCCGGAGGTGCGCAGCCGCCTGATTGACCCGCGCGAATACTGGGGCGGCGCATATGGCGTGGCGGCGCAGACGCAGGTCATTAAGCAGGCGGACGTGATTGCCCTGCTGTACATGCTGGGGCAATACCCGGCGGACATCATCGCCGCGAATTATGATTACTATGAGCCGCGAACCGAGCATGGCAGCAGCTTGTCCGCGTGTATGTACGCCCTGTGCGCGTGCGCAATCGGGCGTCCGGCGGCAGCGTATCCGCTGTTCCTGAAATCCGCCGAGGCGGATATTGTCGGCGGCGGCAAGCAGTGGGCGGGGCTGGTGTACATTGGCGGCACGCACCCGGCGGCAGCGGGCGGCGCGTATATGGTGCTGCTCTATGGCTTCTTGGGTCTGCGGTTCGAGAACGGTCAGCCGACGCTGCATCCGCGCCTGCCGGAGGGATGGAAGAAGGTGCAGATGCAAGTACATTGGCAGGGCAAAGACTGGCTGCTGACGGCGGAAGAAGGGCAGCAGACATGACAATCGCCCACTATCACCTGCCCGGTCTGTTCGAGTTTTACGAGCTGTATTGTCGATTTTTGCCGCTCTACCGAAACCATCCGGAATATTTCTACGACTGGTGCGACATCGGCTCGATTTACGGCGCACCGGCGGATTGCCTGTGGGGCGGTGGGCGCGTCGGGTCGGGGGAGGCGAGCGCGCGGGATGTGCTGGCGCTGATGCGTGATTACGGCATTTCGCCGCGCCTGACGTTCAGCAACTCCCTCCTGCGCGCGGAGCATCTGCGTGATGCGCGCTGCAATGCGCTCTGCCGGATGCTGAACGACGGCGGGAATGGCGGCGTGATTCTCCATTCGGATTTGCTCCTGCGCTATTTGCAGAAAACGTATCCGAACTTGTATTTCGTGTCCTCAACGACGAAGGTGCTGACATCGTTTCCCGACTTGCAGACGGAACTGAAACGAGCGGAATTCCGCTATGTCGTGCCGGATTTCCGCCTGAATCACGCGCTGGACAAACTGAATGCCCTGCCGCAGGGTCAAAAGGACAAGGTGGAGTTCCTCTGCAACGAGTGCTGCTATTTCGGTTGCCGCGACCGCCGCGCGTGCTACGAAGCCGTCAGCCGGAAGAACCTCGGCGAGGGCGGCGACGAGCACCGCTGCCACGCACCGGACGCAGCGGGCGGCTACCGATTCTCCAAGGCGATGGAGAATCCGGGCTTTATCGGGGTGGCGGATATTCAGCAGACGTATCTGCCGATGGGCTTTGAGAACTTCAAGATTGAGGGGCGCGAGTTGGGCAGCGCGCTGGTGCTGGAATTTCTGCTGTACTACCTGACGAAGCCGGAATGCCAGCTGAAAGTGCGGGAGGAAATCTATCTGGATAACATGCTGGACTTGTTCTGATTGCAATCAAAAACAGCCTGCGGAATTCGTCCACAGGCTGTTTTGATACTTTTTTCGGATTTCGCTGCGCGTACTATTGTGCCTCTGCGCAGTTTTCCGTTACTGAATCTTGAGAATCCATCCTTCGGGCGCTTCGATTTCGCACTGCTGGATGCCGCGCAGGGTCGTGTACAGCTTCGTCAGCACGGGACCCATTTCGTCCATGCCGGAGGGAATGCGAATCTCCTTGCCGTGGTCGTTAATCAGACCGACCGGGCTGATGACCGCCGCCGTGCCGCACAGGCCGCATTCCGCGAAATCAGGCACTTCCGAGAAGTACACCTCGCGCTCTTCCACCGGCATATGCAGGTACTTTTCCGCCACGACGAGCAGGCTGCGGCGGGTGACGGAGGGCAGGATGGAGTCGCTCTTGGGCGTGACCAGCTTGCCGTCCTTGGTGACGAAAATGAAGTTCGCGCCGCCGGTTTCCTCGACCTTCGTGCGGGTTGCCGCGTCAAGATACATATTCTCCGCGAAGCCTTCGCGGTGCGCTTCCATAATTGCGTGGAGGCTCATGGCGTAGTTCAGACCCGCCTTGATGTTGCCCGTGCCGTGCGGGGCTGCGCGGTCGTAATCGCTCACCTTGATGGCAATCGGCTTCGCGCCGCCCTTGAAGTACGGGCCGACAGGCGTGCAGAAAATGCGGAATTCAAACTCCGTCGCGGGCTTCACGCCGATGACGCTGTTCGTGCCAATCATGAACGGGCGGATGTACAGGCTCGCGCCCGTGCCATACGGCGGCACAAAATCCGCATTTGCCGCGACGACCTGCTTCACCGCGTCCACGAACTTGTCCACCGGGAAGGGCGGCATTTCCAGCCGCGCGGCGCTGTCCGCCATGCGCTTGGCGTTCATGTCCGGGCGGAAGCAAACGATATGCCCGTCCTTGGTATAATACGCCTTCATGCCCTCAAAGCACGCCTGGCAATACTGGAAGACGCAAGCGCACTCATTCAGGGTGATGTTTGCGTCGGTTTCCAGCCCACCTTCGTCCCACTGACCGTCCTTGTAGCGGCAAACGTAGCGATAATCCGTCTTGATATAGCCGAAGCCGAGATTGCTCCAGTCGATGTTCTGCTTGCTCATTGCTCATACACTCCTTTTGGTGGATTTCGCCTTTATTATAGGACGAAATGCGGCTGATTGCAAGCGAATGACTGTACTGCTGGTGTTTTTACGACGGAACGTGTCATTCGCGGCGGAAAATCATTCGACAGAAGTTGTACAAGTGCGGCTTGACGCTGGTATGGTCATGCTGTGTATTTGTCAGCTGATGCCAAACGAGCTCTTCGCCATTGAGCTGAAGAACTTGTCGATAGCCCGAAGGTGCGGACGTAACAACACCGTCAGCGCGGGAAGCGCTGATGAGCAGCAGCTCCGGCTTTGTGTCTCCGAAGGTCAGCTCCGATTCCTGAAGCTGCCCCGGATGATCAGCAGAGCCGGGAATCGGTGTCAAACCGGGGGCTGGTGCGACTGCACCTACCCACGCGAAGAGCTCTGGATGCGTCAGGGCGATGAACAGAGACTCACGCCCGCCCATGGAAAAGCCGGTAATAGCGGTCTGCTCGCGCCCCGTCGCGGCGGCAAAATTCTGCTGGATAAAGGGCATCAAATCTGCCGTCAAGTCGTTGACGAAATTGTCATAGCAAAGCGAATTGCGCAGGTTCATGCCTGTGCAGGAACGAAGCTCCTGGTCACAGAAGATGTAGGGGAGAACGACGATCATTTCTTCTGCCTCGCCGGATGCCCAGAGATTGCCCAGCATGACATTCAGTCCGACTGCATCGCGCGCCATCCAGTCCTGCGTGTCCCAGTAGCCGTGGAGAATGTACAGGACGGGATAAGTACGCTGCTCATCGTAATCCGTCGGCAGCAGCACGTTGACCGGGGTATCCCGATGCGCCGTGCGTGAATAGTAGGTGTACTTCTGAAACGTCGGGTAGGAAACACCCTCCTGCCGCGCAAAAACAGCATCCGGTGCAAGCTCTGTGAGCATCTGACGGTACGGCTGCATGGTGTGAGCCTCCTTCTGAACAATTGTGTTTGGCTCTTCTGCAAAAGCAGCAGGAACGCTGTTCATCAGCAGGAAAGCGCCTGACAGCAGGGCAGCACAGCGGCTGACAATGGAACGCATCCTTACTCTACCTCGATTCATGGCTTTTCTGTTATACTATTTCCAGATTCAACTGCGCCATCTGCTTGCGCCTTTTCCATTCTGGCGTCCGCTCATTCCACTTAGCGTAGCGCTGCTACGCTGCGTTTCATTCACGTTAGCCAGAATGAAAAACTCGCGGCGCATCTTGGCGCATTCTTATCTGGAAATAGTATTATATTACCATGCCTTTGAGGAAATTGCAATGGAAAAGCAGAAAAATGCACGAAAAAGAGACTCGGAGTTTCCTCCGAGCCTCTGGGGATGCGAGATTACTTCTCGTAGTGAGCGGATTCGCCAGCGATGCGGCCGAAGACGACCGTGTCGGTCAGTGCGTTGCCGCCCAGACGGTTCGCGCCGTGGATGCCGCCGGTCACTTCGCCCGCAGCATACAGACCCGGAATCACGTTGCCGTTTTCATCCAGCACCTGCGCATTCACGTTGATGCGCACGCCGCCCATCGTGTGATGCACGGTGGGAATGCGGGCAGCCGCGTAGAAGGGCGCGGTGTCGATGGGGGTCTTGTAGAGGGTACGGCCGAATTCGTCCGGCGTGCCCGCAAGATCGCCGCCCTCGGCATGACGGTTGAATTCCGTGACCGCCGCAATCAGCGTGTCTGCCGGAACGTTCATCTTTTCCGCCAGCTCTTCCAGCGTGTCCGCCTTCACCGCGCGGCCGGCTTCCACCAGCTGGTTCGCGGTTTCGCCGAAGTTGTTGCGTTCGTCGCCCGTGGGATAGGTGTCGGAGTCCATGACGACCCACATGTACGCATCGGTCTGCGCGAACAGGGCGTTGGTCATGTCGTCGCGGCGGCCGCCCTCGTTGACGAAGCGGTTGCCTTCCTTGTTGATGAAGATACGGGTTTCCACGTCATGCTCGATGTTGCCGGACAGGGAGCCGGTCACCGGGTCGCCCAGCGGCAGCAGCTGAATGTTGCCCATCTGCACAAAGTCAGCACCCAGCTTCTGCATCATCTTGATGCCGTCGCCGGTCGCGCCCGCGTGGTTGGTGCTCTTGATGCTGTCGCCCAGATCCGCCCACTGCGTGTTGTACGCGCTGCGCAGTTCGACGTTCGCCGCGAAGCCGCCCGTCGCCACAACGACGCCCTTGGACGCCTTGACGGTCACGGTGTTGCCAGTTTCGCCCGTCGCCACAACGCCGCACGCCTTGCCGTTTTCGTCCACCAGGATTTCCGTCGCACGGGTGTTCAGCATCACGTCCACGTTGTCGTGGCTGTCGATGTAGTTCATGTAGGCCTTGAAGAAGCCAGTGCCCAGCGGTTCAACAGGCTTGTGGGCGCGCGGCCACAGACCGCCGGTCACGGTGAACAGACCAGCCGTTTCGTCCTGGAACTCCATGCCCAGGTCCATCAGCCACTGCACGCCGTCCCACGCATTGCTCACCAGCGTGTGCACCAGCAGGGGGTCACCCTGATAGTCACCGCCGGAAAGCGTCTGGGTGTAGTGCCATTCGACAGAGTCGTTGTAGGCAATCGCCTGCTCAGAGCGGTCGTTGACTGCATTCAGCGCGCCGCCAGCGAGGATGGTATTGCCGCCGACCTTGCCCATCTTTTCCAGCACCAGCACCTTGGAGCCGAGCTGATTCGCCTGCACAGCCGCCGCCAGACCAGCGCCGCCGCCGCCGATGACCACGATTTCCGTCTCGATGGTGACGTCCTCCGCCTTTTCGACGACAGTCTCCACCTTCGTAGACCACTTCACGGTGTCCAGACCCGCCTTGGTCACAGCGTCCAGCACAGCCGCCATGATGGCATCGGAGGTCTTGGTCGCGCCCGCAACCGCGTCAACGTTCGCGGTCTGCTGCTCGACGATGAGACCCGGAATCTGCGCCACAGCCGGATCAGAAATGCCGGCGGTGTCGCCATTCTTGGTCACTTCGATGGCGGTCACTGCGCCGTTTTCATCCACGGTCACAGCCACTTCAATGGCGCCCTTGCCGCCGATGTCGCTGTCGCCCACGCCCGTAAAGACGCCGGCCTCCGCACTCGCAGCGCCGCACAGCGTCAGCAGCATCGTCAGCGCCAGCAGGAGAGAAAGGAACTTCTTCATGGTTCTCCTCCTTATTCGTTTGGTCGAAATGGCAGAAGAAGCATCTGCCGTATATTTTATTATACAATACCCCAACGATGGTTGGCAAGGGGAAATGACGCTTTTTTCACAAGCAAAATAGGCGATTTTTGCAAAAAGAAAGGTTTTCGGCAGGAATTTCGCGGTTTGAGGGCGAATTGTGTTCTTGGAAAAAGCAAATCCGGCATTGCGCCGGGTGGAAAAGAGGAACTTTCGGATGGATGAAACGCAATGTCTGCGGATGATCAGGGCTTCGCTTGCCCCTTCAACCGGCTGTACGGAACCGGCGGCAATTGCCCTCAACGCGGCGACGGCGCGCAAGGCGGCGCAGGGGACTGTCACGCAGGTGACGGCGCGGCTGGATGCGTACCTGTTCAAAAACGCCATGGGCGTGGGTATTCCGGGCGCGGATGAGCGCGGCGTGGACTTGTGTGTGGCGCTGGGCATCACGGCGGGCGACGCGGACGCGGGCATGAACGCGCTGCACACAGTGACGGCGGAGCAGCTGGCGGCAGCAAAGGCATTGCGCAGCTGCGTGAAAGTCGAAATCGTCGACGGCGTGAGCGGATTATATATTGAAACGATTTTGCGAACGGACTGCGACGCGGTTCGTGTGGTCACGGTGGGTGCGCACGATCATATCGCCCTTGTCGAACATGCGCCGTTTACTGAAGCGCCTGCCGAGCAGGAATCGGTGGAGGAAGGCGGCGCGCACTGCGGGTCGCTGGCGGAATTTATCGCCTTTGCGGACACGGTTGCGCTGGATAAATTGGCGTTCCTCCGCGACGCGCTGACCATGAACCGAACCATCTACGACCGCGCGATGTCGGATGAGCTGGCGCACTGCGTTCTGCCGAAAATTACGCTGGATGACCCGTCGCTCTGCGCGTCGGCGAAGCGGATGGCGGGCGCGGCGTCCTACGCGCGGATGCACGGTGTTCCGCTGCCGGTGATGACCGCGACGGGCAGCGGCAATCAGGGCATCACGCTCTTTTTGACGGTGGATGCGGCGGCGCGCTATTTCAGCATCCCGGAGGAAAAGGAACTGCGTGCGATTGCGCTGGCGGCGCTGGCGAACGTGTACATCAAAAGCTTCATCGGCCCCCTGTCGAGCGTGTGCGCGTGCGGCGTGGCGTCAGGCTTGAGCGCGTCGCTGGGGGTCGTGTACCTGCTGGGCGGCGGCGAAGGCGAGATGGTGCAGGCTGCGCGGAATATCTTGGGCTCTGTCAGCGGCATGATTTGCGACGGCGCGAAGGAGGGCTGCGCGAGCAAGGTCGCCCTGAGCGCGGGGCTTGCGGTGGAAGCGGCGTGTCTGGCGCTGGAAGGCGGCGGCATCCACGCGCAGGACGGCATTCTGGATGACAGCTTCGATCGCCTGATTGCGCACCTCGGCGAGCTGGTCTGCGTCGGCATGGGCAGCACGAACAGCACGATTGTGCACATCATGAAGGACGAGAAGGGGTATGCGGCATCGTGCTGACATCCCGAACATGAGAATAAGGGCTTTGGAAGAGTGGACGATGCTTTTCCAAGCCCTTTTCTGGTTCTTTACGGAAAGTTGGGGAAGCAAACAAGGGCTTAGGCGAAGTACCAAAAAGCTGCACGCGGAAGGAGGATGAAAGCGCGACCAACTCAATCGCGAAAAGGGGTCAAGGGGCAATTGCCCCTTGCAGGGTCAAGGGACAGCGTCCCTTGTGGGGTTTGGGGCAACGCCCCAACAGTTCCACGGGCGACCAGTATGCCAAACGCACTCAACAAAGGTGCAGGCAGCGAAGCGTCCCTGCCAGTAACTTTGCGCGTCCGCAGACGCGCCCTCAAGCTGCTCTTCCCCAAAGATTCCGTGAAGAACAACAAAAGACGGTGCAGCCCGAAACTGCACCGTCCAGTGAGGGTAAAGTAGGAGAAATTACGCCTTCGCGGCCTTCTTGGCGCGCTTCTTCTCTTCGAGGAATGCCCAGACGTAGCCGTTGATCATGTTCGCGCTGTACACGCCGGAGATGATGCCGACGATGATGGGCAGGGCGAACTCGCGGATGGAGGAAACGCCGAAGATGTACAGGCAGACAATCGTCACCAGCGTGGTCAGCGTGGTGTTGATGGTGCGGCCGAGGCACTCCTTGATGGAGCGGTTGACGACGTCCACGCGCGGCGTGGAGGACGGCATCTTGCGGGCGTTCTCGCGGATGCGGTCGAAGATGATGATGGTGTTGTTGATGGAGTAGCCAACAATCGTCAGCATCGCCGCGATGAAGGAAGAATTCATCTGCACGAAGGAGCGCAGGATGACCATGAAGGACAGCATGATCAGCACGTCATGCACCAGACCCAGCACCGCCGCCGCGCCGGAGTTGAAGTCGAAGCGGATGGCGATGTAGATGAGCATGCACAGCGCGGCAATCAGCACGGACAGGAAAGCGTTGCGCAGCAGCGTCGCACCGGCAACCGGGCCGACGTAGTTCACGTCGCCGTAGATGGCGGCGTTCGGGTACTTCGCCTGCAAGGCTTCGGTGATGGAAGCCTGCACGCCCTGCACGCCGTCTTCGTCAATCGCCTTGATGCGGATATTGATGGAATCCTTGCCTGTGCCCTGCACGGACACGGCGTAGTCCTTCAGACCGATGCCGTTGAGCACACCCTCGATGTCGGACTGCGTGACGGCTTCGCCCATGGTGTACTGCATGGACATGCCGCCGGAGAAGTCGATGCCGACGTTGATGCCCATGCCGAACAGGCTCAGCAGCAGCGCCAGCACCATGATGCCGGCGGAAATCATCAGGCACTGCTTGGAGTAATTCTTGATTGTCATATTACTTTGCCTCCTTTGCAGACTGAACGCCGGAGGTGAAAGCGCTCACGTTCCAGTTCTTGAGCTGGATAAACTGCTTCATCAGGAAGCGAGTGACCAGCAGCGCCGAGAACAGGGACACGATAACGCCCAGCAGCAGCGTCTTGGCGAAGCCCTGCACAGAGCCGGTGCCGAAAATCATCAGCACGATGGCGGCGATAATGGTGGTCACGTTCGCGTCGATGATGGCGCTCAGCGCGTTGTGGAAGCCGGTCTTGAGGGCAACCTTCAGGCTGCGGCCCGCGCGGACTTCCTCATTGAAGCGCTCGAAGATAACGACATTGGCGTCTACCGCCATGCCGATGCCCAGCACGATACCGGCAATGCCCGGCAGGGTCAGCTGAATGCCGGGGAAAACCGCCAGCACCCAGAACAGCACGATTGTGTAAATGCACAGCGCCCAGGAGGCGACCACGCCGTTCAGGCGGTAGCGGACAATCATGATGAGCATGACCAGCGCGATGCCGATGATGGCAGCGAAGACGGAGGTGGACAGCGCGTTGTCGCCCAGCGTGGCGGGCACGGTATCAACCTTCTGCTGCGTCAGCACCAGCGGCAGTGCGCCGGACTGAATCTGCGCGGCGATGGTCTGCGCACGATCCATCGTGAAGTTGCCGGTAATCTGACCGGAGCCGCCGGTGATGGCGGACTGCACGGTGGGCGCCATCAGCTTCTCGCCGTCCAGATAGATGCCCAGCGTCTTGCCGATGTTCTTGCTGGTCATGTCGGCAAAGAGCTTCGTGCCTTCGCTGGTCAGCTGGAAGGAAATCGCCCACTGACCGTCCTGCGTCATGGCGGCCTGCGCCAGACGGACGTCAGAGCCGGTCATGAAGGTGTTGCCGTCGGGATCCTTGAACTCCAAGAGGGCGGGTTCGCCAATCAGGTTCAGGATTTCGCTCGGATCGCTCACATCCGGGATTTCAACGCGGATGCCGCTCGTGCCCAGCACCTGCACGGTGCTTTCGGCATAGCCCTTGTCGGTCAGACGGGACTGGATGGCGGAAACGGTCGCGTCCAGCAGGTCAGAGAAGTTCGCGTCGTTGCCCTCGGGCGCTTCGGCGCTGTACTCCACATACACGCCGCCGCGCAGGTCAAGACCCAGAGAAATGGCCTGCGGCCAAGCATCAGCGTTGGTCGTCGGCAGCCACGGCAGGAGCTTCCACAGCCCGCCCTGGAACGACATGCCCGTCACGCCGACGATGCCGAAGACCACGGTCAGCACCAGCACGATGGCCAGTGCGACGATGGATTTCGTCTTCGTATTCTTCATGAGAATGCTTCCTTTCATTCTTTTCATGGGGAAGTGGACAGTCAGCGGACACCCTCTATCCGGCGCTGCCCTCCAAATGGAACGCGATGTACACCGTGCGGACGTAGCTTCGCCCGGTGATGAGCCATCCGCAGCCATCCGCGCGGGTCAGCACCGGCATGGGGGGATGCGCTGGCAAGGCAGCAGGGCGGTGCAGCGCCTCCTGTGCGGTGGATGCGGATGCCGCGGCGCTCTCCGGCGCGGGCAAAGCAGCCGTCATCACTGCCGGAATACCGGGCGGGGCAGGGGAGGATTCCGCAGAAGCGGATTCCGGGGCGACGACAAGCTGCCGCATCCCCAGCAGCAGAAGCGCCGTCAGGCACGCAAAAAAGACCGCACGTCCCACATGCTTCACCGCGCTTCCTCCCTTCTGCCGAAAAACGAAATTTGTCCCCTGCACGAATGATTCATTCCGCATGGGCACACATACATTTATTATACCGCTTCTTTCCCGTTTCGTCAATGTAACAAGCGGACTTTTCCGGGCAGAATCCGAAAAAATCCACTTTCGCGGACGAAAAACGCACAATTTGAACATTTTCGGCGTTTTTGTCCGCTTGCACTTGCGCGGCAGATGTGATAGGATAAGAGAAAACCGGGGAAAATGCTTTCCGGCGAATTTCAGAAAGGAATGAACAAAATGCCCTACTATTATTATTGGGACTGGACGTATCTGCTGATTATCCCCGGTCTGATTCTCGGCCTGATTGCGCAGGCGAAGGTGAAAAGCGCCTATGCGCAGTGCAGCCGGATTTCCGCCAAGTGCGGTCTGACGGCGAGTCAGATGGTGGCGGATTTGCTCCGCCGCAACGGCAACACCCGCGTGCGCGTCGGGCATGTGTCCGGCGAACTGACCGACCACTACGACCCGTCGAAGGAAGTTCTCAATCTCTCCGACGGCGTGTACAGCAGCAACAGCATTGCCGCGATGGGCATTGCCGCGCACGAAGCTGGCCACGCCATGCAGAAGCTGGAGAACTATGCGCCGCTGAACCTGCGCTCCGCCATCGTTCCGGCGGTGAACATCTCTTCGTCGCTCTCCACGCCGATGTTCATTCTCGGCTTGATTTTCGCGTGGCAGCCGCTGGTGTACATCGGCATCGGCTTGTTCGCAGCATCGACTGTGTTCGCGCTGGTGACGCTGCCGGTGGAGTTTGACGCAAGCAAGCGCGCGATTCAGATGCTGTCCGAAGGCGGGTACATTTCCGGCGCGGAGGAAGAGCGGAATGTTCGGAAAGTGCTGAGCGCCGCTGCGCTGACGTATGTGGCGGCGGCGGTGACGAGTTTGCTGTCGCTGCTGCGGCTTATCCTGATTGCCAAGCGCAACGACCGCAACTAAAAAGGGATAAACACGCGGAAAAAGCAGGAAAAGCGACCAACTCAATCGCGCGAAGGGGTCAAGGGGGGACTTCGTCCCTTTTCGTCTCCCCCTTGCGGGGTCAAGGGGCGGAGCTCCCTTGTGGGGTTTGGGGCAACGCCCCAACCGTTCCTCGTCCGACCAACTCCAAGGAAGTCGCCAATAAAGGCGCAGGCAGCGAAGCGTCCCTGCCCGTAACTTCGCGTTCCCGCAGGAGCGCCCCCAAGCGGCTCTTTTCACCAACTATGCTGTGTCGCGCCAGATGGGCGCGACCAAATCGCCCGTCTTTCCCATTCCTGCACCACGCCAACCGCGAAAAAGGACAATTATGCTAAGATACACCAAGAAAGGCATCGAGAGCAAGGAACGCATCGGGACATTGCCCCTGCGCATGTCAAACCTCCTCCGCTATCGGGGCGTCAATACCCCGGAGGAAGCAGAGCGCTTCCTGCATCCGCGCCTGACCGATTTGCTTGACCCCTCCACCATGCCCGGCATGGAGAAGGCTGTATCCATCATCCGCCAAGCCGTCCGGGAGCAGTGGGGCATCACCATCTACGGCGACTACGATGTCGACGGCATCTGCGCGACAAGCATCATGCTCGAAACTCTGCGCGACCTCGGCGCACAGCACGTCTGCCCGTATATCCCTTCGCGCCACGAAGAGGGCTATGGGCTGAATGCCGACGCGATTGAGCTGCTTGCGAAGGAAAGCCGACTGCTGCTGACCGTGGACTGCGGCATTACCAATCTCGATGAAGTTGCGCTGGCGAAAAAGCGCGGCATGACCGTCATCGTCACTGACCATCACCAATTAGCGGAAAAGCTGCCCGAAGCCGATGCAGTGCTGAATCCGCTGATTGAGCCGTATGCGTTCAAGCGGCTGTGCGGCGCGGGTGTCGCGCTCAAAATCACGCAGGCACTGCTGGGCATGGACGGCGTCGAAAAGCGGATTGACCTCGCCGCCCTCGCGACCGTCGCGGATATTGTGCCGCTGATGGAGGAAAACCGCGTCATCGTCCGCGAAGGCATGATGCGCATGGGGACAAGCGCGCGTCCGGGATTGAAGAAACTGATGGAGCTGGCGCAGGTCAGCCAGCCCGTCAATACAGGGCATCTGGGCTTCCGCCTTGCGCCGAGACTGAACGCGGGCGGGCGGCTCGAAAGCGCCGAACAGTGCGTCAAGCTCCTGACGACGAAGGACGAAGCCGAAGCGACTGCCATTGCCACCCACTTGAACGGCCTGAATCAGGAGCGTCAGGCGATGGAAAAGCAGATTGTCGAACAGGCGATTTCCGCGATTCCGGCGCAGGTGAATTTCCGCACGGATTTCGCCATCGTCATCCTTGGTCAGGAGTGGAACAACGGCGTGATTGGGCTTGCGGCAGGGCGCATCTGCGAAAAGTACCATTTCCCGACGATTGTGTTAAGTCAGCACGGCGACCTTGCCGTCGGCTCGTGCCGGTCGATTCCCGGCGTGGATATTCATCAGATGCTGACGGCGTGCAAGGCGCTGTATCAGGCGGAAGGGCACGGGCAGCTGTTCGAGCGCTTCGGCGGACATTCGCAGGCGGCAGGGCTGACCATCCGCGCGGAGCTTGTGCCGGAACTGCGGCGGCTGCTCAACCGCGTCATCCCGCAGGGCGACAACTGCGACTTGACGTGCTACATCCCGCAGAAGGAGTACGAACTCGAAGTGCCGCTCGAAGCGGTGAACATGGCGCTCATCGACGAGCTGAATCAGCTTCAGCCGACTGGCTACGGCAACCCGAACCCGGTGCTGATGGCGCGCGGACTGCATGTGCAGGAGGCGCGGCGCGTCGGCGTGGGCGGGGCGCACCTGAAGCTGACGCTGCTCGACGGCGCGAACGTGCGCGGCGGCATCGGCTTCCAGCAGGGGGATTTGGCAGACCGCGGCTATGAGCGCGTGGACGTGCTGTTCTCGCCGGAAGTGAACGAATTCCGCGGACAGCGGACGGTGCAGCTGAATGTCGCTGCGATGAAGCAGACGGGCGGCAGTTTGCTCTGGCCGGACGAGAAAATGATTTTCTCCGCGCTCTTGCAGGAATTGACAGCCCTCGCGTCGAATTACAATACTTTATCATCAGGCGATACGCAGGCGAAAATCCTGCCCCTGCGGACGAATCAGCTGCGCGAGAAGCTGCGGCTCGGACGCGGCGTGCTGATGATTGCCCATCAAAGCGCGTGGGCGAAGGACGTCCTCAGCGGAGGCGAAGCCGACACGGATGTGGGGCAGGTGCGGGACGCGCGCGCGTTCAACACCGTGCTGTTCGCGCCGGATGTGGAAAAGCTGCGGGATGACTGGCGCGATGTGGTGCTGCTGGACGGCGAAACGCTGCCGGGGCTTAAGGACCTTATCCGGCAGAAATGCCCGAACGCGCGCCTGTGGTGCTTGTCGGATGCGCCGGATGACCTGCGGATGCAATTGTCGGCGATGACCGTCTCCGAGGATACCCTGCGCGGGCTGTACCGGCGGCTGCTGCGCGGCGGCACGATGGCGGCATCCGCCCTGGCGCAGGACTGCGGCATGACGGAAGAGCAGGTGCTGACCGGACTGACCGTCTTTGGGCAGGTGGCGCTGGTTTCCTTCAAGCTCGACCCGTATCAGCTGACGCTGCTGCCGATGCACAAGGTTGCGCTGACGGACAGCCCGCTGCGGAAATACCTGATAACCCATTATGCTGCGGAAACGCAGATGTAACCCGAACCACATTTTTTCGGGGAGGAGGATGAAATATGACTTATACCGTTTATGAGGCCATGCCGCTGAGCCAGATGCTGGCGCGCGTGCAGAAGTATTATCCCGGCGACGGGTACAAGCTGGTAGAAAAAGCCTATTTATTCGCACAGGAGGCGCACAAGAATCAGTACCGCAAAAGCGGGGAGCCGTATTTCACCCATCCGTGCTTTGTCGCCAGCATTTTGGTGGAATTGTCCCTTGACCCGCCGACGATTGCCGCCGGGCTTCTGCACGACACGGTGGAGGACTGCGAGGGCATTACGCTGGATACCATTCGGCAGGAATTCGGCGAGGAAGTCGCCATGCTGGTGGATGGCGTGACGAAGCTGAACAAACTCGATTTCGCCGACAAGGAAGAAGCACAGGCGGAATCGCTGCGCAAGATGATTCTGGCGATGGGCAAGGACATCCGCGTCGTGCTGATTAAGCTGGCTGACCGCCTGCACAACATGCGGACGCTGAAATTCCAGAAGGAAGAGCGGCGCGTGGCGATTGCGCGCGAGACGCTGGACATCTATGCGCCGATTGCGCACCGGCTGGGCGTGTACGCCATCAAGCAGGAACTGGAGGATTTGTCCCTGCGCTACATCGACCCGGTTGGGTACGAGAACCTGGTGCAGAAGGTCGGGCAGAAGCGCTCGGAGCGGGAAGAAAATATCCGCATGGTCATTGACGAGTTGTCCGCCAAGCTGGATGAGCAGCATATTCACCACACGATTGACGGCCGCCCGAAGCACTTTTACAGCATCTACCGCAAGATGGTGCTGCAAAACAAGCCCTTCGACCAGATTTATGACTTAATTGCGATTCGCGTGCTGGTGGACTCCGTGCCGGATTGCTATGCTGTGCTGGGCATTGTCCACACGCTGTGGAACCAGATGCCGGGGCGCTTCAAGGACTACATTTCCGTCCCGAAGGCGAACATGTATCAGTCCCTGCACACAACGGTCGTCGGCGGGCGCAAGATGCCGTTTCCGTTCGAGGTGCAGATTCGTACCTGGGAGATGCACCGTATCGCGGAATATGGCATTGCGGCGCACTGGCGCTACAAAGAGGGCGGCGGCGCGGCAAACGACTTGGACTCCAAGCTTTACTGGGTGCGGCAGATTCTGGACTGGCAGAGCGACACGCGCGACTCCCGTGAATTCCTGGATACCCTGAAAACCGACCTCTTCTCCGAGGAAGTGTTCCTCTTCACCCCCAAGGGCGACGTCATCAGTATGCCCAAGGGCGCGACGCCGCTGGATTTCGCCTACCGCATTCATTCCGCCGTGGGCAACAAGTGCGTCGGCAGCAAAATCAACGGGCGCATCATGCCTTTGGATACGCCGCTGGAAACGGGCGACCGCGTGGAAATCATCACCAGCGCATCGTCGAAAGGCCCGAGCGCGGACTGGGTGCGCATCTGCAAAACGCCGCAGGCGCAGGCGAAAATTCGCGCGTTCCTGAAAAAGGAGTACCGCGAGGAAAACATTGAGACGGGCCGCGCAATGGTGGAACGCGAATGCCGCCGCCGCGGGCTGAATCCGCCGGATGTGATTAAGCCAGAATATTATGATTCGATTCTCAAAAAGTATGGTTTTACGGCGCTGAACGACATTTACAGCGCGGTCGGCTATGGCGGCATGGCATCTGTGTACGTTGTGTCGCGCCTGGTGGATGAGCAGCGGACGCAGACGGCGCAGGCTGCCCCGAAGGCGGAAGAACTGCTTGCGCTGACAGAAGAAAATCAGCCGCAGCGCAAGGCCTCCGGCAAGGCGAACCACGGCATCATCCTGCCCGGAAACGAGGATATGGATATCCCCGTGCGCTTCGGCAAGTGCTGTTCGCCCGTGCCGGGGGACGACATTGTGGGCTTCATCACCCGCGGGCGCGGCGTGACGATTCACAAGGCGGACTGCGTGAACGTCCTGCGCGGCGAAGCGGAACGCCGGGTGCAGGTGGCGTGGGCGGACGGCGACACGGGCACGGGCTTCTGCGTGTCCATCAAGATTGTCGCTTACGACCACACGAACCTGCTGATTGAGCTGGCGACCATCATCGGCGATGCGAATGTGCCGATTAAGACGGTCAACACCGAGCTGGACGAAAAGAACCGCATCGCGACCTTCCGCTTCGTCCTCGAAGTGAAATCCCGCGAGCAGATGGACAAGCTGGTGAAGCTGCTTCAGCGGAAAACGGACGTCATCGACGTGTTCCGAGTGCAAGGGTGACCAGAGGCGCTGCCTCTGGACTCCGCCAAAGGGTCTTCGACCCTCTGGACTCCCTTTCGCGCGATTGAGTTGGTGACGACTGCATACAGTGTCCGCGTGTTTATCAAAATGCCCAAGAAACGAGGAATTACCCCCTATGCGTTGTGTTATTCAGCGAGTTGCCCAAGCCTCCGTCAGCGTCGCCGGCGAGCAAATCGGCGCCATCCAGCAGGGATTCATGGTGCTTATCGGCGTCAGCACCGACGATACCGATCACGACGTCCACTATATGGCGGAAAAAGTGCCGAATCTCCGCATTTTCGAGGATGAAGCGGGTAAAATGAACCGCTCCCTCAAGGATGTTGGCGGCGCGATTCTTGCCGTCAGCCAGTTCACACTCTATGGCGATGCCCGCGGCGGCCGCCGCCCCAGCTTTATCGCGGCGGCGCGCCCGGAAGAAGCCAATGAACGCTATGAGCAGCTCGTCGCGGCGTGGCGCGCGCAAGGCATTCACGTCGAAACCGGACGTTTCCGCGCGGATATGCAGGTGTCGCTCGTCAACGACGGCCCTGTGACGATTTTGATGGATTCCACCAAGGCGTTTTAACGCAGGAGGATAGAGCCATGCTGCAAATGAAGGAAGTCACCGTCGGCGCGATTGGAACGTGCTGCTACATCCTCTGGGACGATGCGCGCACTGACTGCGTGGTGATTGACCCCGGCGACGAGCCGGAGCGCATCCGCAAAGCGGCGGACGGGCGCACGATTGCCGCGATTCTGCTCACGCACGGGCATTTTGACCATATCGGCGCGGTTCGGGCGCTGATGACCCCGGAAACGGAACTGGTGATTCATGTACAGGATGCGCCGATGCTTTCCAATCCGCAGGAGAACGCCAGCTTCCTGATGGGCGCTCCCGTGACCGCGCCGGAAGCGACGAAACTCGTCCACGAAGGCGATAAGGTGATGGCGGCAGGGCTGACTTTCACCGTGCTGCATACGCCGGGTCATACGGCGGGCAGCGTGTGCTATCAAATTGGCGACAAGCTGTTCACGGGCGATACACTCTTCCGCTTCGGCTGCGGGCGAACCGATTTGCCCACGGGGAGCAGCGAGCAGATGCAAGCGTCGCTGGCACGGGTGGTGCCGATGGCGCGCAATCTGGAAATTTACCCCGGACATGGAGACTAAAATGAGCAACGAAATTCAGCAGGGCCTGCAGGATGATTTGACGACCATCGAGCCGGATTTGATGAACATGACGCGCCTGTTCTCTCTGCCGGACAGCGTGTGGGATGCGCCGGAATATCATTTCGCGGCATCCATCGAGGGCGGGCAGTACGTCATCCGCTTCTATGGAAAAACGCAGGCGGCGCAGGGCGTGGCAGACATTCCGTCGGATGCGGATGCGCGGATTCAGGCGCTGCACCGCCGCCGGGCGCTTCGCCGTCTCTGCCGTCAGACGCTCTACGACCTGCTGCGCAAGGAAACAGGCATTCATCCGCCGTGGGGGAGCATGACGGGCATTCGTCCGACGCACCTGATGTACGAGGCGCTGAACGAAGGCATGTCGATGGCGGACGCGCAGGAACATTTGGTACACCAGTTTGATGTTGCGCCGGAGAAGGCGGCGCTGCTGGCGGAACTTGTGTCCGTGCAGCAGCAGCTTCCGCCGCCGGGCGACGACTGGATGGACGTGTACATCGGCATTCCGTTCTGCACAACGCGCTGCACCTACTGCTCCTTTTCCAGCGGCGAACTGGGCGACGGGCATTTGGTTGCGCCCTACCTGATGGCGCTGTTCCGGGAGATGGATGCCTGTGCGCAGCTTCTGCGTGACGTGGGGAAGAAACTGCGCGCGGTTTACGTCGGGGGCGGCACGCCGACATCGCTGAATGAGGAGCAGCTGCCGCGTCTGCTGGAGAAGATGATGCAGTGCTTCCCCTTCGCAATGGAGTACACGGTGGAAGCGGGTCGTCCCGACACGCTGACGCTGCCGAAGCTCGAAGCCATCCGGCGCGCGGGCGTACAGCGCATCAGCATCAATCCGCAGACGATGAATGACAAGACTTTGCGCGTCATCGGCCGTGCGCACACCGCTCAGCAGCTGGAGGAGGCGTATGCGATGGCGCGGACGGCGAACATCCACCACATCAACATGGACGTGATTGCCGGGCTGCCGGGTGAAAACATCGACGATTTTTCCCGTACAATGGACGCGGCCCTCCGCTTGAAGCCGGAAAGCCTGACCGTGCATACCCTCGCCATCAAGCGCTCCAGCCGCCTGCATCTGGAAAACGCACCCCTGCCGGACGGCGAAACCGCCTCCCGCATGGTGCAGCTGGGGCTTGACACCGCGCACCAATTGGGCATGAAGCCCTACTATCTCTACCGCCAGAAGTACATGGCGGGCAATCAGGAGAACGTCGGCTACGCGCTGCCGGGTCGCGCCTGTCAATACAATGTGGATATTATGGAAGAAACGACGCACATCCTCGCCCTCGGCGCGGGCGGCATCTCCAAACGCGTCTACCCGGAGGAAGGGCACATCGGCCGTGCGCCGAACGTCTCCAACATCGAGCAGTACATTGCCCGCGTGGAGGAAATGATTGGGCGCAAAAGAGCACTTTTTCTGCCGGAAATGCCACTTTGACGGCAAAAAGCACGTTTCGGCGGCGGCAAATTCCCCTTTTGGCTTGCAATTTGGCGCATTTGCTGATACAATAGGCGTGATAGGCGCTTTTGCCCTATCTTCCATAAAGTCCGCAAGGGCGCGGACAATTGGTTCTGAAAGGAGTGCTATGAACATGGCACAGAATCCTACTTTTGTTATTACGATGGCGGATGGCCGCGAAATGAAGGGCGAACTCTACCCTGAAACTGCGCCGCAGTCCGTCGGCAATTTTATTGCGCTGGCGAACAGCGGCTTCTATGACGGGCTGATTTTTCACCGTGTCATTCCGGGCTTCATGATTCAGGGCGGCGATCCCAAGGGCACGGGCATCGGCGGCCCCGGCTACCACATCAAGGGTGAATTCGCCATGAACGGCGTGAACAACCCGCTCAAGCACACCTACGGTGTCCTGTCGATGGCGCGCAGCATGATGCCTGATTCCGCCGGCAGCCAGTTCTTCATCATGACCTCGGACAGCCCGCACCTCGACGGCCAGTACGCGGCGTTCGGCAAGGTGCTGGAAGGCATGGACGTGGCGGATGCAATCGTCAGCGTCAAGCGCGACATGCGCGATAAGCCCCTTGAGCCGCAGGTGATGAAGTCCATCCGCGTGGAGACCTTCGGGCAGACCTATCCTTTCGAGCAGATGTAATACGATTTCCCAATTTGCCTGCGCATCTTGGCGCATTCTCATTTGGGAATCGTATAATGATGCAGGCGCAGACGCGGCGGAGACAGCCGGACTGCGCCTGTATTTCGTAGGAGCGGAAACATGGAGAAGCAGAAAACGACGGTTCGGGTGGCAGGGAAGGACTACGCCCTTGTTTCGACGGATTCGCCGGAGCATCTGAACCGGGTGGCGGCGTATGTTGACCGGCAGATGACGGAGACGATGCGTTCCGGGCGGATTCCGGCGAACACGGCGGCGGTGCTGACGGCGCTGAATCTGGCGGATGACTTGATGCGCGCGCAGGACGAGGTGAACCGCTTGCGGCGGGAGCTGGCGCTTTTGCGGGAAAAGCGGTAAAAGCCTCTTCTTTGGTGCGATGATTGCAGGGTTGGGGATTTATTGCTCGTTTTATGATGGGGCAGGGGTTTCGCGCCTGCGGGCGCGACCAAAGGGCAATGGAAACGGACGAAGTCCGCGATCGCCCTTTGGAAACCTTCGCTTGCACTCCCATGTTAGTGGTCTGTACCGCTGCTTGTGGATATGGGGGACAGTGTGGGTAAGCTGTGGATAAACACGCGGGCATAGCATGAAGAAGTGACCAACTCAATCGCGAGATGGGTGTCGAGAGGGTCGAAGACCCTTCGCGGGTGCAGGGCAGAGCCCTGCTGGGGTCAAGGGGCAACGCCCCTTGCGTCTCCTTACAGAAGGGAGTAAGTCGGATGGAGAATCTTGCACCGGCGGGAAATTGGGATGCGCTCAGGAGTGCGGTGGCGGCGGGCGCGGACGCGGTGTATCTGGGGTATGCCGCGTATTCGGCGCGGGCAGGCGCGGGCAATTTCGATGTGCAGCAGCTGCGGGATGCCGTGCGGTTCGCCCATCTGCATCATGTGCGTGTCCATGTGACCGTCAATACGCTGATTAAGGACGGCGAGCTGGCGGGGGTCGTGGATGTGCTGCGGCTGCTGAGTGAAATCCGCGTGGATGCGGTGCTGGTGCAGGATTTGGGCGTGCTGCGGATGGCGCGGCGCTGCTTCCCGGATTTGCCCATCCACGCCAGCACGCAGATGGCGATTCACAACGCGACTGGCGTCCGCTTCTGCCGCAATCAGGGCATGACACGCGCGGTGCTTGCCCGCGAATGCAGCGCCGCCGAAATCGCCCTCGCCGCGAAAGAGGGCATCGAAATCGAAGTGTTCGGGCATGGCGCGCAGTGCGTCGCCGTCAGCGGGGAGTGCCTGTTTTCCTCCGTCGTCGGCGGACGAAGCGGCAACCGCGGGCGCTGCGCTCAGCCTTGCCGCCTGCTGTATACCTACCGCGGCAAGACCGCGGCGTGGCTCTCTCCGCGCGACGTTTGTATGCGCGATGACCTGCCGGAGCTGAACAAGGCGGGCGTTGCGTCCATCAAGCTGGAGGGGCGGCTCAAACGCCCGGAATACGTCGCGACGATTGCCAATAGCTACCGCAATGCCATCGACGCGATGGACAATGGGCATTTCCGCAAGGCGGACGAAGCCGAAATGACCGGACTGCGGCAGATTTTCTCCCGCGGCGGCTTTATGCGCGGGTACGCCATGGGCGCGGAGGACGCGGGCGTGATTGACCCGGCGCGCGTCAGCCACGGCGGCGTGAAAATCGGCAGGGTGGAGTTCGCCGCGGGCAATATGGCGCGCGTCCGATTGGAACGCAGCCTCGATGACGGCGACGGCTTGCAGATCCGTACCGCGCAGGGGGATGCCGAACTGATTTATGCCGGGCATGACACCGAAGCGGGGCAAATCGCCGTCGTGCGCCTGCGGCCCGACATCCGCACCAAGGCGGGTGACGAGGTCTACCGCCTGACCAGCGAAAAGCAGCTCCAATGGGCGCGAAGCCTTGCCATTCCCGCGATTCCGGCGGATATGGCGCTGATTGCATATCCCGGAAAGCCGCTTGCGCTCACCATGACCGACGGCGAAAGCAATGTCACCGTCACGGGCGACACGGTTGCCCCCGCGCAGAGCCGCGCCATGAGTGAAGAGGACGCGCGGCGCAGTCTGGGAAAGCTCAGCGACACGCCGTTCTCCCTGCGGGCGCTGACGGTGCAGACCGCGGGCGCGTTTGTGCCTGTGTCGGTGCTGAATCAGCTGCGGCGCGAGGCTTGCCAGCAGCTGGCGGAAGCAAGAATTGCGGCATTCACGCGCAAAGCTGGGCGCGAAGAACCCGCGGATGACCTGACTTATCCCGACACGCTGGATGCGCCGAGCATGGCGATTGTCCGCACGAGGGAACAGGCGGACGCGATGCAGGGCGCGGCGGATTTGCTGGTCTGGTATCCTGAGGATTTCCGGGTGGATGCGCTGGAAAGCGGCTTGCGGGGCATGCCGGACGGCGTGTGGCTGCAATTGCCGACCGTGTGCGAGGAAAAAACGCTCGATGAGCTCGATGCTTTTGTGCAGAGAAACGCGGGGAAGCTCGGCGGCATTGTGCTGGGCAGCGTTGGGCAGCTGGGACGTACATGGAACGTGCCGATGGGCGCGGGCAGCGGGATTCCGGTGATGAATCGCCGCGCGGCGCAGTTTCTGCTGGAGCAGGGGTGCCGTTTCGTGACGGCGAGCAGCGAACTGTCCGGCGCGGAATTGCGGACGCTGATGCAGAATCATCCGCCCGTGGTCGTCCCGGCGTATGGGCGGGAGCAATTGATGCTGCTGCACCACTGCCCGGCGCGGACGTATCAGGGATTGACGAAGGGGCACGCGGCGTGCCGGATGTGCGACCAGCATTCGCCGGATGCGCTGGCGGGGCAGACGCTCACCGACCGGCGCGGCACGGTCTATCCGCTGCTGCGGCAAAGGCTGCCGGAGGGGTGTCTGGTGCGGCTGATGAACGCGCTGCCGACGAACAACATCCGCCGGGTGCGTCAGGCGGGCTATGCGCCCATGATGGTGCTGACGACGGAAAACGCGCAGGAAGCGGCGGACGTGCGCGCCGTCATGGATGGCGAAATGCGGGAATTGGAAGGGACGAGCAATCACTGGAATCGTCCTGTTGAGTGAATTGTTTACGAGGAACACGCAGATGATGAAGGAAAGAACCTTGCGGGTGCTGGAATTTACCAAAATCCGCGACCGTCTGGCGAGCAAGGCCATGACGGACATGGGGCGGGAGCGCTGCGAGGCGCTGGTGCCGTCCAGCAATATGACCGAAATCCAGCGGATGCAGGCGGAGACGGAGGAAGCGACGGTCATCCTGCAATATGTGGGCGCGTCGCCGCTTGTGCCGTTTTCGGACGTGCGCGCAAGCCTGACGCTGGCGGAAAAGGGCGCGACGCTCTCTCCAAAGGCGCTGCTGGAAGTGGCGGCGCTGATGCAATCCGCCCGCGCGGCGCGGAAGGCGCTGGATACCGAGCGCGACAACACGCCGATTTTGAAGGAACTGGCGCAGCGCCTCTCGACGCTTCACAACGTCGAGCAGGATATCACCAACGCGATTATCTCCGAGGACGAAATTGCCGACCGCGCATCGAACGAACTGATGGACATCCGCCGTCATCTGCGCGGGGCGAACGAGCGCATTAAGGAAAAGCTGAATCAGATGATTCGCTCATCCGCGTTCCAGAAGTACCTGCAAGACCCGATTGTCACCATGCGCAACGACCGCTACTGCCTGCCCGTCAAGGCGGAGTACCGCGGCAGCGTGCCGGGGCTGGTGCATGACCAGTCGTCCACCGGCGCGACGCTGTTCATCGAGCCGATGGCAGCGGTGGAAATGGGCAACGAGCTGAAAACGTGGGCGGCGAAGGAAAAACAGGAGATTGAGCGGATTCTGGCGGCGCTGTCGGCGGAAATCGCGCCGTATGCCGACCAGCTGCGCGAGACGGTGGAAACGCTGGCGGAACTGGACTACATCTTCGCCAAGGGGATGCTGTCCCGCGAGATGAACGCCGTGTCGCCCAAACTCAACCGGAACGGGTATATCAACATCATCCGCGGGCGTCATCCGCTGATTGACCGGGAGAAGGTTGTGCCGTCAAACCTGTGGATGGGCAAGGACTTCACGTCGCTGATTATCACCGGCCCGAACACGGGCGGCAAGACGGTCACGCTGAAAACGGTTGGTCTGCTGACGCTGATGGCGCAGGCGGGCTTGCAAGTCCCGGCGGATTTGGGGACGGAGCTGGCGGTGTTTGAGCAGGTGTTCGCCGATATTGGCGACGAGCAGTCCATCGAGCAGAGCCTGTCCACCTTCTCCGGGCATATGACGACGATTGTGTCCATCATGCACGAGGTGACGCCGGATGATCTGGTGCTGTTCGACGAACTGGGCGCGGGTACTGACCCGACTGAGGGCGCGGCACTGGCACAGGCGATTCTGCAGCGCCTGCTGAACATCCGTGTGCGGACGCTGGCGACGACGCATTACAGCGAACTGAAGGCATTCGCGCTGTCCACCAAGGGGGTTGAGAACGCTTCCGTCGAGTTCGATGTGGAGACGCTGCGCCCGACCTACCGCCTGTCCATCGGCGTGCCGGGCAAGTCCAACGCCTTTGAAATCAGCCGCCGTCTGGGTCTGCCGGAAAACCTCATTGACGACGCGAAGAAGCTGCTGTCCAGCGATTCTGTGCGCTTTGAGGACGTTATCGCCAATGCGGAATATCACCGGCAGGTGGCGGAACGCGAGCGCGAGATTGCGCGTCAGGCGAGCGCTGAGACGGTCAAGCTGCGCGACGAAGCCGAGAAGCTCCGCAAGCAGATGGAAGACCAGCGCGAGAACACCATCAAGAAAGCCAAGGCGGACGCGCGCCGCATCATGGAGCAGACGCGCCGCGAATCCGAGAGCATCATCGCGGATTTGAAGCGCATGAAGAAGGAGCAGCAGAACCCCGACGCACAGGTGAACGCGATTCGCCGCCGCATCGAGAACAACGTGGACAATCTGTCCGAAGGCTTGCTGCAAAAGGTGGATACCGGGCTGCCGCCGAAGGAAGTCCGCAAGGGCGACACGGTGGAAATCCTCACCATCGGCAGTCAGGGTACGGTGCTTGCCCCCGCCAACGCCAAGGGCGAGGTGGAGGTGCAGGCGGGCATCCTGAAGCTGAAGGTGAATATCAGCCAGCTTCGTCTGGTGAAGCAGCCGGACAAGCCGAAGCCCCAGCCGACGAGCGTACACCTGAAAACCGGCGCGATGGAACGCACGGTGCGGATGGAATGCGACGTGCGCGGCATGGCGCTCGATGAGGCGATTATGACGGTTGACCAGTATCTGGATCAGGCGATTCTGGCGGGGATGGGCGAAGTGAGCATCATCCACGGCAAAGGCACAGGTGTTCTGCGCAGCGGCATTCAGCAGCATTTGAAGCATCATATGCATGTGGCGAGCTGCCGCCTGGGCGTCTATGGGGAAGGGGAGAGCGGGGTCACGATTGTGACGCTGAAATAATCCTGCTAAGCGAGGATTTTTTCATCAGGCGCGAAACCCCTGCTTAACACGCGGAAATTGCATGAAGAAGTCACCAACTCAATCGCGCGAATGGGAGTCCAGAGGGACGAAGTCCCTTTGGTAGGTTCAAGGGGCGAAGCCCCTTGTGGAGGTGTATTTAATGAAAGAGAAGCCGTATATTCTCGTGGTCGATGATGACCCGAATATTGCGAAATTGGAGCAGCTGTATTTGGAGAAGGCGGGGTATGAGGTGAAGACGGTCGGGCGCGGGGATGACGCGATGACCGAGTTCCGCAAAATGCCGCCGGATTTGATGCTGCTGGACGTGATGATGCCCGGCATGGACGGCTGGCAGGTGCTCAAAGCCGTGCGGAAGTCCTCGAACATCCCGATTATTATGGTCACAGCGCGGGACGAGACGTTCGACAAGGTGCTGGGGCTGGAGCTGGGCGCGGACGACTACATCACCAAGCCGTTTGACAGCAAGGAGATGGCGGCGCGCGTCAAGGCAGTGCTTCGCCGGACGATGGGGCAGACCGAGGAAGAGGAAGAATCCAATGACGATACGCTGTCCTTCCCCGGATTGACGGTCAGCTTGAGCCGCTACGAAGTGTTCTACGAGGGCAAGAAGCTGGAGATGCCGCCGAAGGAGCTGGAAGTGCTGTACTTCCTTGCCAGCCACGTCAACCAGCTGTTCACGCGCGGTCAGCTGCTTGACCAAGTGTGGGGCTTTCAGGTGGAAGTCGAGAGCCGGACGGTGGATGTGCACGTCAAGCGCCTGCGGGATAAGCTGGTAGGCTGCGAAAAGTACGGCTGGCGCATCCAGACCATCTGGGGGCGCGGGTACAAGTTTGAGGTTATAAAGTAGGACTATTTTCTGCATTCGTCTGAGCCATCTGCTCGCGCCTTGGCTCATTCTCATTTGTAAATAGTAAGAGGCGGGAAACATCATGTTTGGTCGGATTATGGCGGTGGTTGTGGCGGTAATTGTGCTGCTGACAAGCGTGCTGTCGGGGCTGGGGCTGTATACGCTCACCAGCCGCCAGACGGCAATTCGGCAGGAGAACCTGCGGGCGGAGGCGCGCGAGATTGCGTATCTGGCGAGCCTGTATTCCGGCGGCAGCAGCACCTACACGCTCGGCACGTCGCTGTTTTCGGGCAGCGCGCAGAATACCGTGGCGCTCAAGCACCTCCGCTGGAAGGCGGCGCAGGTGTACGACGAGTACGGCGCGTATATCGCGATTGTCGACCGCTCCGGGCAGGTGATGGACAACATGGCCGTTACCTATGAGAAGAATCCCGATTTCGCCAAGACGCTCAACGGCAAGGATATCTACGAAGCGCTGCTGACCATCATCGGCGGCGACGAAATCAGCATCCGCCGTCAGGTTGATGGCGACTGGTACTTCACCGTCGGCGTTCCGTTCGTGTCGGGCGGGCTGGTGCGTGGCGCGGTGTTCATCCAGACACCCGCGCAGGAAATTGAAGTGCGCGCGGGGACGCTGCTGCTGCCGGTGCTGGGGGTTGTACTGGGTTTCTGCATTCTGGCGGGCGGGGCGCTGCTGCTGTATCTGCGGCGGATACTCCATCCAATCAGCGTGCTGTCCGGCGCGGCGAAGGCGATGTCCGAGGGGAATTTCTCCGTCCGCGCGCCGGAAGGCAAGGCGACTTGCCCCGAAATCGCGGAACTGAGCGCGTCGTTCAACACGATGGCGGAAAAGCTGTCGCAATTGGAGGAGAGCCGCCGCGAGTTTGTTGCGAACGTCTCCCACGAGCTGCGAAGCCCGATTACCGCGATTTCCGGCTACGTCGAGGGAATGCGCGACGGCACGATCGGGCAGGAGGACTATCCGCAGTACCTGACGATTGTCTCCGACGAGACGACGCGATTGAAGAACCTCATCGGCGACCTGCTCAAGCTCTCCCGCTTGGAGAAGGATGACGCGGCGCTGAACAAGACGAATTTCGACATCTGTGAGCTGCTTTCGCGCGTGCTGCTGCACCGCACAGGCGACTTGGAGGCAAAAAAAATGGACGTGGAATGCGACTTTGCCCCCGAACCCTGCATGGTCAACGCGGACGAAAGCCGCATCGAGCAGGTGGCGGTCAATCTGCTGGACAACGCCATTAAGTTCACGCCCGACGGCGGTGTGATTCGCATGAGCGTGCGCGTGAATCAGGGCATCTGCACCGTCATCGTGCAGGACAACGGCGTGGGCATTTCGCCGGAAGACCGCCCGCACGTCTTTGAGCGCTTCTACACGGCGGATAAGGCGCACACGTCCGGCAAAGGCACGGGGCTGGGACTGAGCATCTGCCAGCGCATCATGGAAATGCACGGGCAGAAGATTACGCTGATGGACACCGGCGACGAGGCGGGTGCGGCGTTCGCGTTCACGCTGGACTGCGCGAAGTAAGAAAAACACGAAACAAATTGCAAGAGCTTGGGAAAACGGATGAAAAAATGCGCACGAAATTCAATAAACCCTTATCATTGTTTGATATCGTGCAGGAAAATGCGCATTTTGCTTGCCAAGACGGACGGAATACGCTATAATGGCAGCAAGGAAACATAAGACGGCAGCGCGCGCTGTCAGCAAGGATGGGCAAAAGAATGCGGGAACTTGCACAGATCCGGCAGGAGTTGGATGAAATTGACCGGGAGATGGTAAAGCTGTTCGAGCGGCGGATGACGCTCTGCCGGGAAGTGGCGCGGACAAAGCTGGCGCAGGGGAAGCCTGTGCTGGATGCCAGCCGCGAAGCGCAGGTGCTGGAAAGCCGCGCGGCTATGCTGACGGATGCATCACTGGTGGAGGCAGTGCAGGCGCTGTACCGGGAGATGATGGCGCTCAGCCGCCAGGAGCAGGAAAAGCTGCTTCGGGAGGCGAACCATGCTTAATCGGCACGTCTACATCATCGGGATGCCGGGCAGCGGCAAAAGCTCTTTGGGCCGCCGTGTCGCCAGCAACCTTGGTCTGCCCTTCATCGACACCGACCAGCGCATTGAGCAGTCTGTCGGCTGTTCCACCAGCGACATTTTCGTCCACTACGGCGAGCAGGCGTTCCGCAACGCGGAGACGAATATGCTCATTGAACTGTCGCGGGAGCAGGGAAGCATCGTATCCACCGGCGGCGGCTTGGTGCTGCGCGACGTGAACCGCGAAATCATGCGGAACACGGGCGTGATTGTGCTGCTGGATCGTCCGCTGGAGGAAATTATGGGCGACATCAAGCTCAACCGCCGCCCGCTGCTGGCACAGAAGGGGCTGGGCGAAGTGGAACGGCTGTACCACGAGCGGATTGACCTCTACCGCAAGGCGGCGGACGCGACGCTGGACAACAGTCACGGCTATCAGGCGGGTATGTATGGGCTGCAGAAGCTCATCACAACCATGTTCAACATTTACGCATGATGCTATTCCCGGCTGAAGATGAGCCAAGATGAGCTGCAAACTTTCAATCTGAAATAGTTATAACGGATGCACGGGCATCCATGATGAAAGGTAAATGCATTGAAAACACTGATCGTGTTTTACTCCCGAACGGGTCGTACTGCGTGTACGGCGCGCAGACTGGCACACGAAATGGAGAATACGTCGCGGCTGGAAATCGTGCCGATGGCGTATCGAGGAACGGCGCGGGAATATCTGCATTACCTATACTGCACCCTGACACGAAAGGAAATGGAAATCGACCTGTATAATGTCGATTTTGCTAAATACGACCGCATCATTCTGATGATTCCTGTTATCTTCGGCAGGATGAGCGCGCCGATGCGCTCGTTTATCCTGCAGGAAGAGGGAAATTTGAAGAACGTAGAGTATATCATCATACACAAGGGGCTGAAAGCGCGTCAGCCGGGGCTGGTTCGCTGGCTTGACCGCCATATCGGGCAGAAACACCTGGCCTGTTCGAGCATTTGGCAGCAGGGAAAGCGCGAACTCCACATCACCTATGTGGATGGCGAAAGCGTGCTGAAGCAGCGGAAATAACCCAAAACTTTGGGGGGAAAAAGCAGCGATGATGGACTACCAGTTTGACCTTGTCGGCAAAATCGGCTCGATGGCGCTGATTCGCAAAGAGGACAAGGATATTGACTACAACATCTTTTCCCGGCTGGGCGCGGAACTCAAGCCCGGTATGATTTGGGTCACGTCCGGCGCGACGGAAATCGGGCGGCTGGACTACCTGAAGCGTACCGGGTGCGAACTCTGCGGCAGCGACGACGAGATAAAGGCGGATTATGCCGCGCAGGGGCAGAGCATCCTGATGCAGAACTACCGGCAGTTTATCCATCAGGAATACGGCGTGCGGCAGCTGCTGGTGGAGCACACGCACTTCAACGACCCGGAGAAGCGCGAGCATATCCGGCGGCTGCTGATTCGCGCGGCGCAGCAAAAAACAATTCCGATTGTCAATTACAACGACCCCGTCAGCGACGAAGAGAACCGCAAGATGGAATTAGCCATCCGCCGCAGTCACGGCGACCAAGTGGTAGAGTGCGTGGATAACGACGAAACGGCGGCGGTGATTGCAAACCTCGTCCACGCGAAAAAGCTGGTGCTGATGACATCCACCGAGGGCATCTACCGCGATCCCGCCGACCCCAAAACGCTGGTGGAGCAGGTGACGGCGAAAAGCATGGAAGAGCTGGAGGAGAAGGTGCGGCAGCTGCAGGAAAGCTGCGTCGGGGCGTCCCGCGCGGGGGCGAACGGCGCGAAAGCCAAGCTGGAATACGCGCTCAAGTCCGCCCGGCAGGGAACGATGGTCATCATCGGTCATGCGCGCCATCGGCTGAGCGATTTGGTGGAGGGGCGCGTGGCGTGCACCCGCATCGGATTGGAGTAAAACACAATGACCTTGCAGGATACGGTTCGATATTTCACCGAGGAAACAAAGATTCTGCCCTGCCTGTCCGTGACGTGCGGAGGGGCGGGGCTTTGTGTTCAGGCGCGCGGCGGCGTTATCAACGAGCAGGGAACGCCGGTTTCGGACAGGACGCTGTTTGATTTGGCGAGCCTGACGAAATTGTTCACGGGGCTGCTGACCATGCGGCTCTGGGAAGAGGGGCGGCTGGATTTAACCCGCCCGGTGACGGACTACGCGCCGCAGTATCGCTATCTGTCGGACATGCCGGTGGAAAAGGTGCTGGGGTTTGAAATCGGCTTGACAACCCCGGAGCGCATCGACACGCAAAAAACGCCCGAAGCCGCGAAACAGCAGCTCTGGGCGGTGCAGCCGGGGGAAATCCGCGGGCGCGCGTATTCCGACATCCACGCCATGGTCATCCGGGACGTGATTGAAGGCGCGGCGCAAAGCGAGTACGGCGCGGAATTGACCCGCTGCATCCTGCGTCCGCTGGAAATGGCGGAAACGTTTCTGCATGTGCCGGAAGAACGCAGAACGGACTGCATCTCCTGCCGGGGCGAACACCGCATTGAGCAGGGAAAACACATTCTGCGCACCGATGCGCAGCCGGGTATCCCGCATGACCCGAAGGCGGCGAAGCTGTATCCCGAAATCATGGGACACGCCGGGCTGTTCTCCACGCAGGGCGACATGGTGAAGTTTGCGCAGGGCGTTCTCCGCGAACAGGTCATCAGCAAAATGACGATTCGCAAAATGGCGCGCAACCGCACGGGCTTCCGCCGCGCAGACGGGACGTATCAGCAGTATCTCGGCGCGCTGTGCTACGTTAAGCACCCGGTACAGTATTTCAGCGAAATCCCCGCCTACGAGAGTGACGAAGCGATTGGCTTGGCGGGCTTCACCGGGCAGCACATGTCCATCGACATTGGCACGGGCGTGTTCACGCTGTTCCTTGGCAACCGCGTGATGAACCGCCTGACGGTGCTTGTGCCTGAAGCGGGAAAGTCGCTGACGGATTACGGCCTGCAGGCGGACGGGCGCGGCAGCATCGTCTGGGACGACGGGACGCGGGTGGTCTCCTCCGTCAATTATGTGCATCAGAAGGATGCGCACTTTCATCAGGCGGTGGCGGACACTTTGGGACTTCCGGCGTGGCGCAGAGCGGGCACGGCATGGTCATAAGCCCCGTCAGCGCCTGCGCACCGGGGGCACTCATCGGCGTGGGCATCACGCCGGTGAAGTCGGTCGGGCTGACGGCAGTGTCGGGGAAGAGCGACTCGTCGCCATCGATGGGAAAAAGCGGTGTGGGCTTCGATTGCAGAAAATCGCGTTTTTCGGACAAAACTGTTCACCTCCACGGAGACAGCGTGTGCGGAAAACGCGCTTTTTATGTGGCGAAATCGTGAACAATCCTTGAAATTTCAGGAAAACAGGCGCGGAACGCTTGCATTTTCGCGAGAATATGATATACTGATGATGGTCAAAGATAGTCAGAATTCGAGGCGAAATGATATGCGACTAAGTGACTCTATCGAGACTTTTATCAAGACGCTTCTGGCGGAAGATGAGCCGGAGGTGGAACTGAAGCGAAACGAACTGGCGGAATATTTCGGGTGCGCGCCGAGTCAAATCAATTATGTGCTGGCGACGCGCTTTTCCCCCGACCACGGATACCTGATTGAATCCCGGCGCGGCGGCGGCGGCTACATCCGCATCGTCCGCATTGTGCAGAGCGGCGCGCAGCAGCTGATGTACCTCATCAACGAGCGCATCGGCGACGCCATCGGGGAGGAGGAAGCGTCGCGCCTTGTGCAGCAGCTGACGGAGCAGAAGCTCGTCACGGCGCAGGAAGCCGCCCTGATGCGCGCCGCCATGAGCGCACAGGCGCTCGCCATCCCGATTCCCGACAGTATGAAGGACGCACAGCGCGCCCGCATCTTCAAGGCGATGCTGACCAGCATTGCACGGCAGAATCGGACGATGCCATAGGGGAACCAGCCCGGCTGCACAGCGCTATGCTGCATTGCGCAGCCGGACGAGTCCTGAGAACCCAGAAAGGAGCATTCCAACATGCTTTGCGAAGAATGCCATCAGAATGAAGCCGTCTATACCATCTCCGTGATGATGGGAGAAGCCATGACGCAGCGCCATTTGTGCGCCGACTGCATGGCGAAAATGAATATGAACATCGCCAGCGGCAACATGCAGAAGCTGCTCGGCGCGATTTTGAACGCCATTAACCGCGGCGAACAGCCCGAAGAAGGCGAAAAAGTGCCGGACGACCAGCCGGACATCACCTGCCCGCGCTGCCGTATGACGCTGAGCAAGTTCATCAAGACCGGGCGGCTCGGCTGCCCCGACTGCTATCAGGCGTTCGCGGCGCAGCTGCACCCGATGCTGCTGCAAATTCATGGGCGCGTACAGCACGCGGGGCGCAAGCCGCTGCAGTCCGAGACAGACCAGCGCAGCCGCTATGAGCAGGAAGAACTGACGCGGCAGCTGCAATTGGCGGTCAATGCGGAGGATTATGAGCACGCGGCGGAAATCCGCGACCGCCTGCGCGCGCTGCTGGGGAAGGAGGAAGCCTGATGCAATCGGATATTGTGCTGTCCTCCCGCGTTCGGCTGGCGCGAAATTATGCGGATTTGCCCTTTGACCTCGCCAGCGAACCGGAACAGGCGGAAACCTGCATTCTGCGCACGCTTAGCGCACTGCGTCAAGCGGGGCTGGAGGAGCAGTACGACCTGCTCCGCCTGCGCGACATGAGCGACGTCAGCCGTCGCGCGATGGAGGAAAGTCACCTCGTCAGCCGCGACCTGCTGCGCAGCCCGGAAACTGCCGCCGTGCTGGTCAAGCGCGACAGCAGCGTCAGCATCATGATGAATGAGGATGACCACCTGCGCATTCAGGCGGTTCGCGCGGGGGATGATTTGCTCAGCGCGGCACAGGCGTGTTTCTGCGTCGACGACGCGCTTTCGCGGCAGAACGAGTTCGCGTTCGACCAGCAGCTTGGCTACCTGACCGCGTTCCCGACCAATGCCGGCACAGGGATGCGCGCGTCACTCCTGCTGCACCTGCCGCTGCTGACCCGCAGCAAACAGATGGGCAACGTCGGGCAGATGGTGGCGAAAGTCGGCTTGAACATCCGCGGTGTATACGGCGAGGGAGCCGAAGCGCTGGGCAACATCTACCAAATCAGCAATCAGGTGACGCTCGGCCGCACGGAGCAGGAGCTGATAACGACGGTGGAGGCCGTCGGGCAGCGGCTGACGATGATGGAGCAGAATCTGGAGGAAAAGGCGCTGACGACCGCGAAAATCGAGACGGAGGACGCGGTGCAGCGCGCATTCGGCATCCTGACCCATGCGCGGATTCTGCCGCGCGGCGAGTTCTACCAGATGTACAGCAATCTGCGCCTTGGGGCGACGATGGGGCTTTTGCCGCTGTCGGTGCAGAAGGTGGATGAGGTGCTGGATCAGGCGCAGGATGCGCACTTGTGCATCTATGCGGGCGAAACGCTGTCGGGTCAGGCGCTGGACGCAGCCAGAGCGGATCGGGTAAGGGAATTGCTGGGGGAGTGAGCAACTCCCTTGTGATTCCGCGGCATATGTGAGCTTGCTTGTTGATTTGTTGAAAGCAGCTTGATTTATTGTGTTGCAGGGGGAATCACGCCTGCGGGCGTGACCAAAGGGCTTTCCGATCGCCCTTTGGAAACCTTCGGTGCGCACTCCTGTTTAATGGTTTGTATTGTTGCTTGATATTTTGTTGCCCTAATACTGCTTGAAAGAAGCAAAGGACACACAAACTAAAAAAGCCGCGCTAACAATCAACTGACTTAGGAGTGCAGGCGAAGGGGTCAAGGGGGCGACCGCAAAGCCCCCTTGTCGCTCCCGCAGGAGCGAAACCCCTGCATTAACACGCGAGAATAGCATGAAAATGTCACCAACCCAATCGCGCGAAAGGGAGTCCAGAGGGTCGAAGACCCTTTGGCAGAGTCCAGAGGCAGAGCCTCTGGCGCCTCCCTTTCGTACTGAAGGAGAGATGAGAATGGCAATATTCGGACAGTTTACGAAGCGCGCACAGCAGGTGCTGATGACGGCACAGGAATGCGCGACAAGGGAGGGGCAGCCGTATGTGGGTACGCTGCACTTCCTGTATGGCCTGCTGGACGTGGGCGAAGCGCCGGAAAGCGTGACGCGCCATATCCAGAAGGAAGACGTGAAGCAGGTGCTTGACCAAATCGACGATGAGGTCAGCTTGCATCCGGGGCATGGGCCAGTGCAGATGACGCCGCGCGCGCGCCGGGTGCTGGACGGCAGCATCATCGAGAGCCGCCGTCTGGGGCAGCTGTACGTCGGCACGGAGCATATGTGGCTGGGGATTCTGGCAAATCCGAACTGCAAGGCGGCGGAGCTGCTGGCGCACCGGGGCGTGGACGCATCGGAAGCACGCGAAGAGCTGCTGGCGCGCATCCGCCAGCGCAAGGCGGAAACACCCACACCGCCGTTCGCCGCGATGGGCGATGGCAATGGCGATAACCGCCAGCAAGTGCCGCAGATGCCCCCGCCCCGCCGCAAGGATGACCAGAGCGCCCTTGCGCAGTACGGCCGCGACCTTACCCGCTGTGCCGAGAATGACGAGCTTGACCCCGTCATCGGCCGCGACACCGAAATCACCCGCCTGATTCAGATTCTGATTCGCCGCACGAAGAACAATCCCGTGCTGATTGGCGAACCCGGCGTGGGCAAGAGCGCGGTGGTAGAGGGGCTGGCGCAGCGCATCGTGGCGGGTAATGTGCCGGATATGCTGATGGGCAAGCGCGTTGTGTCGCTGGACATCGGCAGTATGGTCGCGGGCAGCAAATACCGCGGCGAGTTCGAGGAACGGCTCAAGAACGTCCTGTCCGAGATTCAAAAGGCGGGCGACGTACTGCTGTTCATCGACGAAATGCACACCATCGTCGGCGCGGGTTCTGCGGAAGGGTCGCTCGACGCGGCGAATATCCTGAAACCCGCTTTGGCGCGCGGCGAATTGCAGTGCATCGGCGCGACGACGCTCGACGAGTACCGCAAGCACATCGAGAAGGATGCCGCGCTGGAGCGTCGCTTTCAGCCTGTGCATGTCGGTGAACCGACGACCGAGGAGACACTCGCCATCCTGCATGGTCTGCGCGAACGGTACGAAAAGCACCATCAGCTGCACATCACCGACGAGGCGCTCGAAGCCGCCGTCACCCTGTCTGACCGCTACATTGCCGACCGCTATCTGCCCGACAAGGCGATTGACCTGATGGACGAGGCGTGTTCGCGCGTGCGCATTCAGGCGTACACCGCGCCTCCGGACGTGCGCAAGCAGGAGCTGGCGCTGGAGAAGGTGCTGGCGGACAAGAAGGAAGCCATTGCGCATCAGGACTACGAAACTGCCGCCCGCCTGCGCGACGAGGAACGCTGCCTGAAGGCCGAAATCGACCAGAAGCGCGAAGCGTGGAACGAGGGCAAGCCGAAGGTGGAGCTGTCCGTGTCGGAGGACGACGTGGCGGCGATTGTCTCCGGCTGGACAGGCATCCCGGTGACGAAAATGACGCAGAGCGAGAAGGAACGTCTGCTCCACTTGGAGGATGTGCTGCACGCGCGCGTGATTGGGCAGGACGAAGCCATCAGCGCAATTTCCCGCGCGATTCGCCGCGCCCGCGCCGGCCTGAAAGACCCGAAGCGCCCGATTGGCAGCTTCATCTTCTTAGGCCCGACGGGCGTGGGCAAAACGGAACTGTGCCGTGCGCTGGGCGAAGCGATGTTTGGCGACGAGAGCGCCGTCATCCGCGTGGACATGAGCGAGTATATGGAGAAGCACACGACCTCGCGGCTTGTCGGTTCGCCGCCCGGCTACGTCGGCTACGAGGAGGGCGGTCAGCTGACCGAAGCCGTCCGCCGCAAGCCGTATTCCGTCGTCCTGCTGGATGAGGTGGAGAAGGCGCACCCGGATGTATTCAACATCCTGCTGCAAATTCTGGAGGACGGCCGCTTGACCGACAACACGGGACGCACGGTGTCGTTCAAGAACACGATTATCGTCATGACCTCCAACGCGGGCGCACACGACATCGGCGAAGGGCGCGCGATGGGCTTCGGCTCGAAGGCGCTGGCGGACGCGACGAACTACAACGCCATGAAGGACGCGGTGATGAAAGCGGTGAAGGACGTGTTCCGCCCCGAATTCATCAACCGTGTGGATGAACTGATTGTGTTCCATCCGCTGACGGAAGTGGAGATCCGCGCGATTGCGGGCATGATGCTGGGGCAGGTTGCAAGCCGCCTGAAGGAGCGTGCAATCGCCCTGACGTGGGACGACGAGGTGGTAGAGAAGCTGGCGCGCGAGGGCTACGACGTGAAGTTTGGCGCGCGTCCGTTGCGCCGGCTGATTCAGCGCACGGTCGAGGACACGCTGAGCGAGGAGCTGCTGGGCGGCAAAATCGCGCTGGGCGACCGCGTGCGGCTGAAGGTCACGGACGGAAAGATTACGGTGGAGAAGGAAGCATAAGAAAACGGGGTGCCGGGAGGTTGATTCTCCTGACACCCCGCTATTTATATTTGTTGCCTCCATAGGCGCGAGTTCCCTTGCTCCGATAAAAGTCAACTCCGGTAGTGGCGACCCGAAGGTTTCCAAAGGGCGATCGGAAAGCCCTTTGGTCGCCTCCGCAGAGGCGAAATCCCCTGCAAGAATGAAAAATGTCAGCTTTTTTGAATAGCCAGAGTTGATTTTTCTATCAAACTGGTCGTTAGCATAGTTCCAGAGGGCTTTCCGATCGCCCTCTGGACTCCTTCGGCGGTCGCCTCCCATGTTACTTGAACTGTACTTGGAAGGTTTCTTAGTTACTGGCAGGGACGCTTCGCTGCCTGCGCCTTTGTTGACTGTTTCCTTTGAGTTGAGCGCACGAAAAACAGTTGGGGCGTTGCCCCAAACCCCACAAGGGAGCTCCGCCCCTTGACCCTGCAAGGGGCAGACGAAAAGGGACGAAGTCCCCCCTTGACCCTTTTTTTGCAGCCATACTTGGTCGCTTTTCCCTTCACCTTGGGTTAAGTGGCTTTTTATTTTCCACCCAGCAATTTATTCAAAGGGCTGCGATACACCGAAATCGCCTTCGCCGGGCACATCTCCTGACAGCAATAGCACCGAATACACTTTTTGTAGTCGTATTTCGCTTTCTTCCCATGCCCGCTGTGCACCGCCTTCTCCGGCACAGGGCATGCCTCCTGACACACCCCGCACCCGATGCACTTCTTCAAATCCACCTTCGGGCGGTGCTGCAAAAACGGCAGCAGCGGCATCAGCTTCGGCAATAGGCCCTTCTTCATCGTGCCGCGGAACACATCAAACTGCGCATTGCCGTACTTTTCCCGCGCCTGCGATACCGTCAGCACCCCGTCCGGCGTCAGCACATCAATCAGCCCTTCGTCCATCACGCCGATGCCGCCCTTCGCGCCGCGCACGCAGGTGGGGACAGTCGCCGGGTCGAGGTGGATGAGCGCGGCATACACCGTGTCCAGCGCAACGGGATCGGCGGAGAAGAGCAGCACGTTCATCGCAATCGGCGTGCCGGAGGTTGGGCCGTTGCCTTCCATCGCGATGATGCCGTCCATGATGTGCAGGCGCGGGCGGACGCAGCGGTGCAGGTCGGTCAGCATATCCGCGAAAACCCAGCTGTCGGGGTACGCGGCGTGTCCAGCCGCCTTGTTGACCCCGGTGATGCAGCCGTACAGGTTCTTGACTGCGCCCGTGATGCGCTCCAGCGCGTGGGTTTTCATCTTGCAGATGTTGATCATCGCGTCGGCATCCTGCACGCCCTTGCAGAGGTAAAACGACTTTGCCGTGTGTCCGTCGGGGAAGGGAACGACACTGCCGGAGAAGAAATCCGCCATTTCTACGCCGTAGCGCTTGGCGGCCTCCGCAATGCCGGATGCCTGCGCCGCCTTGTCGGGCGAGGTGGTCGGGTTGCCGGGGCTGTCGCCGTAAGACAAATGCGTATAGCCGCTTTCGCGCAGCAGGCGGCAGACGGCGGAGAAGACAGCCGGGTGCGTCGTAATCGCCTTCTGCGGCAGGGCGCGGGAGAGCAGATTCGGCTTGAGCAGAACGCGCTCTTCCGGCTGCACAAAGCGGGCAATGCCGCCGAGCAAATCAACGCCCTGCAAAACAGCGGTATCCACCGCGGCTTGATCATAAGTGGCAATCGGAATCAGCGCGACGGGATGCTTCTCCATGCGCAAAATCCTCCTTGATGAAAAGCAGTACCCCCATTATACACCGCGGAAAAAGAAAAATCCACGCTTTTCTGGGTGCAATCCTGATTTTTGCTTGCAATTTTTACAATTGACAGGCTTTCAGGGGTTGAGATTATCCGCCGTTTAGGGTATAATGGGGGTATGCCTGAGCGCAACTAACGGAGCAAAGGAGTAAAGACGCTTTGGATCAGAATAATTATCAGGATAGATCCGTGCAGCAGCCAGCTGCCGAAGAAAAGACCAAGCCGCGCCGCCGCCGCGCAGATATGTACCAGCAGCAGGGGAACGCGGCAAATGTGACGAACGCGGAAACGGCGAAGCCCGCCGTGGAAGATGTGTCGGGCACGACGCAGAAGATGCCGCCGATTCGCAGCACCTTCCAGCGCAATGCGGAGGCTGGGGAGACGAAGCAGGTGAAGCCGGTCGCGCCGGTCGCACCGGTCGCACCGGTCGCACCGGCAGCGGAAAAGCCCAACGCGCCGTTTGGGCAGAATCGGAGTGCGAATATCCCGACGCCCGGTGTGCCGCGCCCGGATGCCTCGCGCACGAGCCTGCCGCCGATGCGTCAACCGCAGAATGTCATCCGCCGCCCGGTTAAGCTGGACGGCATGGGCGAGGTGAAATCCGCCGCGGAACGGCAGGAGGAAGCCCGCCATCGCACAAACCTGAACATGGAGCACGCAGGCGAGTCCTCGCGTCGGAATCACTTGCAAAACGAGTTCGCGCGCCCGCAGGAGGACGTGGAAGAGGAAGCGCCGCGCGGCAAGAAGAGCGCGCTGGCGGTGGTGATTGCCATCGTGCTGGTGATTGGCCTGCTTGTGGTGGGGCTTCTGCTGATTCCGGACAGCAATACCGGCTTCCTGGGCAACCTGAAGCGCACGATTACCGCGCCGCTGACCGGCCGCACGCAGACGCAGGCTGTCGCACCGACGGCATCGAGCTTCACTGCGTCGATTACCTCGTCCACCGCGCCGTATCAGATTACCTTCAACCTCGTCACCAGCAACAACGTTACGGACGTGCGCGTGGTGGATGAAAACGGAAATCCCTTTGACACGGTGACGCTGATGAGCCAGTCCAACACCGATAACACCGTCGTCTGGATTTTCACGCTGACGACCGCTGACGCCTACTCCGGCGTGATTGAGGCAGAAATGCTCAGCAATGAAGCGTGGATTCCGACCGGGTTCCGGCAGACGGTTTCGCTGGGCGGAAATAGCCCTGCGTCCATTTCCAACCTGCCGACGAATTTCTCCACAGCCGCAAACAATCCGGCTCAGCCGGATGCTCACGAACTGACCGCCGATTCCACCACGGAACCGACGGTCAGCCCTGCAATGGCGGAGAATACGCAAAATTTGGCGCTGACGATTTCGACCGAAGCGCCGACCGAAGCGCCGACGGTGATGCCGACCACAGTGCCGACGGAAATCCCGACGGAAATCCCGACGGAGATGCCGACGGAAGCCCCGACGCAGGCGCCCGTGCTGGTGACGCTCGCGCCGACGGAAGTGCCGACCGTTACCCCGACGATGGCCCCTGCGCCGCAGGAAACGGAAGAAATCATCCTGCCCGAAGAGGAAACGACGGAAACGCCTGAACCCGATCCCACGGAAGTGCCGACCGAAGAGCCGACCCCCGAACCGACTGCTACCCCGCGCCCTGTGCTGACTTTCTCGGCGGACGCAAGCGCTGATCCGTCGCTGATTGCCGATACCGTGGTCTATCGGGATGACAGCCGCACCGCCGTGAAGGAATACACCCGCGACGAGAAGGAAATCATCGACATGCCCGCAGGCGACGACTACACGACGCGCAAAATCGGTGTGCTGACCTACCGCGGCACGGCATTCCGCCAGAACGCCGCTGTCGGCACAGTGGAAGACGCGACGCAGCTGACGCAGGTGTGGGCGGTCGAAACCGGCAGCCTGAAGGGCAAGAGCCGAACCTACTACGGCTTCTCGTGGGCGAATCAGCCCGTGATTGAGCAGTGGGCGCGCCGCGTGCGCCAGGATATGCCCCTGCTGGACGGCAAGAACGACAAGACTGCATTGAAGGAAGTTATCGCCGCCAGCTTGGACGGAAAAATCTACTTCCTTGACCTTGAAGACGGCAGCAAGACCCGCGAACCGATTGAACTCGGTTATCCGATGCGCTCCACGCCCAGCCTCAGCACGCTGGCGTATCCGCAGATGTCCGTCGGGCAGTACGCGCGCTTCCTCGCCAACAAGACGGGCAGCATCGGTCAGCACTTCTATGATCTGCTGACGAACAAGGAGAACCTGACCATCGACGGTCTGGACGGCGGCAGTAAGAAAGACCGCGCGTACAACGATGTTGGCGCGTTCGACGGCTCGGCGCTCTATGACCGCAACAGCGATACATACATCACCGCCGGCACGAACGGTATGCTCTACACCGTGCATATGAACACGGTCTACGAAACGCCGACGGATGAATCCGGCAACCTGAAAGTCAGCCCGACCATCACGATGATGAAGAGCCGCACGAAGAAACAGAAGGATGCCTACACGGCGGTGGAAGCACCGATTGCGATGTACGGCAGCTATGTGTTCTATGCGGATGTGGAGGGCGTGCTGCGCTGCGTTGACACGACGACGATGACCACCGTCTGGGCAGTCGAAACGGGCGACGCGGTCAAGTCTGCCGTTGCGCTGGATCTTGACGACGACGGACGCCTCTGGCTCTACACGGCGAACACGCTGCTGAACCGCTCCAAGGGCGACGTTACCATCCGCCGCTACGACGCGACGACGGGCGCGGAGGATTGGTCGCTTGCCCTGAACGCGACGAAGAAAAAGGACTACACCGCGGGCGCGATGGCGTCCCCTGTCATCGGGCAATATCAGCTGGGTGACTTGGTGTACTACACGCTGTCCTACATTTCCGCTTCCGGCAGTGAAAAGCTGTTAGGCAGCGGCGCGAAGGCGCAGGAGGGCGTGCTGGTTGCGCTGAACAAGCAGACGGGCAAAGTCGTCTGGGCGAAGTCGCTGGGCGGCTACTGCTACTCGTCGCCTGTCGCAGTCTACAACGAGAACGGCAAGGGCTGGATTATTCAGGCGACGAGCGATGGCGTGCTCATGCTGCTGGACGGCTTGACGGGCGAAACCATCAACACCCTGCAGCTCAACGGCACGATTGAAGCGTCCCCCGCCGTCTACCAGAACATGCTTGTCATCGGCACGACCGGCAAGGGCACGAGTTTCCTCTACGGCGTGAAGATTGACTAATACTATTTCCAAATTCACCTGCACCATCTGCTCGCGCCTTTTTCCTTCTGGCGTCCGGTCGTTCCACTTAGCGTAGCGCTGCTACGCTGCGTTCCACTCCCGTTAGCCAGAAAGAAAAATTCGCTTCGCATCTTGGCGCATTCTCATTTGGAAATAGTATAAGGCACCACCGCACAATTCGGCGGCGCGTCTGGCGATGTCTTTTCCGCCATCTGCGGCATGCAAATTTCTCGATTTACATCCAGTAAACCTTCGAAATTTGCATTTGCATCTGACGAAAAATCCATTCGCCAGCCGACCACCTCATTTGCGCGGTGTTACCCTAAGTGAATCCGATGTGCGCTGGAATGACTGCCGTTCCGGTGTGCAGCAAAAAGTGCCTGCAAGGAGGCAGTCGGTTCGGCTGACCTGCTTGCAGGCGCTTTTCTGATGAAAGATTGAAAAAGGAGAGAAAAACTATGATTCTTGATTTGCAGCATATTTCTGAAACGCCGATTCACAACTTCAAGGGCGGCGACGGCATGGTGTATACGCGGATGTATTCGGACGATTTGAACCGCATCATGCTGGCGCGGATTACGCCCGGTTCGTCGATTGGGATGCATACGCATGAGACGAACAGCGAGATTGTGTATGTGCTGTCGGGGACGGCACGGATTATGATGGACGATGGGGAAGAGATTGTCCATGCTGGACAGACGCACTATTGCCCGAAGGGACATCGGCACGCGACCTACTGTGAGGGGAATGAGGATTTGGTGATTTACGCCGTCGTCCCGGAGCATGGGCAGGGCAAATAAAAAAGCCGCTTCACCCAAGGGGTAGGGAAAAGCGACCAAGCCGGGCAGCCCAAAAAGGGTCAAGGGACAATGTCCCTTGCAGGGTGCAGGGACAGCGTCCCTGCTGGGGTTTGGGGCAACGCCCCAACTGTTTTTCGGGCGCTCAACTCAAAGGGAACAGTCAACAAAGGTGCAGGCAGCGAAGCGTCCCTGCCAGTAACTTTGCGCGTCCTCAGACGCGCCCCCAAGCTGCTCTTCCCCAAAATTTCGTGAAGAACCATAAAAAAGCCGCTTAACCCTGCAGCAGGGAAAAGCGACCAAGCGCGAAGAAATCCAGAGGGCGACCGCGAACTTCGTTCGTTTTCGTTGCCCTCTGGAACTATGCCAAAGACCTGTATGCCTGTATGGTAGAGAAAACGACTGCGCCTGTCTGAACAAGCTGAAGATCAAACTGCTTTCCCTGCCCGGTGCGCCTTGAGCTTCTTCGCCGCGTCAAGCGCGTAGTCCACCAGCGCCACCAAAGCCAGCGCAACCGCAATCCAGAGGATGATTCTGTCCAGCGGCAGTGACGCCGCGACAAATTCCTTGTGCCAGAAGGAGAGAATCAGCGCCGCGATAAAGGAAAACTGCGCCGCTTTGCCCAAGATGTTTGAGTAGACGACAATGCCGTTTTGCAGCATATAGATGCCGCCGATAATCATCACAACTTCCTTCGTCATCACGATGAGAATCGCAGGCCACGGGAACACACCGGACAGCCCTTGCCCAAGCAGGGCGGTGCAGACCATCAGCTTGTCCGCCAAGGGATCCATCAGCTTGCCGAAAGCGGTAATCTGATTGTTTTTGCGTGCAAGATACCCGTCCAGATAATCGGTGATGCTGGCAATGATAAACACGGCGAGCGCCCACTTCTCATATCCGGCGAGAAATAACCCTGCGAAAACCGGAATCAGCACGAGACGGAGCATCGTCAGGATGTTGGGGAGATTCCAAATGTCTTTGAGATACTTGCTGCTGAAACTACCCACGAAATAAGTCCTTTCTAATAAACTTGCCGGCAGGAATACCGGGTTACCTAAAAACTCGCGCCTCTAAGCATACCACAAAATGCGCCGAAAGAAAAGCCCAAAGCGCGAATTTTGATGCCGAATCAACGATTTTCGCGGAAGTTTCGGCAGGAAAAACACGCAGCGCGTCGAATGAATGCAGAGAAAGTACAGAATAACGGAGGAAATGAGATATGCTGACTCGAAACGATGGCAGGGCGCCGGAAGTGGGGCGCCCTGTGACGATTGAAACCGACTTTGTGCGCACGGCGGATGGCTCGTGCCTGATTTGCACGGGCAATACAAAGGTTATCTGCACAGCATCGGTGGAGGAGAATGTGCCGCCGTTCCTGCGCGGAAAGGGGCAAGGCTGGGTGACGGCGGAATATGCCATGCTACCCGCCTCGACAGGACGGCGCAAGCAGCGCGACGGCGTGAAGCGGGACGGACGCGGCGTGGAGATTTCCCGGCTGATTGGGCGCAGCCTGCGTCAGGCGGTTGATTTGACGGCGCTGGGCGAACGTACCATCACGCTGGACTGCGACGTGCTGCAGGCTGACGGCGGAACGCGCACCGCGGCGATTACCGGCGCAATGGTGGCGCTCGTGTGCGCGGTCAGCAAGCTGCTGGACGAGGGCAAGCTCCTGCGCTCACCGATTACGCATCAAATCGCGGCAATTTCCGTCGGCGTGGTGGATGATACGCCCTGCGTCGACTTGTGCTATGAAGAGGACAGCCGCGCGCAGGTGGATATGAACATCGTCATGAACGAAAAGGGCGAGTTTGTTGAGCTGCAAGGAACGGGCGAGGGTCGCTCCTTCACGCAGGCGGAACTGAATGCGCTGCTGGACATGGGCGCGAAGGGCATCCGCGCACTGATGGAGAAGCAGAAGGATTCGCTGGCGGAGTCCAAGCGGCATTTGAGCGCCAAACCGACGCTTGTGGTCGCGTCCTCCAATCAGCATAAGATTCGCGAATTGCAGCACATTTTCGGTGATTACTACACCGTTGTATCGATGGTGGCGGCAGGTTTTAATGCGCCGATTGAGGAAACGGCGACGACGTTCGCTGGCAATGCGGCCATTAAGGCGGAGACGGTCAGCGCGGCGACGGGACTGCCGACGCTTGCGGATGACAGCGGTTTGTCCGTCGAGGTGCTGGACGGCGACCCCGGCGTGTACAGCGCGCGCTACGCCATGATGGCGGGCGAGGGCAGCGGCGATGCGGCGAACAATGCGCTGCTGCTGCGCCGCATGAAGGGCAAGACTGACCGCTCCTGCGCGTTCATCTGCGCGCTGGCGCTCAAGATTCCGGGCAGGGAGACGCTGATTGCGGAAGGCTCCTGCCCCGGCGTACTGCTGGAGGAAGAGCGCGGCACGGGCGGCTTCGGCTATGATCCGCTGTTCCTCTATGAGCCGCTGAACAAGACCTTCGCTGAAGTGACCGAGGAAGAGAAGAACCAAATCAGCCATCGCGCGTGGGCGTGCGAGAAGATGCTCGAGATTATGAAGGGGCTGCACGAATGATGCGCGCACTGGTGCTGTCCGACATTCACGGCGAGGAAAGCCAACTGCGGTGGATGCTGGAAGAAACATGGAAGATGACGGGGAAAATCGACGGATACTTCTTTCTGGGCGATGGTGTGGATGATTTCGCACAAGCGGAAAACTTCATCCGCCGCCGCGACCCGGATGCGCTGATGCTGGATGTGCGCGGCAACAACGACTTCTGCTGCCCGAACGCCCCGTATTACCGGGTGACGGATTTCGGCGGGGTGCGGCTGTACCTGACGCATGGGCATTTGGAGCGCGTCAAGCTGACCCGTTCGTTCCTCTATGAGCGGGCGCGGGAGGAAAAGTGCGACATTGCCTTCTATGGCCATACGCATGAGCCGGATATGGTCACGGGCGTGCCGATGCTGGTCAATCCGGGCGCGGTCTGCCGGGAGCAGATGGCGATGCTGGAGGTTGAGGACGGCCGCCCAAGGGTGAAAATGCTGGTATTTTGAGGAAGAACTGACGCAATGAGGTGACCAGATGGCGGAAAAGGCATTCGCCAGATGGTGGCCGAATAAGTCAGAGATTCCGTGAAGGAGGACAAGATATGCGCGGACTGGTGCGCGTGGGGGCGGCGGTTCCGTCGCTGGCGCTGGGGAACGTGAAGGAGAACATGAAGCGCCATCTGGCGATGATGCGGGAAGCGAAGGAGAAACACGTCAGCATCGTGACTTTCCCGGAGCTGAGCCTGACGGGGTATACCTGCGGCGATTTGTTTTTTCAGCGGCGGCTGCTGGACGATGTGACGGACGCGCTGATCGCACTAAAGGACGAAATGCCGGAGGGAATCCTTGCGGTCGTCGGTGCGCCGCTGGAAATTGAGGGCGCACTGTATAACTGCGCGGTGGTGCTGCACAAAGGCGAAATCATCAGTGCTGTGCCGAAAACGTTCCTGCCCAATAACGGCGAGTTCTATGAGAAGCGCTGGTTTCAGTCGGGGGATGCGCGCAGGGATGCATCGGTCGCCATTCCGAAGCTGAAAACGGATGTCTGCCGTCAGGCAATATTTGAAACGGAGGACGGCGTGCGCTTCGGCATTGAGCTGTGCGAGGATTTGTGGGCGCCGCTGCCGCCGAGCACGATGCTGTCCGTTGAAGGCGCGGAAATCATCCTGAACCTGTCCGCAAGCAACGAGCTGCTGAGCAAGCGCGAGTACCGCCAGCAGCTCATCAGCCAGCAGAGCGCGCGCTGCCAGTGCGGGTATGTGTACGTTTCGGCGGGCATGGGCGAATCGTCCTCCGACCTTGTGTTCTCCGGGCACAGCGTGATTGCCTCCTGCGGCACGGTCATCCGGGAAAGCGAGGGGTATCTCGCGGATAATTACCTGATGACGGCGGATATTGACATTGACCGCATCCGCGCCGACCGCATGAAGCAGAGCAGCTTTGCGGACTGCGCGGCGCAGGTGCGCGCCATGTGGAAGCAGGCGCCGAATATCCTGCGAACGATGGAAAACGCGCTGCTGCCGGACGACGCAGCGCCGGATTACCGCGTCAGCAAGCACCCGTTCATCCCGTCGGACAAGGCGTCCCGGCAATTGCGGTGCGCGCAGATTCTGGCGATGCAGGCGACGGCGCTGGCGCGTCGCTTGTCCGTCACGGGCGGGAAGGTCGTCGTTGGCATCTCCGGCGGACTGGATTCGACATTGGCGCTGCTGGCGGCGTGCAAGGCGGTGGACATGCTCCATCTGCCGCGCACGAACATCCTCGGCATCACCATGCCGTGCTTCGGCACAACCGACCGCACCTACCACAACGCGCTGGATTTGATGACGAGCCTTGGGGTCAGCCAGCGGGAAATCCCGATTCACAACGCGGTTCGCCAGCATTTTGCCGACATCGGGCACGACGAGAGCGACCACTCCGTCACCTACGAGAATTGTCAGGCGCGTGAGCGGACGCAGGTGCTGATGGACGTGGCGAACAAAATCGGCGCGATTGTCCTTGGCACAGGCGATTTGAGCGAAATCGCGCTGGGCTGGTGCACTTACAACGCCGACCACATGAGCATGTATGGCGTGAACAGCGGCGTGCCCAAAACGCTGGTGCGCTGGGTGATTCAGACGGCGGCGGAGAACGAAGCCTTCTCATCCAGCCGCGAATGCCTGCAAAGCATCCTTGATACACCGATCAGCCCTGAGCTGCTGCCGCCGGATGAGAAGGGAAATATCCTCCAGCAGACGGAGGATGTCGTCGGGCCGTACGCACTGCACGACTTCTTCCTCTACTATGCGATTCGCTTCGGATATCCGCCGAAAAAGGTGTTCGAGCTGTGCTGCATTGCGTTCAAGGACGATTTCAGCTGCGAAACCATCCTCAAATGGCTGAAAAACTTCTATCGCCGCTTCTGGACGCAGCAGTTCAAGCGGAACTGTATGCCTGACGGCGTGAAAATCGGCTCCATTGCCCTGTCTCCGCGCGGCGACTGGCGGATGCCGTCGGATGCGCAGTACAAGGCGTGGATGGACGAATGCGATTGCATAAAGGCATAAAATGATAACGATAGGGCTTGCGTGAAACCACCAAATCTGGTATAATGGCAGCGAAACATCACGATGCGCCACAAGGGAGGCGAACGGCATGAGGTGTCAATACTGCAACTGCGCGGAGAGCAAGGTCATCGACTCGCGCCCGACCGAAGAGGGCAACAGCATTCGTCGGCGCCGGGAGTGCATGGGCTGCGGGCGGCGATTCACGACGTATGAGAAAATCGAGATGCTGCCGCTGATGGTTGTCAAGCGCGACGGCCGGCGGGAAACCTTTGATGCGCAGAAGATTAAGGCAGGCATTCTTCATGCCTGCGAGAAACTTCCGGTGTCCATGCAGCAGATTGACGCGATGACCACGAGCATCGAGCAGCGCGCCTATGCCAGCATGGAAGGGGAGATTTCCTCCCAGCGCATCGGTGACATGGTGATGGAGGAGCTGAAAGCAACAAACGACGTGGCATATGTGCGCTTTGCGGCGGTGTATCGCCTCTTCACGGATATTGGAACGTTCATGCAGGAACTGCAGAAGCTGCTGGATGAGGGGAAAAAGTAAAGAAAGCAAAAGGCGCTGGACGCGGAAAAATTACCCGTCAGCGCCTTTTTTGCTGCACGAAAAAGGAGAAGCCGCTTATGCAGCTTCCCCTGATTTTTGCTTACTTCAGCATGGATTCTTCCCAGGAATCGAACGGCTTGATGCCCAGCAGACCCGCCACCGTCGGGGCGACGTTCGCCAGACCGAAGCCGTGGCCATCCTTCAATTCGTGACGCTCGTCCTTGTCGTACACGATGAAGGGGACGGGGTTCAGGCTGTGCGCCGTGCGGACGCTGATCTTGCCCTTCTTGTTCTTCTCCAGCATCTGGTCGGCATTGCCGTGGTCAGCCGTCACGCAGAGAATCGCGCCGTACTCGTCGCACGCCTTCTTCACGCGCGCAAGGCACAGGTCAACGGATTCCACCGCAATTTCGGTGGCCAGCAGGTTGCCGGTGTGGCCAACCATGTCGCCGTTGGGGTAGTTGCAGCGGATGAAGCCGTACTTGCCGCTCTTGATGGCATCCACCACCAGGTCGGTGATTTCGGTTGCCTTCATCCACGGGCATTCGTCGAAGGAACGCACGTCGGAGGGCACTTCCACCCACGTTTCCAGCTCCTCGGAGAACTTTTCGGAGCGGTTGCCGTTCCAGAAGTACGTCACATGGCCAAACTTCTGCGTTTCGGAGCAGGCAAACTCGTTGACGCCGTTGGCGACAAGCAGCTCAGTCAGCGTGTTGCGGATTTCCGGCGGGTTGACGAGGAAGGACTTCGGGATGCACAGGTCGCCGTCATACTGGAGCATACCGGCATACTTGACCTTGGGCATTTCGCCGCGGTCGAACTTGTCGAACGAGCTGTCGCCGTCGAACGCCATCGAAATTTCCTGCGCGCGGTCGCCGCGGAAGTTGAAGAGGATAACGCTGTCGCCGTCCTCCATCTTGCCAACGGGCTTGCCATTTTCCGCAATCACGAATGCCGGCAGGTCCTGGTCAATCACGCCGGTTTCCGCGCGGTAAGTCTCAATGGCTTCCTTCGCGGTCGCAAACTGACGGCCGATGCCATGCACATGCGTGTCCCAGCCCGCCTTGACCATCGGCCAGTTCGCCTGATAGCGGTCCATGGTGATGGTCATGCGGCCGCCGCCGGAAGCAATCTTGCCGTCGAAATCCGCGTCATTCAGGGATGCGAGAACGTCTTCCAGCTCCTGCACATACTCCAGCGCGGAGGTGGCGGGCACGTCGCGGCCGTCCAGCAGAATGTGGCAGCGGACGCGCTTTACGCCCTCCTTCTTGGCTTCCTTCAGCATCGCAATCAGGTGCGAAATGTTGGAGTGCACGTTGCCGTCGGACAGCAGACCGATGAAGTGCAGGGTTGCGCCATTGTCCTTCAGGTCGCTGACGAGGTTCTTCCACGCATCCGAGGTGTAAATCTTGCCGGATTCGATGGATTCGTTGACGAGCTTGGCGCCCTGCGAGTAAATCTGACCGCAGCCGAGCGCGTTGTGGCCGACTTCGGAGTTGCCCATATCATCATCGGAGGGCAGACCGACTGCCGTGCCGTGCGCCTTGATGATCTGCCACGGGCAGGTTTCCTTGAGTTCGTTGAGGGTCGGGGTCGTGGCCTTTTTGACCATGTTGCCCAGTTCTTCAGGGGTTTCGCCTACGCCGTCCATGACGACGAGAACAACCGGCTTTTTCATTGTTCAAAAATCCTCCTTAAAAAATAGAGTACCGGGGAGAATCTGGTAGGCTGGGACGGGTGTCCGAGCCCACCCCATAGAATAGTCTATTTTTTCACGGATGTCAAGGGGCAGGGGCGGTTAAAAGGAATAAACACGCGGGAAAAGCGATAAACACGCGGGCATAGTATGACGAAGCGACCAACTGAATCGCGCGGAGGGGTCAAGGGGGGATCCCAATTGCGGGGTCAAGGGGCGGAGCTCCCTTGTGGGGTTTGAGGCAACGTCCCAATTGTTCCTCGTTTAATCTACTCCAAGGGAAAAGTCAACAAGGCGCAGGCAGCGAAGCGTCCCTGCCAGTAACTTTGCGCTCCCGCAGGAGCGCCCCCAAGCTGCTCTTTCCACCTTGCTGCACATTGTCGCGCCAAATGGACGCGACCGACCATCCTGCGCAGCACGAAAAAGCAGCAGAACGCACCGTCCTGCTGCCTTCATCTGCCTGATTCACTTCGCCCAGTGCTTCAGCTTTGGCAGCATGTCCGCCAAATACGCGCGTACCTGCTCCGGCTGCCACGCATCATTTGACATGTGCGGCACCAGAAACGCCAGCAGCTCTTCCAACGAACTGTACGCAAATTTTCCATCCGTGTAGCACCACTTGCAGTAGTCCTCGTTGAATGCGCCGCCGGGTTCGCGGCTGATGGTCGTATCGTCAAGCGGCATGCCGCAGCACTGGCAAATCAGCGTCCGCGGAGAACCGAGCAGCGTGTTAATCGAGACGTCGTAGAGCTTCGAGAGCAGCTTGAGTGTCTCCGTGTTCGGCAGGGTATCGCCCCTTTCCCAGCGGGACACGGCTTGGCGCGTCACAAACAGCTTCTCCGCAAGCGCATCTTGCGACAGTCCGCGTTCTGTCCGCAGTTTCAGAAGCATGTCTTTGGCTTCCATTGGAATCATCCTCCTTGCCATGATGATACCACATCCGCATTTTCAGCGCAAGCAACTGCTTGTTGCCCCGTCCGAATCCACCGAACGTGCAGAAGAATTAAGGCACCACCGCACAATTCGGCGGCGCGTCTGGCGATGCCTTTTCCGCCATCTGCGGCATGCAAATTTCTCGATTTACCTCCAGTAAACCTTCGAAATTTGCATTTGCATCTGACGAAAAATCCATTCGCCAGCCGACCACCTCATTTGTGCGGTGTTACCTTAAATTTCATCCGACGCGGGCAAATCCACCAGATAGCAAGTACTCGCGCAGAGGAAGCAGTGCCGGTCGTCATCCGAAAAAGCAAAATCCATATAATAAAGATGCTTCACGTTAAATTCGCACACCTTCTGCCGTGACTTCATGCGGTGCACGCTGATGGTGTACCGGGGCTTGTCGTTGCCCATGTAGAACCATACATACGCAACATAGTTCCGTTTCGGCGAGAGGAAAATCTCGGAAAAGTTGCTTCCGGTGCGCTCAACCTTCCAGTCATCCGCGGCAGTCCCTTCCATCGACGCGGCGGTGCGCCACGAAAGCACCTGATAATCATCGTACGGTTCCGTGTAAGAACGCGTGAAAATCATCAGAATTTCATCCGCATTCAGCCATTTGGCATACTCAACCGTTCTGCGCGCCTCCTGACCATCGGGATAGCGCAGGGACTTCAGGCAATGCCCGTCTTTGTCCAGCACGTCAATCCCGCGATGGTCGATGGCGCGGGAAGCGCCTACCATGATGAGCAGCTGGTCGGCGTACACATCCAGATTGAGAAACTGGTCGGCATATTCGCGCTCGTAGATGCACGCGCACGTCCCGTCTTCAACCGAATAGCGCCACACGCGGTGGAACTCCGTGCAGAAATACGCGTATTTTTCGTCGCTGCTGAAACACGGCGTGCCGCCGTCCGTGTTGACACCCTTGATACTTGTCCGCTGCTTTTCGGTGAAAACGCCGTCGATTCGCTCGTAGAGGACACACACAACCACGTCTTTGGCGGTTGCGTTGACGAGAAAAATCTTGCTTTTCGTGGGCGAAAGCGCGATTTCCGCATTGCGAAGGCGGCTGATGGTCTGCACGAAGTTGCCCTTCTGCGTATCAAAAATCCTGATGCCGCCGCCGAACAGGATGACCTGATGGTCGTCGAGGAAGGTAGGGAAAGCGTGGCGCGGCTCTTTGCCCTCCATATAGGGGTGGATTTGCACTGCGCTGTCGGCGGCGCTGTATGAATCCGGGCGCTGCTGCTGCATTATCGCCTGCAATTCCTGCAAAAACTGCTGTGAATCAAACGGCATGTGTCATCACCTCGCCCTTACTATATCACATCCGCGTTTTCCGCGCAAGCAGCCGCCGAAAATGCCCTTTTTTTGTTTTTTCCGGTGTAAACGGTTGAGTTCTGTTTCGCGCTGTGCTACACTATCGTTGGGAAAATTTCATTTCCCGACACCAACACCGAGGAATAAGCATCATGATTGAAAAATGGACAACCCCCATCCCGAAACTGAGCGGGCGCGAGGGACGAACCGTCTATGTGTACGTCCCCGACGAAGCGCAGGAGAACCCCGAAGCGCGCTATCCTGTGCTGTACATGTTCGACGGCCATAACGTTTTCTTCGATTCCGACGCGACCTACGGGAAGTGCTGGGGAATGAAGGAATATCTTGAATCGACAAACACGCCGCTGATTGTCGTCGCGGTGGACTGCAACCATTCGCCGAATAACGGGCGGCTGAGCGAATATTCCCCCTTCACGTTTGAAGAACCGAAGCTCGGCTACATCCGCGGGCGCGGGCGCACGACAATGGACTGGTTCGCGCATACGCTGAAAGGCATGATTGACGAAAAGTACCCGACGCTGCCGGGGCGCGAAACGACGTGGATTGCGGGGTCGAGCATGGGCGGGCTGATGAGCCTGTACGCGGTGACTGCGTTTAACGACGTGTATTCGCGCGCGGCGTGCCTTTCGCCGAGCATCTGGTTTGCCACGCGCAGCCTTGACCGCCTGATTCGCGACGCGCAATTTGCCCCGGACACCGTGATTTATATGGACTACGGTTCGCGCGAGATGGCGCACCACGACAACATGCGCAAGCAGTACGCCGCCGTGACGAGCCGTCTGCTGGAAAAGCAGGTGCTGCTGACGAGCCGCATCGTCCCCAACGGTGACCACTGCGAAGCCTGCTGGGAAGAGCAGATTCCCTTCTTCATGCACATTCTGTTCTACAATCGCGAATAATAGGAGGCGCAACCCATGCAGACATATTACACAAAATGGTACAGCCCCTCCGTCGGGCGGGAGATGGAAATCAAGGTGTACGGCCACGCCGGCCGTCCGGTGCTGTTCATCCCCTGCCAAGACGGGCGCTTTTTCGACTTCGAGAACTACCGCATGACCGACGCATGGGCGCCGTGGATTGAATCCGGGCAGTGCATGGTCTTTTCCATCGACACGCTGGATAAGGAGACGTACTCCGCGACCTACGACCCGCACGACCGCATCCGCCGCCATGAAGCGTGGATGAACTACATCGTGCGCGAGGTTGCGCCGTTCATCCAGTCCATGACGAACGACCGCAATGGCTGGGACGGCACGCCGGGCATCATTGCGTTCGGCTGCTCCCTGGGCGCGACGCACGCGGCAAACCTGTATTTCCGCTTCCCGGAGACGTTCGACGGTCTGCTGGCGCTCAGCGGCATTTACACCAGCGAATACGGCTTCCCAGGCTACATGGATGAGCTGGTGTACGCCAATTCTCCGGTGGATTATCTCGCCGGCATTTCACCCGACCACCCGTTTATCCGCCTGTACAACGACCACAAGGCGGTGGTTGTCGTCGGGCAGGGCGCGTGGGAAGTGCCGGAGAGCACATTCCGCCTGCGCGACATCTGTGCGCAGAAGGACATTCACGTCTGGTTCGACATTTGGGGCTACGATGTGAAGCACGACTGGGACTGGTGGTATCAGCAAGTGGCTTATCATGTCCCGCACATCCTGTAAGTGGGGAGGCGCCAGAGGCTCTGCCTCTGGACTCCGGCAGGGGGACTTTGTCCCGTTTCATTTGCCCTGCACCCACGAAGGGTCTTCGACCCTCTCGACACCCATTTCGCGATTGAGTTGGTAACACTTTCAGGCAATGCCCGCGTGTTTATCCAATGAACCTTCGGTTCAGTAAAAACAAAAGGATGAATCAAACCATGAAGAATTTCGTTTTCATTTCCCCGAATTTCCCCGTCAACTACTGGCAGTTCTGCCGTCAGCTGCGCAATAACGGGCTGCGCGTTCTCGGCATCGGCGATCAGCCCTATGATACCCTCCTGCCCGAACTCAAGAGCGCCCTGCACGAATACTACAAGGTCGGTAGCTTGGAGAATTACGACGAGGTGTACCGCGCCGTCGCGTTCTTCATCAGCAAATACGGCCGTATCGACTGGCTGGAGAGCAACAACGAATACTGGCTGGAGCGCGATGCCATGCTCCGCACCGATTTCCACATCACCAGCGGCTTCCAAGTCAGCGATATGCCGCGCATCAAGTTCAAGTCCAAGATGAAGGAATACTATCAGAAGGTCGGCATCGCGACGGCACGCTACCATATGGTGGATAATTTCGACGGCTGCAAGGCTTTCATCAGCGAAGTCGGCTACCCCGTTATTGTCAAGCCGGATAACGGCGTGGGCGCGTCCCACACTTACAAGCTGTCCAGTGATGATGACCTCCGACACTTCCTCATCGTCAAAGAGCCGGAAGTTTCCTATATTATGGAGGAGTTTATCCACGCCGAAGTCAACAGCTACGACGCCATCATCAACAGCAAGGGCGAGCCGATTTTCGAGACAGGCAACGTGAGTCCCGTCTCTATCATGGACATTGTGAACAACGACGACAACTCCGTGTACTACATCGTCAAGGATTTGCACGATGATGTCCGCAAGGCGGGCCGCGCGACGGTGAAGTCCTTCGGCGTGCGCAGCCGGTTCGTGCACTTCGAGTTCTTCCGCCTGACAGAGGATCAGCCGTCGATGGGCAAGAAGGGCGACGTGGTTGCGCTGGAGGTCAACATGCGGCCGTGCGGCGGCTTCTCGCCGGACATGATGAATTTTGCCAACTCGACCGACGTGTACAAGATTTGGGCGGACATGATTGCCTATGACAGCACGCTGATGCCGCAGGGTGAGCACGCCTTCTGCGCGTTTGCGGGTCGCCGCGACGGCAAGCACTTCCGTCTGTCGCACGAGCAGCTGATGACGAAGTACGCCGCGCAGATGAAGATGGTCGGCCGTGTGCCGGACGCCTTGTCGGGCGCGATGGGCAACATGATGTACGTCGCGAACTTCCCGACGGAGGACGCGATGAACGCGTTCTATGCGGATGCGTGCGAGACGGTGTAATCCCCCAAAAAAATAAGCAGGCTGCCTCTGAAAGCATCGGAGGCAGCTTTTTCATTACTTTTTCGTTTTCCTTTTCCGCTCAATGTCGCGAATTCCGCCCATCGCGCACTTTTTCGTCAAAAAGTTAGTATGACCTAACTTTTCCGCTTGACAAACCACCCATTATCCTGTAAAATATCCGTGTTAGCCAAGACTAACACACGCAGGAGGACACCATCATGCTGGAACGCGCGCTGATTGACCACGGCTCCCCGACGCTGGCGAATATGAAGGTCGGCAGCCTGTTCACCTCGTCCTGCACGGATGCGGCGGGCTTTCGCGCGGAGTTCCGGCGTGTGCAGGCAGCGCTTGAATCGCGCAGCGTGTCGCTGACCATCCTGCGAGTGCAGCAGGAGCGCGCGCTGGTGTACGTCTACCGGCAAGAGGCGCTCGCGGCGCTGCTTGCGCAGGCGGATGTTCAGGCGTTTCTGCGGGCAATGGGCTACGGGGACACATCCCCCGATGGCGCACTGGCATTCCTGCGGCAGCGCTTGACGGAATCGCCCTGCTTCCCGCACGAAATCGGTGTTTTCCTCGGCTACCCCTTGAGCGACGTCATCGCGTTCATGCGCGACGGCGGGCGCGGCTGCCGATGCAGCGGATGCTGGAAGGCATACACGAACGAGTGCGAAGCAATGCGCGTTTTCCAGCGCTACAAGGCGTGCCGCGCGGCATACCAGACGCTTTTCCGCGCCGGATGGCCGCTTGAACGGCTGACCGTCCGCGCATAATTTCCTATTTTCTGCATCCGCCTGAGCCATCTGCTCATCCTCGCTTGAAAATAGGACGACATTGAAAGGAAGTTTTTCTCATGAGCAAGATTGCAGTCATTTACTGGTCGGGCACGGGCAACACGCAGCAGATGGCGGAGGCCATTGCGAATCAGGCGCACGCGGATCTCTTCGCCGCGAGCGAGTTCTCCCCCGAAAAAGCGGCGAACTACGACGCGTTCGCTTTCGGATGCAGCGCGATGGGCGCGGAGCAGCTGGAAGAGGATGAGTTCGAGCCGATGTGGAACGCGGTTGCGCCCGTGCTGGGCAGCAAGAAGGTCGTGCTGTTCGGCAGCTACGGCTGGGGCGGCGGCGAGTGGATGGACATCTGGAAGCGTGACAACGCAGGGCTGAATATCGTCGATACGGTTATCTGCCAAGATGCGCCGGATGACGACGCGCTGGCGGCGTGCCGGGCGGCGGCGGACAAGCTGGCATAATCAGCAAAATTGCATGAAAACACAGGGCGGTCGGCATAAAAAGCGGACTGCCCTGCTTGTTTATCCATTCAAAAGCCGGAGCGCCGCCAGCGTTTCCGCGTCTGCCGCACCAGATGCGCTCAAACCGCTTTTCTGCTGGAATTGGCGGAGCGCCTGTTCGGTTTCCGCACCGAAATTGCCGTCCGCGCCGTGCAGGGGCAGGGGGAATCCCGCCGCCATCAGTGCGCTTTGCAAGCCTTTCACCGCGTCGCCGGAATCGCCGATTTGCATCAGCCCCATCCGCCCCGCGAACATCGTCAGCATCCCGTGGAATTGCCAGCGGGTCGCGCTTGTGTCCGCCTTCACGCCGCCGCTGGAGCAGTGCAGAATCCGAAGCGGGTTCGTCTGCATGACAACGCCGACATGGTAGTAGTCGCGGCGGTCGGCGGAGGAGGCGTATCGGCTCGGCAGGGCGTATCCCTTTGCGCCCGGTTCATGCGCGCGGAAAACGAGTTCGCCGCGCCGGAGCTGCCCCGCGCCGCGCAGGGGATTCAAGTCGTGCATGGCGTTGCGCGCCGTCCAGTTTGTGCCGTGGATGCCGCGCCACTGCCCGCCGCTGCGGCGAATCGCGCCGATGACCAGCCCGATGCAGTCGCAGTAGCCGTCCGAGCCGTCGCGCCCCAATCGGTAGCGCGGATCAGCCGCCTGAATCCGCCGTACATTCGTCAGAAATTCGTCGATGGTCATGTTTTCACCCCGATTCAGCCTATGTGAAAAGGCGGTTTGGGGTGCAAAAAAACGGAGCAGCCGCAAAAGCCGCTCCGCAATCAGTTCACTTTGGATTACGCATCGACGCGGAAGGCGTAGATGGTCGTCGTGTCGTAGATTTCGCCGGGACGCAGCGTCGTCGTCGGGAAATTCGGGTGATTCGGGGAGTCCGGGTAGTGCTGCGTTTCCAGGCACAGACCGGAGTAGGGCAGATAGTGCATTCCGCCCTTGCCATCCGCGTAATCGGTGGTGCAGGCGGTGTAGAACTGCACGCCGGGCTGGTCGGTGATGACCTCCATCGTGCGGCCGGATTCCTCGTGGTGCACGCACGCGCACAGCCCCATTGCGCTGCCCTTGCGCAGGACGTAGTTGCAGTCGTAGCCCTTGGCGTAGCGCATCGGCACGCACTCGTTCATGCAGTCAAGCCCGTCGCCGATGAGCATCTCCTCGCGCAGGTCAAGCGGCGTTTGGCTGACAGGCATGTAGCCGCCCGTCGGAATCAAGCCGCTGTCCACCGCCGTCACCACATCGCTGTCGATGTAGATGGCGTGGTCGCGCACCGTGCCGTGGTCATAGCCGGCGAGGTTGAAATAGGTGTGATTCGTCATGTTGATGACGGTCGCCTTGTCGGTCGTCGCTTGATAGTGGAACGTCAGGTTGCAGTCGTCGTCCCACGAGATGGTCACGTCCGCCGTCAGATTGCCAGGGAAGTTCTCCTCCATGTCCGCGGAAACGTAGTGGAACTTGACGGAATCCACCGTATCCCCCGCGACGGGCGTCGCCTGCCAGACCTTCTTCTGGAAGCCGATTTTGCCGCCATGCAGGGTGTTTTCGCCGTCGTTCTGGTAGAGGTGATATTCCGTGCCGTCGAGGGTGAAGCAGCCGCCGCCGATGCGGTTCGCGAAGCGCCCGATGGTATCGCCCATCGCGCCGTGGCCGCCCTCATAATGCGCCAGCGTATCGAAGCCGAGGGCAACGTCCGCCAGCTTGCCGCTCTTGTCCGGCACGAGGATATTGGTCACAATCGCGCCGAGGTCAAGCATGGACACGGACGCGTCGGACTGGTTCGTCAAGGTATACATCGTCACGTTCTGACCGTCTTGGGTCGTGCCGAACGCGCGGGTGGTAATCGCCATAGTGTTTCCTCCTCCTACTCTTGCGTGAATCACGCTTCGGTTTTATTGTACATCACGCGGGGGATTTGTGCAAGGGGGAAGGAAGAAAAACGTGGGCAATATGACGTTCGAACAGAGCGGCGCATTTTCACTTCCTAAACAAATCCCCCAAATTGTCAGGCGAAAAAATCCCCCTCCTTGCAGGAATGCGCCCCCTTCGCGGCGAATCAACATAGAAACGGCAGCTGTCTGCCGCGAAAATCAAAATGCAAGCAATCCGCCGATTTGGCGAATGTGAAGGGAGCGCTGACTATGTTAGATTTGGGCGAAAATCTGCGGAAGCTGATTCTGGCGGGTGTCGGGGTCGCGGCGGTGACGAAGGAAAAGGGCGCGGATGTGCTGAATGAACTGGTCAAAAAAGGCGAACTGACCATTGAACAGGGCAAGGTGCTCAACGAGGAACTCAAGCACAATATTAAGGATGCCATCCGCGAGAATGTGACGATTGTCACGCCGCCGGATGACGTGATTTCGGCGGTGGATTCGCTCTCCGACGAGCAGCTGGAGGCGCTGAAAGCCCACATTGCGGCGCGCGAGGCGACGAAAAAGACGGTGGCATCGGCAGCATCCGATGCACCGACCGAGAACTGAGGGCAGACAGCATATGACAGAGAAGGAACAGCGGCCGGTTACGCCGGAAATCCCCACGGAAGCGGCGGACAAGCCCGAAAGTGACAATCCGCCGAAAAACGAGAACCGCCGCGGCGCGAATCAGGCGGAGCGGGAGCGGACAATCGCCCAGAATCGCCAGCGTCTGCGCGAAATTGTGGACGTGGTGCGCAAGCATGACATCCTGCACGGCATCACGCCGGAAAAACTCTGCGCCATCATCGAGGATCTTGGCCCGACGTTCATCAAGCTGGGGCAAATCCTCTCCATGCGGTCGGATATTCTGCCGCGGGACTACTGCGAGGCGCTGAAAAAGCTGCGCTCGAACGTGTCGCCCATGCCCTTTGCGCAGGTGCAGCGCGTGGTGGAAACCTCCTACGGCTGCCCGATGGAGGAAGTGTTCGCGTCGTTTGACGAGAAGGCGCTGGGCAGTGCGTCCATCGCGCAGGCGCACGCCGCCATCCTCAAAAGCGGGGAGAGCGTCGTCGTCAAGGTGCAGCGCGAGGGCATCCACGAGGTCATGAGCCGCGACATCATCCTGCTCAAACAGGCGTGCAAGGTGCTGAAATACACCCCCGCCGGCAGTCTGGTGGACTTCAATCAGGTGCTGGACGAAATGTGGGTTGTTGCGCAGGAAGAAATGAATTTCCAGACCGAAGCGGCGAATCTGGAGCGCTTCCACGCGCTGAATCAGGACGTCGTGTTCGTCACGTCGCCGATTCTCTACCGCGCGTACACCACAACGAACGTGCTGGTGATGGAGCGCATCGACGGCATGGGCATCGACGAACACGACAAGCTGGTGGAAGCGGGCTACGACCTCGCGGAAATCGGCGCGAAGCTGGCGGACAACTACGTCCGGCAGATTATGGAGGACGGCTTCTTCCACGCTGACCCGCATCCGGGCAACATCCGCATCCGCGACGGTAAAATCGTCTGGCTCGACATGGGTATGATGGGCAGCCTGAACGAGAAGGAACGCAAGCTCATCGGCAACGCGATTGTCGGCGTGGCGCGCGGCGATATCGCCCTTGTGCGCGACGCGGTGCTGGGGCTGGGCGAATTCCACGGCACGGCGGACAAAAAGCAGCTCTACCGCGACATTGAGGCCATGCTGGATAAGTACGGCTCGGCGGATTTGGGCACGATGGACTTGGCGGAAGTGTTCGAGGACATGACCAGCGTCATGAAGACGAACGGCATCGCCATGCCCAGCAGCCTGACGATGCTTGCGCGCGGTCTGGCGACGATTGAGGGCGTCGTCGCTGACCTCAGCCCCGAACTAAACATCATGAACGTCATCACCGCGCGCATCGGCGACCAGATGTTTGACAACGTGGACTGGCGTGCGCTCCTGACGCAGGATGCCCGCGCCATCTACGAGAGCAGCCGGAAGTCGCTGGAAATCCCCGCGCTGCTGGCGGATATCCTGCGCACAGGCTTAAAGGGCGAGGCGAATCTCGGCGTTGAGCATCACGCGGGCGAGGACGTCCGCAAGCTCGTTATTGCCATGGTGCGCAAGCTCTGCCTGATGCTGCTGTCGCTGGGGCTGCTCATCTTCGGCGGCGCGGTCGCAGGAAACGGCCCGCAGGTGTTTGGCTTGTCCATATACAGCAGCGGCTGCTTCGTGCTGGCGCTGTGTGCCGCCGGATTTGCGCTGTGGAACAAGAAAAAATGATGGAAATTCCTTTTGCATTGTTGACACGTCAATAAAAATGCGCTACAATGGGTTGTGACAACGAAGAGGAGGAACAATCCATGCGCGTGGATAAATCCGTGATTGTGCTGTTTCGGCAGATGAACCTGTTTCTGAACCGGGAATTGCTGGACGAGAAGCTGACCTCGTCGGACGTGCTGTATCTGGCGCTGCTGTATGAGCAGGACGGGCGCACGCAGGACGAGATGGCGGAGGCGTACACGGTGGATCGCGCCGCGACGACCCGCAGCCTGCAGGGCTTGGAGAAGAAGGGGCTTGTGCGGCGGGAAGTGGATACGTTCGACCGACGGATTCGGCGGGTATATCTGACGGAGAAAGCGATGCAGTACCGCACGGCGATACGGCGGATGGCGGATGACCTGGCGGATGCGCTGTTTGAGGGCATGAGTGAGGAAGAAGTGAAAGCGTTCATGGAGCAGGTGGAAGCGATGGGGCAGAGGGCGCGTAGGTTAAACCAGCGCCAAGAGCGCCTGAAAGCGAAGGGAATAGACAAGTAAGGGAAGCGCGACCAAGCCGGACAGCCAAAAAAGGGTCAAGGGACAATGTCCCTTGCAGGGTCAAGGGGCGGCGCCCCTTGTGGGGTTTGGGGCAACGCCCCAACCGTTTCACGGGCGACCAGTATGCCAAATGCGCTCAACAAAGGCGCAGGCAGCGAAGCGTCCCTGCCAGTAACTTCGCGCTCCCTCAGGAGCGCCCCCAACTTGCTCTATTCACAACTTGCATATTGTCGCGCCCATTGGCGCGACCGACCATCCCAAAACAAAAATAAACGGCAGGTGCAGAGAATTTCTCACACCTGCCGTCTTTTTAGCCCTTGTTAAACCTCCGGATTCAGCACAAATGCGCCCACCGTCATCTCGTCGCCGTACAGCACAATCACCATGTCATACGGGTTTGTTTCGTCCTCCGCTACCTCGACGCCCTTGCGGATGAGCGTGCAGTACCAGTTCGTCCCCGTGATGGGTTCGGGCATCCCGCTCAGATTGCGGATGACGCTGATGTCGTAGTCTTCCGGATTCAGCCCGCACGCCGCGAGAATCGCCTGCAAGCGCGCATCCAGCGCCGTATCCGCCGTGTAAGCGGCATCGTTCGGGTCAAAATAGCCTGTCAGGATGGCATGAAGGTCGTCCGCCGACGCAATGCCGTAGATGCGCTGACGTGCCGCCAGACTGTCCTCGGAATCGAAGCGAATCATGCCGATGGCGTCGTACACGTCGGCGCTGACCAGTAGTTCAGCCTCGGTCAGCTCGTCCGCATAGCGCGTCACCATGTCGTCGAAATGCTCCTTGTAGACAATCTCAATGTCGTTGTCCAGCGGCGCGCCGGAAACGGCGTCGGTGGATTCGGCGGTCGCCGCCGTCCAGCAGGAGAAAATCAGCAGTACAGCCAAGAACAAAGAAAAAAACTTTTTCATGCGTGTCGTCCTTTCTATGATGTAATACTATTTCCAGAGACGTCGGCGCGGAATTGCATCCCTCCTTTCAATCGTATTTGCCCGCTCTGGAAAGTGGAAAGCAACAATACAGTTGTTCAAAAAAACAATATGAGTATAGTGTAGCACAAATGTTTGAACAATGTGTAAACACAATGAAAATAAAATATTAAATATATTGATTATAAAAATATAGTATTGATACATCATGAACCACTTTCCCCCCATTTTCCGCCCCCCTCTTGCATAAACGCCCAAAATAGCGTATACTGTGGTCAGGAAAGAAGAAAGGCAGGGGACAAGCGTGCAGCAGAAATCCAGCGGAGGAATGACGACAAAGCGGCTGATTGCCCTGATTGCGCTTGCCGTACTGGCGGTCGCGGTCATCGTGTTCGCCGTGCGCGAAATCCGGCTCTATGGCGATGTGCAGGTGGAGCAGAGCCGCACGCCGACGCCTGTGCCGGGGTACGGCAACGTCATGCAGGTCACGATTGACCCGTCCCTGCCCACGCCCGTGCCGGTGCTGCGTTCCGGCGCGCAGGGGGAAGCCGTCTGGCAATTGCAGGAGCGCTTGCAGGCGCTGGGCTATTTGACCGGCAGCGTCGATGGACAGTTCGGCCCGGCGACGAAAGAGGCGGTGCAGCTGTTCCAGCGCCAGCATGGACTGACGGCGGACGGCATCGTCGGGGAAGATACGCGCGAGCTGCTCTACTCTGACAGCGCGCAGCCGTATGCCACGCCGACGCCCGCGCCCACCCAAGCCGCGCAAGTCACCGAAGCTCCCGCAGCGGATGATATGATCCTCCTGACGGCGGAGGCGGAAAACACAATCCCGGTTGGCTTCACGGCGGATGGGCTTCCGCTGCTGGTCAACCGGGATTCTCCTTTGCCTGATGATTATCAGCCGCAGCAGCTGGTCAACATGCGCGACTACTGTGACAGCAGCATCGTGAGCATCAAGGGCAGCGAAATCGAGGGCGAGCAGATTGCGGTGGATGCGCTGCTGGCAATGCTTATGCAGGCGCAGTCGGAAGGGCTGACATCATGGCAGATCAGCGCGGGCTACCGAAGCGTCGCCTATCAGCAGAAGCTGTTCGACGACAAGGTGTACAGCTATCGTCAGCAGGGCATGACTGGCGCACAGGCGCGGAGTGCGGCGCGCAAACTCGTCGCAGAACCCGGATGCAGCGAGCATCACACCGGGCTGGCGTTCGACATCACCGTGCCGGGCACGTCCTTCGGCGGCACGAAACAGGCAAAATGGCTGGAAGAACACTGCTGGGAGTGGGGATTCATCCTGCGCTACCCGGCGGACAAGACCGCCATCACCGGCATCACGAATGAGCCGTGGCACTTCCGCTACGTTGGGGTGGATGCGGCGATGGAGATGCGGGAGACGGGGGAGTGCCTGGAAGAGTATGTGGAGAGGAAGCAGAGCGAATAATCGTTGATTGTTCTTTCAAAGTGTGATATAATATAAAGCAGGAGGTGGAAGCAATGATGATTCAGTCTGAAACGATGGTATCTATTGCTGATGCAAGCCGTGACTTTTCGCGCGTTGCGCGGCTGGTTGACGAGAAAGGTTCGGCGGTTATTTTGAAGAATAATGCGCCGCGCTACTTGGTAATTGATTTCAGCCGTGCAGAGGAATATCAGGAAGCATCTGACGAAGAATTGCTTGCGCTTGGTGAACAGCTTATTGAAAAAAACCGGGTTGCGTATGAGGCGCTCGCCAAATGATTAGGCTGACAGCGAAAAACGTCATTGCACTGCATAAGCAGATGATTGAGAAAACCGGCGGCTCGTATGGTGTACGGGATGAAGGCTTGCTGGAATCTGCGCTGGCAAGTCCCTTTATGACGTATGACCAGATTGAGTTGTTTCCATCGGTGTATCAAAAAGCTGCCAGACTGTGCTTTGGTTTTGTGAAGAATCATCCGTTTATTGATGGAAATAAACGGATAGGAACGCAACTCATGCTTATTCTCCTTAAAAAAAGCGGCATTGAGCTGTTTTATACGCAGGAAGAACTGATAGAGGTAATTCTCCATGTAGCCGATGGTACGATTGGCTATGAAGAACTATTGACGTGGGTGCTTGAACGTAGTTAATGCGTTATCACCCAATCCCCATTGTATCCAGTGCCATCATGAGGACAAAGCCCGCCAGCGTCGCGAGAACCATCAGACGCTGCCGCGGGCATTTTTGGCATTCCGGCAGAAGCTCCGCCAAGATGACCGTCACCATGGCGCCGCCGGAGAGCGAAAGCAGCAGCGGCAGGGCGGCGCGGACGCGAATCGCCAGCAGTGCGCCCAGAATCCCCGCAAGCGGCTCGACTGCGCCGGATAACTGTCCGAAGAAGAACGAACGGCGGCAGGAATAACCGTCGCGGCGGAGCGGCAGACTGACCGCCGCCCCTTCGGGGAAGTTTTGCAGCGCAATGCCGATGGCAAGCATCCACGCGCTGCGCCACGCCGCTCCGCCGGGGGACGCCAAAGCACCGAACGCGCAGCCGACCGCCAAGCCTTCGGGAATGTTGTGCAGGGTGATGCTGCCAATCAGCAGAACGGTTCTGCGGCGCACGTCGGACAGCGGCGTTCGGCGCATCCGGCGCGAAAGCAGCGCATCCGCCAACAGCACGAGCAGCCCGCCGAGCAAAAATCCGCCGCTGCACATCAGGAGCGGGCTTTGCCGGAGGGAATGCGCGGACGTCAGCGCGGGCGCAAGGAGCGAAAAGTACGATGCGGCGAGCATGATGCCCGCACCGAGCGCCATCAGCAGGTTCATCACGCTTGGGTGAAATCGCCGGAGCGGGAATACGAGCGCCGCACCCAGCGCCGTCAACAGATACATAAGCAGCGTCGCAAGAATGGCGGCGGATAAGGGCGATAAAGTCATCACAAACACATCCTTCCAAATAGAAAATTGCAGCACCGAACAAACGGCAGGAGGATTCTGCCTTCATCATACGCCGAGGATGGAAAAAAGTGCGGAAAGTCAACCGGATGCATCCAGCGTCAAAAAAAGATGAAAAACCTTCCGCCTGAAAGCAGGAATTTCGCCGAAAACGTAGAAAGAATAAGGGTTGCAATTTTGGCTTGAAGGATTTTTTTTGCCTTTGGGCTTTCAGAAAGTGTGAGTGTGATTCAAGCATGACCCAAGTCCCCTACACCCTGCGCGTTCTGGCGGGCGAAACGGAAACCCGTTACGGCGAACGGCTGTATCACAGCGGCGCAGTGCATATTGTGGAGAAGAGCGCAAAGCGCCTGAGCTGCAAGGTCGCGGATGGCGAAATGTACGATGTGGTATTCACCGACGACGGCGAAAGCCGGTGTAACTGCCCGATTTACGAGGAAGCCGGCGCGTGCCGGCATGTGGTGGCGGCAATGATCAAGTGTCAGGATGAAGGCGCGATGGGCGATATGGTGCGCCGCAAGGCGGAGGCTGCCGGTCCGAAGCTGATGGCGGCAATGGATCGCGCGCTGCCGGAGGAGGGCACCATCCACATGGAGGTTCGCCTGACCCTCGAACCCGTGCGCGAACAGATTACGCCCCGTATCCGCATTTGCCTGCTGATTGGTGAAGAACGCCTGTATGTGGTCAAGTCGATTCCACAGATGATTGATGCCATTGACACGCAGACGCCTGTGGAGTACGGCAAGGGCTTCGTGTTTCACCCGGAATGGATGCGCTTCGGCACGGTGCAGGAGCGGATTTTGAAGATTCTGCGCGCGCTGTGTCTGGCGCAGAAGGAAGCTGGCGCGCTCCTGCGCGGCGCGGAACAGCGTGATTTGGCGCTGCCGGAGCCGTTCGCGGAGGAAATCCTGCGGGAGCTGATGAACACGCCGTTTCGCCTGAAGGTCGGGGAAAAGACGGTTGCGGTCAAGCCTGTGCGCGCAAGGAAGATTCCACTGCAGTTCCGCGTCTCCAGCGACTTGCACGGCTTGACGGTCGTTGCCATGTTCCCCAAGGAATTCCGTCCGCTGCTGCCGTCCTGTTCCTTCGCGCTGGTGGGGGAGAACGTCGTGGCGGTGGAGGAGCAGCAGCGCGGCGTGCTGCGCGTGCTGTATCAGGAGCAGTTGGGCGGGCAGTGCAGCTTCGACTATCCCGTGCGCGAGGCGGCGCGTGTGATGGGCGAACTTGTGCCGTTCCTGAAACTGACCGGGCTGGTGGAGATTTCCGATGAGCTGCGCCGTCAGCTGATTCAACTGCCGCTGGTGGCGCGTGTGTATCTTGACCGTTCTGCCAATGGACGCGATGTGGTGGCGCGGGCACAGTTCCGCTACGGCGATCGCACCATTGACCCGTTTGACGAAACGCCCCTGCCGGAGAATCTCCCGCGCGGCGAAAAACTGCTCCTGCGCGACGCGGCAGCGGAACGCAAGGTACTGGATGCGCTGGGGGCGGCGGGCTTCATCGTCAGCAAAGGGCATGTGTACCTGACGGGGCAGGAAGCCATTTTCAACTTCGTCAGCGAAGGCTTGCAGCATTTGCAGGAACTGGCGGAAGTGTACCTGTCCAACGACTTCAAGCGCATGACGCCGCGCAAGCCGAAATTTGCGGGCAAAATGCGCTTGAATGGCTCGGCGCTGGAGCTGAAATTTACCCAGGACGACGAACCCGCGCAGGAAATCCTCGCAATTATGGAAGCATTGGCGCGCCGCCGCCGCTATTTCCGCCTGAAAGACGGCTCGTTCCTTGATTTGTCCGCGATGGACGAGTGGCTGCCGCTGGCGGATTCCATCTTCGAGGCGGCGCAGGCGGAGGGTGCGGAGTCGGTCGCGATGGGGGACGACACCATCCGTCTGCAGGCGTACCGCGCGTGCTATCTGCAAAGCCTGCTGGAGAGCCTTGGACTGCCCATCGAGGTGGATGAAAAAACGCAGGCAACCGTTCGTCTGCTGACTGACCCCGGCAAGGTGCAGGACGTGAAGCTGCCCGACGGCTTGAGCCTGCGCCCGTATCAGGAACGCGGCTTCCAGTGGCTGCTGGCACTTGACCGGCTGCACATGGGCGGTGTGTTGGCGGACGACATGGGCTTGGGCAAAACTGTGCAGGTGATTGCACTGCTGATGGCGACGCGGCAGGAAGGGCAGGTTAGCCTTGTTGTCGCGCCGACGACGCTGACGTATAACTGGCTGAGCGAACTTGGCCGCTTTGCGCCGGATTTGTCGGTGATGGTGCTGGGCGGTTCGGCGGCACAGCGCGCCAGCCAGATTCGCCACGTCAAGGAAGCGCACGACGTGGATGTGCTGATTACGTCCTACCCGCTGATTCGGCAGGACATCGAGCAGCTGACGACGATTGAGTTCCGCTTCGCTATCTTAGACGAAGCGCAGCACATCAAAAACGCGGGCAGCAAGGGCGCGCAGGCGGTTCGCCAATTGCAGGCGCAGACGCGCTTTGCCCTGACGGGTACGCCGCTGGAAAACGGCGTGGGCGAACTGTGGAGTATCTTCAACTTCGTCCTGCCGGGGTATCTGCTCAGTTACAGCGCTTTCCTGCGCCGCTATCAGGATGGAACGGACGCGGAGGATCTGCGCCGGCGCATCAGCCCGTTCCTCATGCGCCGCCTGAAGAAGGAAGTGCTGACGGAGCTGCCGGACAAGATCGAATCCGTGTTCACGGCGCAGATGAGCCCGGAACAGGCGAAGGTATACGAGGCGACGATGATGCGGCTGCGTCAGCGCGTGGACTCCATCGTCAAGGAAAAGGGCTTCGAGCGTGGGCGCACGGAGGTGCTTGCGGCGATTACCCAGCTGCGCGAAATCTGCTGTCATCCGTCGCTGGTTTTGGACGATTATACGGGCACATCCGGCAAGCTGGATATGCTGCTGGATATGCTGCCGGAAGCGATTGCGAAGGGGCGGCGTGTGCTGCTGTTCAGCGCGTTCACCTCGATGCTGAAAATCCTTCGCCGCGAGCTGGATGATGCGGGTTATGAAACGATGTACCTGGATGGCGACACGCCCGCACAGCGTCGCGTAGAGATGGCGGAGCAGTTCAACGCGGGTCAGGGGCAGATTTTCCTGATTTCGCTGAAGGCTGGCGGTACGGGCCTGAACCTGACGGGCGCGGACATGGTGATTCACTACGACCCGTGGTGGAATCCGGCGGCGGAAGATCAGGCAACCGACCGCGCGTACCGCATCGGGCAGACGCGTAAGGTGGAGGTGATTCGTCTGGTAACACATGCTTCGATTGAGGAGCAGGTGGTTGCGCTGGGGCAGCGGAAGAAAGCGCTGTTTGACCAGCTGATTAAGCCGGGGGAATCCATGGTGGGCGGACTGTCGCCGCAGGAGATTATGTCCTTGTTCCAGTGAGGGAAAAGGGCAAAAAGCCTGGTTCTTCACGGAAAGTTGTGGGGAGCAAACAAGGGCTTAGGCGAAGCACCAAAAAGCTGCACGCGGAAGGAGCA
>OLPR01000063.1_pt1 | contig 105511 bp, 103 predicted proteins | sample 1672761 | NCBI WGS metagenome assembly OLPR01 (sample SAMEA3136721, study PRJEB25190) | human gut metagenome | biome: human gut; feature: human-associated habitat; material: faeces | place: Austria | collected 2013 | reverse complement strand
AATCATTAGAAGAAGAATTAAAACAAGCTATTAAAGAAGAAAGATATGAAGATGCAGCCAAAATAAGAGATGAAATTAAAAAAATGAATGGTGATAAATAATAAAATCAGTAATTAATTCTTTAGGAGGGAAAAATATGCTAAATTGGTATTTACAAAGTGGAAAAGATTCAGATGTAATAATAAGTTCTAGAATAAGATTAGCAAGAAATATATCAAATTATCCATTTGAAACAAAATGTAATGGAGCAAAAAAAGAAGAAATAACTAAATTAATAGAAGAAGCAGTAGCTGGTAACAAATATGGAATTAAGCTTTTAAGGTTAAAAGACATGGATGATGTTACCATTAATAGTTTGATAGAAAAAAGGTTAATAAGTCCAGACTTTGTAAAAGGCAAAGATGCTGCAAAAGCTATACTAATAAATGATGATGAAAATGTATGTGCAATGATACATACAGATGATCACATTAGTTTACAAGTATTTGGAGCAGGTCTAGAGTTAGACAATTTATTAAATCTAATTATTGAGTTAGATGAATATTTAGATGAAAAGTTAAAATTTGCATTTAACGAAAAATATGGATTTTTAACAGCATGCCCATTAGAGGCAGGAACAGCGATGAAGGCATCTGTAATGGTACATTTACCAGCATTGCAAATTACAGGTAATATGGGAAAAGTTTTAGAAATAATAAATAATTTTGGTATGAATGTAACAGGAATTCATGGGGAAGGTAGCAAATCCGAAGGCGCATTATATCAAATATCTAATAAACAAACTCTAGGAATTTCTGAAAAAGAAATTATAAAGAAATTAAAATTAATAACAGATAAAATAATAGAGCAAGAGAGAATTGCAAGAAAATACTTAGGAAAAAATAGGTTAAATTTAGAAGACAGATTATATAGAGATTATGGTATTTTAACAAACTGCAGAAAAATTTCAGAAAGTGAATGTAAGGATTTATTATCAACATTAAAATTAGGAACAGATTTAGGAATTGTTAATGAACTAACAGACTTAAAAATAAATAAATTATTATTATATACACAAGACGCAAACTTACAAAAATATTTAGGAACAAAATTAGAGGGAATAGATTTAGATGCTAAAAGAGCAGAAATTATTAAAACAATTATAAAAGAGTAAGGAGGTAGATATTTATGACATATAAATTTACAAATAGTGCTCAAAATGTTTTAGAGATTGCAAAAGAAATTGCAATAGAATTAGGACATAATTATATAGGAACAGAACATATATTGTATGGTTTAACAGAAGAGGAAAATGGTGTTGCAAGTAAAGTTTTAGAAAACCAAAATATAAATTCTGAAAACGTATTAGAAGAAATAGAAAATTTAATAGGTAGAGATGAAGGAAGAACTATAACAAGTTTAGGTTTTACGCCAAGAACTAAAAGAGTGTTAGAAAATGCATTTTTAGAGGCAAGAAAACTAGACTCAGATTATATAGGAACAGAACATATTTTAATAGGAATAATGAGAGAAGCAGATAGTATTGCTGTGAGAATCTTATTAGATTTAGGAATTAATCCACAAAAATTATATAATGAAATAGTAAAAGTATTAGAAGAAGATGAAGATATAAACAGCAGTGATGGTTCTCAAAGTAGAAAAACAGGAAGTTTTAATTCTACACCAACATTAAATCAATATGGAACAGATCTAACTAAAAGTGCAAGTCTAGGAAAATTAGATCCTGTAATTGGAAGAAAGAATGAAATAGAAAGAGTTATCCAAATTCTTTCTAGAAGAACAAAAAATAATCCTTGTTTAATTGGTGAACCAGGTGTTGGTAAAACAGCTGTAGTAGAAGGATTAGCAGAAAAAATTGTTCAAGGCGATGTTCCAGAAATTTTAAAGGATAAAAGAGTTGTAACAATCGATTTGTCTAGTATGATTGCTGGTGCAAAATATAGAGGAGACTTCGAAGAAAGAATAAAGAAAGCTTTAAATGAAGTAAAAAAAGCCGGAGATGTAATTCTATTTATAGATGAGATTCATACAATAGTAGGTGCAGGTTCAGCAGAAGGTGCTATAGATGCGGCAAATATTCTAAAACCTTTATTAGCAAGAGGTGAAATTCAATTAATTGGTGCTACAACTTTAAATGAATATAGAAAATATATAGAAAAAGACAGTGCTTTGGAAAGAAGATTTAGTCCTGTAACTGTTAATGAACCAACTCATGAAGAAACTGTAGAAATCTTAAAGGGTATAAGAGATAAATACGAAGCTCATCATAATATAAAAATTACAGATGAAGCTATAAATGCAGCAGTAGAATTATCTAGCAGATATATTAATGATAGATTTTTACCAGATAAAGCAATAGACTTAATAGATGAAGCTTCTTCAAAAATTAGATTATCTTCTTTAGAAGAGCCAGATAGTCTAAAAGAGATGGAAGAAAAAATAGAAAAGATGAATCAAGAAAAAGAAGCTGCTGTAAAAGTACAAAAATTTGAGAAGGCTGCTAAAATAAGAGATGAAGTAAATAAATTAAAAGAAGAGTTAGAAACAGAGAAAAATAAATGGAAAAGTAAAAAGACAAAAGCAATTCCAAAATTAACAGAAGAGGATATTGCTAAGACAATTGCAAGTTGGACAGGAATTCCAGCAGCTAAAATAACTCAAGATGAAAATAAGAAATTAAAGAATTTAGATAAAGAATTGCATAAAAGAGTAATTGGTCAAAACGAAGCAGTAGAGGCAGTTGCAAAAGCGATAAGAAGAAGCAGAGTAGGACTTAAAAATCCTAATAGACCAATAGGTTCATTCTTATTCTTAGGACCAACAGGTGTTGGTAAAACAGAATTATCTAAAGCATTGGCAGAAAGCTTATTTGGTACAGAAGATGCCATGATAAGAATTGATATGTCAGAATTTATGGAACCACATTCTGTTGCTAAATTAATTGGTGCACCTCCAGGATATGTTGGCTTTGATGATGGTGGTCAATTAACAGAAAAAATAAGAAGAAAACCATATTCTGTAATATTGTTTGATGAAATAGAAAAAGCACATCCAGATGTTATGAATATGTTATTACAAATTCTAGAAGATGGTAGATTAACAGACAGCCAAGGTAGAACAGTTAACTTTAAGAATACAGTAATAATTATGACATCAAATATTGGTGCAAGATTAATTACAGAGAAAAAATCTCTAGGATTTACAAATTCATCAGAAGAGGATGAAAATAAGGAATATGAAGAAATCAAGAAAAACGTAATGGCAGAATTAAAGAAACAATTAAGACCAGAATTTATAAATCGTATTGATGATATTATAGTATTCCATAAATTAAATGATGATGAAATTAACAGTATTATAGACTTATTATTAAAGAATGTAGAACAAAGATTAGTAGAACAAGGTTTAAATATTAAAATTGATAAAACTGTTAAAGAGTTAATTGCAAAGAAAGGTGTAGATAAAGAATTCGGTGCTAGACCACTTCGTAGAGCAATACAAAATATTGTAGAAGACAAATTAGCAGAAGAAATATTAGATGGAAATATTAAACCTGGGCTAGAGGCAAAATTAGTAGCAAAAGACGATAAAGTAGAGTTAAAAGTAAAAGCTACAAAATAATAAAATAGGGATTTTAGGGCGTCCTGAGAAAAAAGAAATTTCGGGATTTGGGAACGTTCCTCAAATCCCTTTTTTGGGGCGCATCAAAAAAATATGAGGACGTTCTTCAAATCCAGATTTTTTGAATGTATAAAGTGGAATTAAATTAATACATTAGGTATACATAAGTTTGCAAAGAAAAATAAAATATGCTAAAATTTATCTGTAGCAAAGTTGAAGTTAGTGTAAGACTCATCAAATGTAATGAGCATCAGAAAGGAACAGTATGGAGAAAAAAGGAGAATTAAAAAATTGCAAAATATTCAACAAGAAAGGACGGGTTTTAGGTAGGCTACAAACTGAAGAAATAATGCCTATTATAGTTGTAGGCAAGAATGAGTCGGAAGATATAATTTATAGGGAAGGATTATATTTTCCAAAAACTAGAATCTTTCAAACACGATTTTCAGATGAAGACGAGTTCTTAAAAGAAGAGTATACAATCTCATCATTAGCTAAAATTGAACCATTAAATTTTGGTATTACGAGTCTGAAAAAATTTACTTTTTATTCTGCAGTTGGTGAAGAAATTGAAGAAGCATTTGTTGATTGGGCAAGACTAGTTTACTATGTAATGAAGCATCCAGAAGAAAAAGAAAAGATTATTAGAATAGCTGGAGTATTATTAGAACCATGTTCACCAATTTTTAAAATCCATGTGAAGCTGGAAAATGTAAAAGACAAAGGTTTTATATATCGAGAGCATGAATTTTATGAATTATCATCAAAGTATGATGAGTAATAGTAACGTAAAAACCAATTTTAAATTGTGGAGGTATTATGAGGCTATTTATTAATAAAGGAATATGCAAGCGGAAATGGAATGGTAATGTAAGTGTTCGTCAAAAAGATGGAATAGTTACATTACGTATTCCAGATTATAACAAAGAGACCAACAGAGAACCATATGTGGAATTTGTAATTCCAAATGTAAAAAGAAAAATGCTAAAAACAAATCGATGGATTTATAATTTGGTCTTGAAAGAAATTACAGAAAACCGTATAGTTTTTGAGGAGGAATATGATCCATGTACTGGTGAGATTTATGCCATTGTAAGGTCAACAGAAGCTGTACCGGATGATGTTTTTATTCCAAAAGCCAAAAAGAATAAGGTAAAGGTAATAAGGCGACTTCGATTTGTAGATGGAGAATGTGACCTTGGTGACTTTTTGTCCAATGTTTATTTTATAAGAATAAAATTGGACAGAAAAGAGAAGTTACCATTATACTTAACTTATGAGGATTCAAAGAACCTTCGGAAAGCAATAGTATTTGCAAGAAATGCAGAAGGAATGTGGAATGCCAATATAGAGCTAAAAAAAGTCAGCAATACAGAAGGCAAATATATATCGCTTTCTAAAATTTAATATTGTTTCAAAAAGAGTAGGAGGACATTTTTATTATGATGTTCTTCTATTCTTTTTAGTTGAAATAAAGCATAAAATATATTTAATTAATATGATATTACAATTCATGAATTATTCAATATTTGAAATTAAAGTAAATATGTGCTAAAATTGTACTGCAAAAAATGTACAAAGAAGATGTAAACTTGCTAAATGTAGCGAGGAACTAAGAAAGGAGAAACAACATGAGAAAACTTAAAAATTGTAAGATTTTTGATCTGTATGGACGGAGGATGCAAGAGGAGGAAAATCCACATTTTGTAGTAGTTGTTGCAGATGTGGAAGATGACAAGACAATATGTGAGTATGGAATTCTGAATAAGGACAAGTTTGAGCAATCTGATGAGGTAGTATATGACATTGAATCTTTTGCAGAAATGCCGGCGACGGATTCAACCATAAAAGAAAGGGGTTGTATTTTTTGTGCAGCAATGCCAAAGAGTTCAAAAACTACTATTCCGACATGGCCTATGTTTGTGAAATATAAATCAGATAGCACAAATGTAGATGACGAAGAGGTTTCAATTGTCTGCGTATCCGAAGAGAGGGTTCAAGTGTTGAAAACAAAACTTTCGGAGACCAACGATGCTGGCTTTAAAGTTGGAGACAGTTTCTACAGAGTTGGTGTAATGTAAGCAAAATTTAAAATCTGAGATTTTTTTGCAGTAATAAAAAAACAGCCCGCGCTTTTATCACAAAGCACGAGCTGTTTTTTATTTATTATTAATTAAATCATTCATATTATACATTCCATTATCTTTATTAACTATGTATTTAGCAGCCATAACAGCACCATTTGCAAAAACAGTTCTAGAATAACATTTATGTGTTATTTCTAAAGTCTCATGTTCACCAAAGAATTGTACTGTATGTTCACCTACGATATTTCCACCTCTAATAGAAGAAAATCCGATTTCTAATTTATTTCTTTTTTCATGTTTATTGTGTCTGTCAAATTCATAAACCATCTTGTTATCTTTAGCTTCATTAATGCTATCTGCTAAGAATAAAGCTGTTCCACTTGGGCTATCTATTTTTCTATTATGATGAGTTTCTATAATTTCTATATCAGTATCTGGCAATTCTTTAGCTAAAGATGCTACAATTTTTGCCATTAAATTTATATCATATGACATATTAGCAGATTTAAAAACAGGAATATCTTTTGAATAATTTTCTATTTCATTTAATTGTTCTTCTGTAAATCCAGTTGTTGCAATAACTATAGGAACATGATTTTCCTTAGCATATTTTAGGATATTTAAAGTAGCAACTGGAACAGAAAAATCAATTATAACATCTGGCTTTTCTTCTATGTCTGAAGTATTTGTATAAACTGGATATGTATAAATTCCAGTATTTTCTTTATCAACACCACCAAGAAGTAAAATATCTTTATCATTATCTATTACATTTGCAACTTCTTGTCCCATTTTACCATTTATTCCATTTATTAATACTTTCATTTAATTTGATCCTTTCTATATCGCCAAAGGTAAATAAAACTAATTAAAATCTTACAAACAAAATTGTTAAAAAGATATAAGCATATCTATAAACCATTTTTAGCTTGTATTTCTTATTTAAATATTTAAAAAATTCAACTGTAGCACAATATTTGTCTACAAATGTAACTATGTAACTTTCTTTATATTTAGGCAATTTTATAGTTAAAGGCCACATATGTTTTACTATTACATCTTTTTCTAAATCATTTAAAGTGAAATTTTTTAAAGAATTTTCTAAAGCGATTTTAGGATGAGAAAAAGCATGTAGTTCTTTAAATGAATTAACCTTTCTATGTTCATGCCAATCATATAAAAAGAAATCATGAAGCATAGCAGCACGAGCTGCTGAAAAATAATCTAATTTAAATTTTTTACATATTAAATAAGTATAATATGCAACATGCAAGCAGTGGTTATAACATGACGTGCTAGAATGTTGCATATAATTGTTCATTTCTTTTACCTTTTCATTTAAGCGAATATCATTTATTATATTTTTAAATTCTAAATAATTTTCTTCATTTTTTAATTTTTTAAAAAACATTTATTCACATCCCATATTATTTTTTTTACTTCTATATATATTATATCATGTGAGATATATTATGTGAATAAAGTTAATTAAATCTTAACAATTTAAATTAATCCAAAATTTTTTAAAGAAGTTCTTAATTTTTCTTGATTTTTTTCAGATAATCTAACTAGTGGAAGTCTAGGAACTCCGAAATTGTATCCCATCATATTTAAAGCTTCTTTTACAGGGATAGGATTAACTTCACAGAATAAGCTGCCTACCAAATCTATTGCATCTAATTGCATTTGTGTGGCTTCTGTAATATTTCCATCAAAGAAATTTTGAACCATCTCATGTGTGTATTTTGGTGCAACATTTGAAAGAACAGATATAACACCAAGTCCGCCTAAAGATAGAATTGGAACGATTTGGTCATCATTTCCAGAATAAATATGTAAATTATCTTTACATAGTGCTGCAATTTTAGCAACTTGTGAGATATTACCACTAGCTTCTTTTACAGCTACAATATTTGGTATTTTAGAAAGTTCTAAACAAGTTTCTGGAGTGATGTTTACACCAGTTCTACTAGATACACTGTATACAATTATAGGTAAAGATGTAGAATTAGCTATTGCTTTGTAATGTTCTACTAAACCTGCCTGTGTTGTTTTATTATAATATGGTGTTACAACTAACAAAGCATCTGCACCAACAGATTCTGCGTATTTTGACATTTCTATTGCAGAAGCAGTATTATTAGAACCTGTTCCAGCAATTACAGGAATTCTACCATTAACTTTATCTATAGCATATTTAATGGTATCTTTTTTTTCTTTTTCTGTCATTGTAGAAGATTCGCCAGTAGTACCACATACTATAATACTATCAACACCTTCTGAAATTTGGAATTCTATTAATTTTCCAAACTCTTCAAAATTTACGCCATCATTTGTAAATGGTGTGGAGATGGCAGTACCACAACCTTTAAAAATAATTTTTTTCATAATAACATCTCCTATAGAGATTTTTTAGCATATATAATTATATGTAGCTATTTTCTATGTTATTATATGATATAATTTATAAAAAATAAATAATTTCTGGAAAATATCTAAAAAATACTATATAATTATTACTAGATAAAAGGAGGAGAATAATGACTGCATCTCAAGAAGATTATTTAAAATCAATATATATATTAATATTACATAAAAATGAAGCAAGAGTTACAGATATTGCTGACTACTTACAAGTTAGTAAAGCAAGTGTAAATAGAGCGTTAAAATCTTTAAAAGAGCTAGGACTTGTGGATTATGAAACATATGGAGAGATAAAATTAACAGAAAAGGGAAAAGAAGAAGCTACTAACATTATTAAAAAACATAATGTTTTAAAAGCGTTTTTAATTCAAATTTTAAATGTTAATAACGAAACAGCAGAAGAAGAAGCAAAAAAAATGAAACATGCTATTTCTGAAGATACTGTAAATAAATTTTCTGATTATATTAAAAGCATTATAAAAGTTGATGAATTAAAATGTAACTATAGTCCAGAAAATGAAAGATGTCAAAATTGTATAAAATTAAAAAAGAAAAAATAATCGCAAATGTGTTTTGCGATTATTTTTAGCACTAAAAAATTTAGAAGGGAAAAAAGGACCGTCCCCGAATCCCTGGAAACCTCCCAAATCCCTGGAAACCTCCCAAATCCCTGGAAACGTCCCCAAACCCTTGGAACGTCCCAAAAACTATTTTTCTATCATTTTTTCTACTATTTGTATTGCATTTGATGCTGCACCTTTTCGTATATTATCAGCGACTACCCAAAGATTTACACCATTTTCTACACTAAAATCTCTTCTAATTCTTCCTACAAAAACTTCATCATGCCCATTTGCATTTGTAGCTAGAGGATAAAGCTCTGAAGAAATATCATCTTGAACGATTATTCCTTCAAAATTTTTAAGTGTTTCTACTAATTCAGAAAGTTCAAATGGCTTTTCAAATTCAACATTTATAGATTCACTATGTGAATTTTCTACTGGAACCCTAACTGTAGTTGCAGTTATTCTTAAATCGGGTTTCTTTAAAATTTTTCTTGTTTCATTTATCATTTTCATTTCTTCTTTGGTATAACCATTTTCTGTGAATACATCTATATGTGGCAAACAATTATTATAAATTGGGTATGGGAATTTTTCTAATTTATTAATTCCTTTTCTACCATTTTCTAAATCATTTAAGCCTTTTTGACCTGCTCCAGAAACAGCTTGGTATGTAGAATATACAATTCTTTTTATTGTATATTTATCATCTAAAGCTTTTAATGGTAAAACCGCTTGTATAGTAGAGCAATTTGGATTTGCAATTATTCCATGATTATTTTTAATTTCTTCTGGATTAACCTCTGGTACAACTAATGGTACGTCTTTATCCATTCTAAATGCACTACTATTGTCTACTACAATACAACCTTTTGAGGCTGCAATTGGAGCATATTTTTTAGATGTCTCGCCACCAGCAGAAAATATTGCAAAGTCAAATCCCTCATCAAAAGAGTGTTCAGTTAATTCTTTTACAACATATTCTTTATTCATAAATGTAACTTTTTTGCCAGCAGATTTATTTGAGGCAAATAAAACATATTCACTAATTGGTAGATTTTTTTCTTCTAATACTTTTAGTGCAGTTCTACCTACTACACCTGTAGCACCTACAATTGCTAATTTGTAATTTTTCATATTAAGCACCTCGGCTTTAAATAGTAACAAGAATTATATTTATAATTTCTTATAGTACATATTATATTCTAAACAATAAAAAAATGCTAGTTAAAACTAACAAATATATGATAGAATATTGTCGAAATACAAAAGACATAGGAGGGGATTAAATGAAAAAGAAATTAGCAGTAATAATAGCTATATTGTTAGTAATGGCTATTGTTATTGGAATTACAGTATCAAATCTAAGATTTAGAGGAGATTTAACAGAAATTAGTTCGGAAAAACAATTACAAAAAATAGTCGATGGATATAGTTCATCAGGAGGATCAAGCGTGGCTGCAGCATTTATATGTCCATTAATTGCTTTACCTAGTCGTAGTTTCTCTGGTGGAATTATAGAAGATACAAGTTCGACACGATCTTCTAGAGGAGGTATTGTTCCAAATGAAATAACAAGTAGTGCAAATGACACAAAATCTTTTGATTCCATACTTCCAAGTACAAATACAGGAACAACTACTTCAGACTATTCAACAACAAATATACAAGTAGAAAATGTGGATGAGGCAGATATTGTAAAAACAGATGGTGAATATGTATATTCAATTTCAGACGATACAGTATATATAACATATGCAAAAAATCCAACTGAGATGAATGTGGTAGCAAAGATAGAAGAACCATTAAGTAATATATATCCAGAAGATTTAATATTACAAAATAATAAATTAGTAGTTATTTCTGGAAATAATACGAAAACAATTGTTAAGGTTTATGATTTAGCAGATATAGAAAATCCAGACCAAATAAAAGAATTTGAAATAAATAAGGAATATTATACATCAAGGTATATAAATGGTAATTTATATGTAATTTCATCTGGAAGAGTATTAAGCGAAGGAAATTTAGAATATGTAGAAGATGGTGCTACTGTAAATCCAGATAAACCAAATGCATATAAAATAAATGACTTATATACAAGGATGCAAACAGTTATAGCATCATATAATTTAAATACACCAGAAAATAAAATTAAAGTTCAATCATATTTAATGGATGTAGAGAATGCATATATATCAGAAAAAAATATGTATTTAATTGATAATGGATATAGTGGAAGCAGAGATGTAGAATTTAGCGATATATTTGGACTAAAAGGACTTTTAGGAATTGGAGATGCAATAGAAGAGAGTGACAGCACTTATGGTTCAAACATATATAAATTTAATTTTAAAGAAGATGGAAGTGTGGAATATCAAACTAAAACTCAAGTAGAAGGAACAACAATAGACCAATTTTCTTTAGATGAAAAAGATGATAATTTAAGAATTGCATTATATACAACAAAAGGATCAAGAGTTGTAGTCCTAGACAATAATTTAAAACAATTAGGAGAAACTGCATATCTTGCTAAAGGAGAAAAAATGTATTCAGCAAGATTTGTAGGGGATAGAGCATATCTTGTAACATATAAAAATGTAGATCCATTATATTCTATAGATTTAAGTAACCCAGCAAATCCAAAAGCTTTAGGAGCTTTAAAGATTCCAGGATATAGTACATATTTACAGCCATATGATGAAAATCATATTATTGGTTTTGGTTTCCAAACAGAAGAAAATGTTAGAAGAAATTCTTTAGGAAGAGTTACTTCAACTTCTTCAAAAGTTACTGGAATGAAAATGGCATTATTTGATGTTACTGATATAAGTAATCCAAAAATGATATCAGAGGAAGTAATAGGGGATTCTAGAACAAATTCTACTGTTTTAGAAAATCATAAAGCGCTATTATTAGATAAAGAAAGAAATCTATTAGCAATTCCTATAAAAAATTATACGACAGATTTAAGTATTACAGAAGATGATGATATATCTTCTGCTACAAAGTCATACACAAGTTACTTAAAGAGTAGAACATATAACAAAGTTGGATATGCAGTATATAGTTTAGATATAGCAAATGGATTTAATTTAAGAGGAATAATAACACATGATGTTAATTCTAATGCCTACACTTCAGATATTAGAGGCTTATACATAGATGATACATTATATACTGTTTCAAATAAGGAAATTAAAGCAAATAATATAGATACATTAGCAGAAATTAAAGAAGTTTTATTTGATTAAGGGGGATAAATATGGGAAAAATTTATAAAAAAGAAGTTAGCAATTATTCAGGAATGCCAGCAGCATCATTGACATTAGGAATTATATCAATACTTACAATTATATTTTGGTATATGTCGTTAATTACAGGAATTTTGGCAATAGTTTTTGGTGTTAAATCTATACATAGAATTAATAGTAAATTAGGAAAAGCAGGAATGGTATTAGGAATTATAGGTGTTTCTCTCTGTTGTTTTATATACTTATGGTTTATATTTGCTATTTTAATGCAATAAATGATGAATAAAGGAGTAAAAAATGAATGTATATGATATTCAAGATTTACAAAATGTAGAGACTTTATCAGCATATGTAGATCTACAAGCGATTTTTCAGCTAATAATACTTATATTAATAGTAATTATTTCCATATGTACTATAATGTATATTCAGAAAAATATAAAATTAAACAAAAATACAAATAAAGTTATAAGATATGGAACAAAAAAATTTTTTGTTTTGGGAATAATTAATTTAATAGTTCTTTGTTTCTTAAAATATGTTGATCGACCTTCTTCTTATATAGGATTGGACATAGAAAAAGCTTCAATACAATACAATATTTTTATAATAATTCTATTTATTATATATATACTTTTATTAACGCCTCAAGTATACACAATTATACAATTAAGAAAAAATATAAAAAAAGAAGGTACAAATAAAATTGAAAAAATAAATGGTAAAAGCACAATTTTATTGGTAATAGGAACAATAATAGTATATGCTGGTTCAATTTTTATGATTATTTTAAGATAAGGATATGAAATTTGCATAGAAATTAATATAGCAAAATACTTGCAAAATAAAAATATCATGATATAATAGATGCACATAAAAAAAGACAAAATAAGGACAACACAGTTATAAATTAGTCTTTAAGAGAGCTAGATGTATGCTGAAATTCTAGTAAGATAAAATATAATTGTTATCACCTTATATGTTGCGAAACTGAACTAATAGTAAGTTTTGACGTATATTCTGCGTTAAAGAAATTAGAGAGAATAACGTAAGTTATTAAATTAGGTGGTACCGCGGAATTATGCCCTTTTCGTCCTAAACAGGATGAAAAGGGCTTTTTGATTGTTGATTTTACAATACTTTAGTAAAGTGAAATCCCTAATAAAAAATAAAAGAAGGAGGAATTACAGTGTACAAAAAAGTAGAACTTAAAGACGGTTTTGTAGGCATGGAAAATGATGTAGCAAAACTATGGAAAGAAAAAGACATTGTTAAGAAAAACTTTGCAATGAACGAAGGAAAAAGATACTTCACATTTTATGATGGACCTCCAACAGCAAATGGAAGACCACATGTTGGACATATCGAAACAAGGGTAATGAAAGACATTATACCAAGATACAAAGTAATGAAAGGTTACAAAGTATTAAGAAAAGCTGGTTGGGATACACATGGACTTCCAGTTGAACTAGAAATAGAAAAAGAATTAGGAATTTCAGGAAAACAACAAATAGAAGAATATGGTGTAGAAAAATTCGTAAAGAAATGTAAAGAAAGTGTTTTCACATATGTTCATCTATGGGAAGAAATGACAAACAAAGTAGGATTCTGGGTAGATATGGAAAAACCATATGTAACATATCATAATGAATATATAGAATCTGTATGGTGGGCACTTAAAGAAATGTGGAAAAAGGGATTACTATATGAAGGTCATAAAGTAATGCCATATTGCCCAAGATGTGGAACAGCACTTTCATCACATGAAGTTGCTCAAGGGTATAAAGATGTAAAAGATTTAACTTGTATAGCTAAATTTAAAGTAAAAGGTGAAGAAAATAAATATATTTTAGCTTGGACAACAACACCTTGGACATTACCATCAAACTTAGCATTATGTGTTAATAAAGCATACACATATGCAGATGTAAAAGTAAATGTTGGAACTGAGGAAGAACCAAAATATGAAGTATATGTTTTAGCTAAAGATTTGGTAGAAACAGTATTAAAAGACAAAGAATATGAAGTCTTAAAAGAATATAAAGGAACAGAATTATTAGGAACAAAATATGAACAACTAATGCCATTTGCAAAAGTAGATGGAAAAGCATTCGAAGTAATCCATGGGGACTATGTAACATTAACAGATGGTACAGGAATAGTACACATTGCACCAGCATATGGTGAAGATGATAGTTTAGTTGCAAAACAAAATGGAATAACTTTTGTAAATTTAGTAGATAAAGAAGGAAAATTTGTTCCAGAAGTAGAACCTTGGGCAGGCAAATTCGTAAGAGATTGTAATGAAGGTATCTGTAAATGGTTAGAAGAAGAAAATAAATTGTTCAGTAAAGAAAAACATCTACACTCTTATCCACATTGCTGGAGATGTGACACACCACTTTTATATTATCCAAAAGAAAGTTGGTTTGTTGCAATGAGCAAACTAAGAGACAATTTATTAAAAAATAATGACACAATAAATTGGATGCCAGAAACAATTAAAACAGGAAGATTTGGAAAATTCTTAGAGAATGTTATAGATTGGGGAATCTCAAGAGATAGATATTGGGGAACTCCACTTCCAATTTGGACTTGTGAATGTGGTCACCAAGAATGTATTGGAAGTATAGCAGAATTAAAAGAAAAAGGAATAAATGTACCAGACGATATAGAACTTCATAAACCATATATTGATGATGTACATCTAAAATGTCCACATTGTGGTAAAGAAATGACAAGAGCAAAAGAAGTTATAGATTGTTGGTTCGATTCTGGTTCAATGCCTTTTGCACAATGGCATTATCCATTCGAAAACAAAGAAATATTCGAAGCAAACTTCCCAGCTCAGTTTATTTCAGAAGCTATAGACCAAACAAGAGGATGGTTCTATACACTACTTGCAGTTTCTACATGTTTATTTGATAGATCATCATATGAAAACTGTATAGTATTAGGACATGTTCTAGATGACAAAGGACAAAAAATGTCTAAATCTAAAAAGAATGGTGTAGATCCATTTGAATTACTAGATACAGTTGGAGCAGATGCTACTAGATGGCATTTCTATACATGTAGCGCACCATGGATTCCAACAAGATTATCTGTAAAAAGTGTACAAGAAACACAAAGAAAATTCTTAAGTACATTATGGAATGTATATTCATTCTATGTTCTATATGCAGAAATAGATGGGTTTAATCCATTAAACTACAAAGATTTTAAAGTAACAAATGTAATGGATAAATGGATACTTTCTAAAATGTATACATTAATAAAAGAAGTAGATGCAAAATTAGATAAATATGACATAACAGGAGCTGCTTTATTAATAGAAGACTTTACAGATGAACTTTCTAATTGGTATGTTCGTAGAAACAGAGAAAGATTCTGGGCAAGTGGAATGGAAGATGACAAAGTTGGAGCATATGTAACTTTATATACAGTATTAGTTAATTTAGTAAAAGTTGCAGCACCTTTTGTACCATTTATAACAGACGAAATTTACCAAAATTTAGTTGTTAATTTAAATAAAGAAGCACCAGAAAGTGTACATCTATGCTTATGGCCAGAAGTAAATGAAGCTGAAATAGATAAAGATTTAGAAAAAGAAATGGATTTAGCATACAAGATTGTTAAATTAGGTAGAAGTGCAAGAAATGCAGCTAATATCAAAAATAGACAACCACTTTCAGAAATGCTAATTTCTGTAGGAACACTTCCAGAATATTATGGAGACATCGTAAAAGATGAACTAAATGTAAAAGAAGTAGTTCTAGGTGCAGATATGTCTAAATACGTTGACTTCGAAATAAAACCAAATCTACCAGTTTTAGGAAAAGAATATGGAAAATTAATACCAAAAATTAGAGAAGCAATCTCTAAACTAAATCAAATGGATTTAGCAAATAAAGTAAAAAACGGTGGAGTAGAATATATCGAAGTAGAAGACGAACAAATACCATTAGACGAATCTAATTTATTAGTAACAATGCAAGGTAAAGAAGGATATGCCTTTGCAGGTGAAGGTGAACTTGGAGTTGTATTAGAAACAACAATAACACTAGAACTAAAAGAAGAAGGATATTTAAGAGAAATTTTATCTAAAGTACAAAACATGAGAAAAGATAGAGACTTCGAAGTATTAGATAGAATAAATTTATACTTTGCCAATAATGATACATTAAAAGAAGTTATAGAAAAATATAAAGAACAAATAATGAAAGACACTTTAGCAGACAATATCTTCTACAATGAAAAAAGAGACAACTATGTAGAAACAAAAATAAACGATGAAAAAATAGATATAGATGTTGAAGTAGTAAAATAAAAATAAAAAAGAAATTTGGGGACGGTCCTCGCAGGGATTTGGGGACGTTCCTTAAATCCCTTTTTTGGACTTTAGGGACGGAGCTTAAAGTTCACTGGGTAGACATAAATAAAAAAGTAAGAGAAAAGTCTTAAAAACTTTATTAAAAAATCATAATAGAAATATATAAAGAAGTAGAAAATTAAGAAGATACTTAAAATTTCTACTTCTTTATTAAGTTTGTTGAAACTAAAAATATAATAAAAAAATTTTTAGTAGTTAAAAAATTATCGATTAAGTAAATAAACTCCGAAATTTAAATATGTTGCAAATAATGTCCATAATAAGTATGGAACCTGTAACCATGCAGCAGTTTTATGCTTTTCATAAAATCTAGCTATCATAATAATAATTAAAATTGCAAGAATTATAATCCAGATAAAAGCAAATAATCTCCATTTTAATAAGAAGAAAGCAATAGGCCAAAGAGCATTAAAAAACAATTGTAAATAGTATATAGAATTTATTTTTGAATCTACCAATGAATTACTTGCTAATATTCCGTATGAAATCCCCATTAAGATATAAAGAATTGTCCATACAATAGGAAAAGTCATACTAGGTGGTGATAAAAAAGGTTTTTCTAAAGAATTATAATCAATACTACCAGAAATAAGGAAACCAACAATACCACCAACAAGAACCGGAATAAGAATAGCCTTAAAATAAATTTTAAATTTTGACATTTCTCAAAACCTCCATATTAATAGTTTATTAAAAAGTAGGTAAAATATACTAAAATGTCAAAATAATAATTAAATTAATATAATTGACTTAAATTTAGTAGGGAATCTTTATTAAATTCAAGTTTTATAACACTAGGGGAATCAATATTTAAAACTTTATTTTGATAAACCAATTCGAAGTTTTCATTTAGAGAACACCAATTCATTAATAAAAATTTGATTGCAGCACCATGACTTACAATTGCTATTCTAGAACCTTCATTTGAATTTAATAGGGTATTAATAAAACTTGTCATTCGATTATTAACTTCAAATCTATTCTCGCCATCTTCGTTTTTAAGTTTTTCATCTAACAACTGTTCTGTAGTAAAAGGGTGAGTAAATTTATCTTTAAGTTTAGATAGAGAATCCAAATTCCCTAATTTTCTTTCGTTTAAATCCATACTAATTTGTATTTCTAAATTATTACGTTCAGCTATGTATTTAGCAGTAGCTAACGCACGTACATAATCACTACACCATACTGAGTCCAGATTGGATAGTTCTGCTATATTACTCAGTTCTTCTGCCTTTTTTTCGCCTGAAACTGATAAAATTATTTTCTCATTAGCAATTTGATTATTTTCAGAGCTATTTAATAAACTTTTAATCTTTAGTTGTTCAGAATGTCTAATTAAAAAGATTGTTGTTTTACTCATATTAATCACCAAAAATATTGTATCAAAAATAGATATAAAAATCATATAAATTTATTGTAAAAAAATGCTATTTTTATATAATATTCTTAGTTTGTAATAGAAGGAATAAAAAATAGCAAATTCAAAATTAATACAAAAGACACAGTAAAACAACGATTACGGATTATTTAAGATATACTATTCCGTATACAAATTTATATAGATTATGTGGAACTGCAGATAGCACGCCTACAGGCAAGAAAAAAGCAGAAACAATGTATAGGGATTTAGTAGAGTATTAAAAAAATGGGTAATCAAAATATAAATTTATATGGAAAATTGTCATAATACGTAGTATAATTATAAAAGATTGTAAAATGCAATTAGCCACGTTTTATAGCTATAAGAGGAAAAAAGAATGAGAAAAACGGAAGTAACCAATCTAATGTTACTCTCTTTAGACCTAAAGAGAGTAGATGAGTTTAAAGTTGCAGAAGAGGCAGAAAACTTGAAGAATGCGATAACTATTCAAGGAATAGAAAACACAATAGTTTACTTCTGCAGAAATTCCGAAGTGTCAGAATGCCTTGTTTCTGAACTTACAATGCTTGAAGTCTGTAGCATAATTATTCTATCTATAATGGGATATGATTATGCTGGGTTATTAAAAATATTTGATATGCCAATTGACTTTAAGAAAGAATTGTCTAAACAGGGAAAGACTCAAATTCAAAGATGTAAAACTGTGAAACAGTTCATTGAAGAATATATTAAAAAGTAAAGTAACTGTTAACCACGTGGCCGAAAAATATACCAGCTTTATTGCTGGTTTTTTTCGTTATATTCAACCAAAATTAGACTATTAAAAATTTATAAATATTGATTAATAAGTCTATAAAATTTATTAAATTTATTGTAAAAAAAATAACGTTTTTATATAATAAACGAAGATAAATAAGGAGGAATAAAAAATGGCAAATTCAAAATTAATAGTAGTAGAAGGGCCACAAGGTGCAGGAAAAACAACAATTACAGATTATTTAAGATATACAATTCCATATACAAATTTGTATAGATTATGTGGGACTGCAGATAGTTCGCCAGCAGGCAAGAAAAAAGCAGAAACAATGTATAGGGATTTAGTGGAATATTTAAAAAAATTAGGAAATCAAAGTATAAATTTAGTATTTGATAGAACATTTTTTACAGAAGAAAATTATTGTAGATTAAAATATAAAGAGTACTCATTTACAGATGTTTATGAAGAATTACTAGCTGATTTTGCTAAATTAGACTTTGAAATTTACTATGTTACACTATATTTAGAAGATGAAAGTTTATATGCTCAAAGACTAAAAAGGGAGAATAAAGCAGTGCCCAAATACGCTAAATTTGAAGCAGAGAAAAGCATAAACCAACAAAAAGTATATTTAGAAATGTCTGATGAAATAGAAAAGAAATATCCTAATATACACTGTTTAAAAATAGAAAATAGTAAGGATTTAGAATTAACCAAGAAAGAATTAAAAGAAAAAATAGGCTTTTAAACCTTGAGTATACATAAAAAATATAGTATAATAAATTTGGAATTTTGTTGAATTTTCTATTATACAGAAAACTCAATTTACAATATATATAGATAGGAGATTTTTAAAGTGAACGTTTCAGATTTTTATTATGACTTACCAGAAGAATTAATAGCACAAACACCTATAGAAAAAAGAGATGAATCTAGATTAATGGTTTTAAATAGAGCAAGCCAAACTATAGAACATAAAACATTTAAAGACATAATAGAATACTTAGAGCCAGGAGATTGTTTAGTAAGAAATAATACAAAAGTTATACCAGCAAGATTATATGGTAAAAAAGCAACAGGAGCAAAAATAGAATTTCTTCTATTAAATAGAATAGAAGGAGATATATGGGAATGTATTGTAAGACCAGGACATAAATTAAAACCTGGTACAGAAGTAGAATTTGGAGATGGAATATTAAAGGCAAAAGTACTAGAGGTAATGGAAGGTGGAACAAGAAAAGTAGAATTTAAATATGAAGGAATATTTAACGAAATTCTAGATAAAATTGGTTTAATGCCACTTCCACCATATATTCATGAATCTTTAAAAGATAATGATAGATATCAAACTGTTTATGCCAAATATGAAGGTTCAGCAGCAGCACCAACAGCAGGGCTACATTTTACTCCAGAACTTTTTGAAAAAATAAAGGCAAAAGGAATTGATGTTGCAAATGTAACATTACATGTAGGAATTGGAACTTTTAGACCAGTAAAAGTAGAAAATGTAGAAGAACACCACATGCATTCAGAACATTTTTATATAAAACAAGAAGACGCAGATAAAATAAATAATGCTAAGAAAAATGGAAAAAGAGTTATAGCCGTAGGAACTACTTCTTGTAGAGTATTAGAAACAATAGCAGATGAAAATGGAATGGTAAAACCTACAGAAGGCGATACACAAATATTTATTTATCCTGGTTATAAATATAAATGTTTAGATGGTTTAGTAACAAATTTCCATTTACCAGAATCAACACTAATAATGCTTGTATCTGCATTAGCAGGTAGAGATTATATTATGAAAGCATATAATGAAGCTGTAAAAGAAAGATATAGATTTTTCAGTTTTGGAGATGCAATGCTTATTTTGTAAGATAGGAGAAAATTATGGTTATACATACAAAAAAGCAAGTTAAAACAAAAACTATTCATAAAAGAATGAATTTGCCACAAAGTTTGCGAGATAAAATAGATATATTTTGGAATGAACAAATAAAAGAAAATCCAAACTTATTTAATGGGGAAGTTTGGAATGTAACAAAAATGGAAGAAAATAAAGAGGATATACTTCTAACAATAGAAAAAACAGATTATGCACATTACTTATATGATGAAAGGCATGGTATAGAAGAAAAATATGCTTGCCACAATCTTGCAGGAGGAACATATATTGTTACTAAAGATGGATATGCTGTTGTAGGTGAACTAGATAACACAACTTCTTATCCTAGGATGATGCAAGTTTCTGGTGGAGGTATAGACGAAAAATTTGATATAGTAAATGGTGAATTTGATTTAATAAAAACAGCAAAAAGAGAATTAAAAGAAGAATTAAATTTAGATTTAGACAATAAAGAACAAATAGAAAATTACAATTTCGAATATATAGAAAAGCCAGAAGGAAAAAGGCATTCATACTGTGTAATATTAAAAGCATATTCAATGTATACAAAAAATCAATTAGAAGAGCATTTTGATAAGTATTATCAATTTTTAGAAGAAACAGAAGGAGAAAAGGAATTTAAAAAATTACATTTTTTAAAACTAGGTAGAGCAGTAGAAGAATTGGACAAGCTAGATAATCCAAAAAGATTATATGTAAGACAACTTCTAGAAATAGAAGATAAAGGGGTGTTGAATAATGAATAAAAAAGAATTTGAAAAATATTTAGACAGCCTAGAGCTAGATAAAAAAGAATACTGTATAATAAGTGGCGGAAGTTTATTAATGCATAATTTAAAAGAAGAAACAGATGATGTAGATTTATATGTAACACAAAATTCGTTTGATAAGTTAAGTAAAAGATTTAATGTACATATAAGTGGAAAGCCATTTCCAAACCATTATACTGTAAACGAAAAAACTGAGGCTGTTCTAGTTAAAGATTTACAAAACGAAAAAATATATAATATCGATGGATATCCTTGTCGTTCTATAATAGATGATTATAATTGGTATAGGCAAAATGGTAGACCAAAGGATTTAGCTAGTGCAGATAAGATAGATACAATGTTTGAAAATATAGCCAAAGAGTTTAATTGTAAAAAAGAAGAGGTCACTGAAAGCGAAATTTGTAAATATGTAAATAAGTAGGTGATTATATGAACATTAGAAAAGCAAGAAAAGAAGATATGAAGGCTGTACAAGACTTAAGATATAATCTTTCAAAATATGAAAAAGATATAGGCTTAAATATTGCAGTACCAGAATGGGGTTATACTGAAGTAGGAGAAAGAGATTACAATTATTTTTTAAATAAGCAGTTTATATTTGTAGCAGAAGAAAATGAAAAAATAGTAGGATTTATAACTGGAGAGATATTATCTAAAAAAGAATGGTATACAGTACAGTTAGGAACAATAAATAATTTATACGTATTAGAGGAATATAGACATAAAGGCATAGGAAAACAATTAATGCAGACAATGATGAATAGTTTTAAAGAAAAGGGAATAGAGACTTTTGAACTTTATGCATTCAGTAAGAATGTTGATGCGTTAAAATTTTATGAAAAATTAGGATTTGAAAAGTATAATGTTCAAATGTTATATCAAAAAAATAATTAAAGGAGGAACTATGAAACCAGCAGTAACATATGAGTTAATACATAAATGTAAACAAACTGGAGCAAGAAGAGGTGTAATACACACTCCTCATGGTGACATACAAACACCAGTATTTATGCCAGTTGGAACACAAGCAACAGTAAAGAGTATGACACCTGATGAATTAAAAAATGAAATAGATGCAAAAATTATATTATCAAATACATATCATCTATATTTAAGACCAGGGGAAGAGGTAATACAAGAAGCAGGAGGACTCCATAAATTTATGAATTGGGATAGAGCAATTTTAACAGATTGTGGAGGATTTCAAGTATTTAGTTTAAGTGCTTTAAGAAAGATATCAGAAGAAGGAGTAGAATTTAGATCACATTTAGACGGAAGGAAGATAATGTTTACTCCAGAAAGTGTAATGCATACAGAAAACATATTAGGTGCAGATATTATGATGGCATTTGATGAATGTTGTCCTTATCCATCAACTTATGATTACACAAAAAAATCTATGGAAAGAACTACAAGATGGGCAATAAGAAGTAAAGAAGCACATGCGAGACCTGAAGACCAAGCTTTGTTTGGAATTATACAAGGTGGATTTTATAAAGATTTAAGAGAAAAGTCTGCAAGAGATTTAGCTAAATTAGATTTACCCGGATATGCAATAGGTGGAATTAGTGTAGGAGAGCCAAAGGAAGAATTTTTAGATATCCTTAGATTTACAGCACCACTTATGCCAGAAGATAAACCAAGATATTTAATGGGAGTAGGAAGTCCAGATTATTTAATAGAAGCTGCAATGGCTGGAATAGATATGTGTGATTGTGTATTGCCAACAAGAATTGCAAGAAATGGGACAGCAATGACATGGAATGGAAAAGTAGTAGTAAGAAATGCAACATATGAAAAAGATTGGGGGCCAATAGATAGTGAATGTGATTGTTATGCGTGCAAAAATTATACTAGAGCATATATTAGGCACCTAATAAAAGCAAAGGAAATTTTAGGTGTAAGATTACTTTCAATTCATAATTTATATTTCTTGACTAAACTTATGGAAAGAGTTAGAATGGAAATAGAGAATGATAATTTAGGAAACTTTAGAAAAGAGTTTTATAAAAAGTACGGATATGATACAAAAGAGTAGTTGATAGGGGGAAAGTTATGGACTTATTTGATAATGAAGAATTATTTAAAGAAGAAAAAAAGAAAGTAAAGAAAAAAGGTATAATAATTATTTCATGTATAGTTGTAGTAATTATATTAATAATAGGAATAGTTATGGCAATGATGTATTTTCAAAGTTTAAAATGGGGAATTACAGCCAATGGAGTAAATGTACCATTAAAGGATACTACAATTATAACAGATGAGCAAACAGGTAAAATATTTGTATCTATTGCAGATGTTGCACCATATATAACAGGATATACATATCTACATGGAGAATATGGAGAAAACACAGAAGATAACAATTCAGGAGTAGTTCAATGTGCAGACGAAGCAGTAGAATTTCATGCAAATGAAAATAAAATTAGTAAAATCTTATTAAAAGAAGATACAAATGATAATGAATATGGTTATATGTATTTATCAGAAAAAATTAAATATGCTAATAGTCAATTATATGCATATGTAGAAGACTTAAATCCAATACTTAATGCTAAAGTTACATATAATGCAGAAACAAATAAAATAACATTATTTGGAACAGAATTTTTATATGAACAATATCAAACTGGAATAGCAAGTTTAGGATATAATTCTTTAGATAATAATTTTGTAAACAAAAAAGCCTTAGCTTCAGATATGATAGTTGCTAAAAACGAAAATGGACTAGTTGGAATAATAACACCAGAAGGAAAAGAAATTGCAGGACCTCGTTATACTAACGTACAATGGTTAGAAACTACAGAAGAATTTTTAGTAGAAAATAACGACAAATATGGTATTATAAGTGAGTTAGGTCAAAGTAAAATTTCAATGAATTATGATTCTATAAAATTATTAGACAAAGATAGTGGTTTATATATTGTAAAAAGCAATGATAAATATGGAGTTATTAATAAGAGTGAAAGACAAATACTATATGCTGAATTTGATGAAATTGGAGTAGATAAAAATCAATATCCAAGTTTAAGAGATGAGAATCAATATCTATTTTTCGATTCAATAATACCTGTAGAAAGAGATGAAAAGTGGGGATTATATAACATAAATGGTGAGGTCATATTACCAGTAGAATATGATAGTATTGGTTGTGTTGTATCTTCACAACAAACAAAATCATCAAACAACGCAATATTACTTGATGACTATGAAGGAATCATCGTTGGAAAAAGAAAAAGTGAAAATGACAATAATAAAAAATATGCAGTGTATAATCCATTAGGAGAACAATTAGTAGGATTTTTATTAGATAATATATTCTATAGAACAGAAAATGGAGAAGATATTTATTATTTGGAAATGGATGGTCAACAAGGAAATCTAGATGAAGTATTTAAAGCAAATGGTATAAAAAAGGTAAATACTGGTGTTGATGATTCAAACTTAACAAATAATATGAATATTAATAATGGAACATCAGATGCAAATGCAATAGTAAGAAATTAATGAATAATTATTAGCCTTCCTAAATAGAATTTATTAGGGAGGCTAAAATTATGGAAGAGGGAATAATAAGAAAAAATGGTGTTGCTATATTAAAAGGAGAAATTATAGCTTTTATAATAAATATTTTGGGTTTAATAATATTATCATTATTAATGACATACTCTAATATATCAGATACAAAAATACCAACATTAGTAATAGCAGTAAATACTATTGCAATTTTAATAGGAAGTTCAATTTCGACTATTAAACTAGAAAAAAAGGGAATAGTAAATGGATTAATTATTGGATGCTTATATATCGCAATTTATTTATTAATTTCATTAATATTTGCTGGAAGTGTTAATTTTTCCGTTAAAACTATTTTAATAATTATATTAGGAATTATTGCAGGAGGAATAGGTGGAATAATAGGAGTTAATTTAAATAGAAAAAAATAATATATGCAATTTGAAATTTATAAAATTCAACTATTTAGGAAAAAATAGTTGAATTTTTTTATGTTTTAATATAGAATTTAACAAGACTATATTCAATGTTTTTAACTAAGGAGGAGAAAAAGTGAACAAAGAGGAAAAACTAAAAAAAGAGCAAAAAGCTAGGGAAACGAACAAATTAAGAGGATTAAGAATAACATTAATAGTATTTATTATAATTTTGTTATCTTTAATATCTTTTGTAGGCATATATGTAAAAGATAAAAATGAAATGTCAGATATTATTCCAGACTTCATATTAGGTTCAGATATAGAAGGAAATAGAATAATTCAATTAAGTGTTGAAAAAGATGATACAATAACATTAACAGATTCAACGGGAAATAAAATTGCATCAGGAACACAAGAAGAACTTTCAAGCCAAGGCTATACAGAAGATGTTATTACACAAAATAATTATACAAAAACAACAGAGGAAACAAATAAAGAAGAAGTATTAACAACAGAAAATTATGAAAAATCAAAACAAATATTAATAAATAGATTAAAAACATCTGGAGTTACAGATTATAAAGTAAGACAAGATAAAGACAATGGAAATATAGTTGTAGAATTAAAAGAAAACACTTCAACAGATGATATAATATCAACATTATCAGAAGTTGGAAAATTTGAATTAAAAGATTCAGAAACAGAAGAAATTTTATTAAATAATGATGATGTAAAAGATGCTAAAGTTTTATACAATAACACACAATCAGGTGTTAATGTGTATTTGGAAATAGTTTTTAATAAAAAAGGAAAAGAAAAATTACAGGAAATATCAAAAACATATAACAGCAATGCAGAAGCAGATGATACAACAAATACTGTAGCGAATAATACTGTTACTAATGAAATTACAGAAGCAGATCTAAATACTGCAGAAACAGTAAATGAAGCTACAAATACAACAACTAACGAAACAACAGATAAAGAATCAACATCAAAGAAAATAGATATGGTTATTGATGGAACTAAAATTTCACAAGGTCAACAATTTTCAGAAGAAAATGCTACAGGAACATTAGACTTATTAATTGGAAGTGGAAGTGCTTTATCTACAGATGATGAAAATAATAATTTAGATAAATATATAACACAAGCACAATCAATGGCTTCATTAATTAAAAATGGTGTAATGCCAATTACATATTCATTAGAAAGCAATAAATATATAGAATCTCCAATAACAATTGATTTATTAAAAAATGTAATCATAGTATTAGGAGCTATAACAGTAGTATTATTTATCTTCTTAATAATTAAATTTAGAGTAAATGGAATACTTGCAACAATTTCTAATATTGGATTTATTGCAGTTATATTATTAATTTTAAGATTAACAAATGTAGAAGTAGGAATTGGTGGAATTATAGGTTTAGCATTAATACAATTATTGAATTTTATATTACTTTATATGTTGTTAAAAGCTGTAAAAGGTAAAAAAGATAATGATAAAGTTATGAAAAATGTAATAGTAAAATTCTGTATGATGTCTGTACCAGCATATATAATTGCTATCGTATTTGCATTTAATTCATTTATTCCAATATATAGTTTTGGAATGGTTGTTTTCTGGGGAATTACAGCATCAGTTATATATAATTTACTTGTAACTAAAAATTTAATTATAAAAGCAGAAGAAAAATAATATGAGAGGGTGAAAAGATGGAACGCAAAAAAACTAGTATGAAATTTAAGATACTATATATTTTAATAGCAATTATAATAATTGCAGGTATAGTTGTTGGATGTACAGCAAAGTTTAAATTTAGTTTAGCATATGATGATTCTAATAGAATCGAAGTTTATATTGGTAAAGATTATACAAAATCTGATGTAGAATCTATTGCTAAAGAAGTATTTGGAACAAATGATGTCTTAATACAGAAAATAGAATTTTTTAATGATTCAGTTGCTATTACAGTAAGAGAAAGTAATGACGAACAACTAAATAATTTAGTAACAAAAATGAATGAAAAATATGAGACATCCTTAACAAAAGATGATTTAACTGTAGTAGAAATCCCTCATTATAGAGGAAGAGACTTGATGGCAAATTATGTATGGCCTATAGCAATTTCAGCGATACTAATTATTTTATATGAACTAATAAGATTTAGAAAAATAGGAGTATTAAAAGTTGTAGTAAAATTAATAATTTGGCCAATAGTAATAGAAGCATTATATTTAAGTGTTTTAGCAATAGCAAGAATACCTATTAGTTATTACACATTACCATTAGGAATTATATTAGCAGTATTAACATTAACAGTTATCACATATAAAAATGAAAAGAGATTGGTAGAATATAATAGAAAGAAAAATAAGGGTATTGAAGAAGAAAAAAATTAAAAAATATAACCGGGATTTTGGGGACGTTCCTTAAATCCCGATTTTTATTATATCGGAAAAATCGACAGATTTTTCCTGAGTAACAAGATTAAGTTACTTTATTCAGTGCGCTTGCGAAGCAATCTGCACATTTGGCGAAGACACTTTTCTTATTAGATATAAGTTGCAAAAAGATACAGGATAAAATATGTTATCCTGTATCTTTTTACTATTTTTGTAATTTGTAATAAGATTTCTTTCCTTTTTTTAGAATTGCAAATCCTTCTTTAAAATCTGCATCTGAAAGTACATAGTTTGTATCAGCTATTTTTGTATCATTTAAAGATATACCACCTTGTGTAATTAATTGACGTGCTTGACCTTTTGATGGTGCAAATCCAACTTGAATTATTGCATCTAATATAGAAATATTTTCTGCAACTGTAGCAGTTGGCATATTATCTAAACTACCTTGTCCTTCGAACAATGCATTAGATGCTTCTTCAGCTTTTTTAGCTTCTTCTTCACCATGAATTAATTTGGTTATTTCATATGCAGCTACTTTTTTAGCTTCATTTATTTTTTCATCTTTTAAATTAGAAAGTTCTTCAACTTTTTCCATAGGTAAGAAAGTAAGTAAACTTAAAACAGTTTTTACATCGGCATCATCAATGTTTCTCCAATATTGATAAAAATCATATGGTGATGTTTTAGTAGCATCTAACCATAATGCACCTTTTTCTGTTTTTCCCATTTTTTTACCTTCTTTTGTTGTAAGAAGTTTAAATGTAAGACCATATGAATCAGAATGACCAATTCTTCTTATTAAGTCAACACCACCTAGAATGTTTGACCATTGGTCGTTTCCACCCATTTGTAATTTACACCCATATTTATCATGTAAATATAAAAAGTCATATGATTGCATTAACATATAGCTAAGTTCGAAGAAGGTTAAACCTCTTTCCATTCTTTGTTTATAACATTCTGCAGCAAGCATTTTATTAACAGAAAATAATGAACCGATTTCTCTTGCAAAGTTAATAAATTTTAAATCTAGTAACCAATCTGCATTGTTTACTATTATTGCAGCATTTTCACCTTCGAAAGATAAAAATTTAGCAATTTGCTTTTTAAAACATTCAACATTATGATCTATTTCTTCTCTAGACATCATTCTTCTCATATCTGTTTTACCAGAAGGGTCACCTATTGTAGCTGTACCACCACCAATTAAAATAATTGGTCTATGTCCTGCTTTTTGCATATGTGATGCAACCATTAAAGAAATAAAATGTCCTACATGTAAACTATCTGCAGTTGGATCAAATCCTATATAAAATGATATTGATTCATTATCTAATAAATTTTTAATTTCTTCTGGATGTGTTAATTGTTCTGTATAACCTCTTTGTGTTAATTCCTCAAAAATATTAGACATAAAACGTCCTCCTTATAAATTAATATCTATATTATTTTTTTCTTTTTTTACAGCTTTAATAAAGTCTTTATTATTCATAAATCTATTTATATTTGATTCAGCAATTCCAGTACCTTTACTTATATCTGCAACTGAAGCATCTTCTATTTGATTAGTTAAAAAAGTTTTTAATTTTGACATTTCAAAATTATCTTTTGGTGCGCAATTTGGGCAAATATCATCTACTGATGAAAAAAAGCATCCACAACGTAAACATTTCTTAAAATTCATAATTAAGTTCATTCCTTTCTAGTTTGATTATAAATTAAATAAATTTTCTAGCAGTATTCTATCATAAAATACTACAAAAAAAAACTAAATATTACAAAAAAACATATATAAATTTATTAAAAAAAGTGTTGACAATTATTTGTTGTTATGCCATAATGATAATGGTTATCACTTAAGGAGATGTTATGGAAAGATATAGTAAGCAAAGAGAGTTAATATTAAACGTTTTAAAAGAAAGAAACGACCATCCAACTGCAGAAATGCTATATAATGATATAATAAAAATTATGCCAACTATAGGAATTGCAACAGTATATAGAAATTTAGCAGCATTATATGAAAGTGGTCAGATATTAAAAATAGAAACTAAACAAGGGGAATCGGATAGGTTTGATGGAAATCTTATGCCTCATCTTCATTTTCAATGTTTAGAATGCAACGAAATACAAGATATCTTTTTAGACGAATGTGATAATGAAAAACTTAATGAAAAACTTAAAGAATTTGCGAATATTATCAATGCAGAAGTAACAAGTTCCAAAATTCTTTTAAAAGGAAAATGTGAAAAATGCATAAATAAGGAAAGATAAAAATCCATATATGCAAATCTCACAGGTTTAGGTAACCTAACGTGGTTGTTTCAGAAAAATCTAACGATTTTTCTCACAAATAAAATTTTATATTATAGGAGGAATAAAAATGAAAGCTTATGTATGTAAAGTATGTGGATATGTACACATTGGAGACGAAGCTCCAGAAAAATGCCCACAATGTGGAGCTAGCAAAGACAAATTTGAATTAAAAGATATGAGTGGAGATAAAGACTATGCAGATGAGCACAAAATCGGTGTGGCTCAAGGTTTAGACGAAGAAGTTGTTAAAGGATTAAAAGATAACTTTATGGGAGAATGTACAGAAGTAGGTATGTACATTGCTATGAGTCGTCAAGCTGATAGAGATGGATACCCAGAAATAGCAGAAGCATTTAAAAGATATGCTTTAGAAGAAGCTGAACATGCTGCTAAATTTGCAGAATTATTAGGAGAAGTTGTTTATGCAGATACTAAGAAAAATTTAGAATTAAGAGCAGCTGCAGAACAAGGTGCTTGCATGGGTAAAAAAGAATTAGCTACAAGAGCTAAAGAATTAGGATATGATGCTATACATGATACAGTTCATGAAATGGCTAAAGATGAAGCTCGTCATGGAAGAGGATTTGACGGATTATTAAAAAGATATTTTTCAAAATAATATTTGTTAATAATTAGTATGATAAAACGAATATAGGATGTTAGTATTACACATCTTATATTCGCTTTTTATTATATAGGAAAATTGAAGATTTTCGCGTATATAACAAGCTTAAGTTACCTATATTTGTGAGATTGGACATCATCTGCACGTATAGGGATACGGTTTTTCTTATTTACAAATAAAAAGTAGTTATGGTATAATTAAATGGACTTAAAATTTAAGAAGGTGTGTTTATGGCAGTATTATTATTTATAATATATATGCTAGTACTAATAATCTTTGGTTTGGTCGTATTTGCTGTTATGCAAATAAAGATGGCAGGTTTAACTGTAAAAGATTTCTGGTCATTTATAGAGGCAAACCAAGAATTAGATAAATTAGACAAAATTGCAAAAAAATATGAAAAAATGACTACTCCTCAACAAATAATGTTCTTAAAAGAAGCTGAAAAGATATTTAGTGCTTTTGATAAAGTACCGGCCTCTATCTGGGAAGAAGAAACAAATAAATATCAAAATGTTTTAGAAGCATATAAAGATATAAAAGTTATGAGATGGATAGAGAATGATAAGAGTAATGTAAAAGAAGAAGTTACAGATACAAAATAAAAAATTAAAAAAAAATGAAAAATTGTATTGACAAATTATATATAAAGGTATTATAATAAGCATTGTCAGTTGCAAGACATTCATGCAGATGTGGCGGAACTGGCAGACGCACAGGACTTAAAATCCTGCGAGGGTTAAACCTCGTGCCGGTTCGATTCCGGCCATCTGCACCAAAAAAGTAATACCAAGAAGTTAAACACTTCTTTTGGTATTACTTTTTTTTTATAATTAATATATAAAGGAGAGTGACTTCTTATGATGTATCCATATGTCAAATATTCCGATGGTACCGAAGTTACATTTTCAAGTATATATATCGATAATGACAAAGAATGTATTGATGTACATTTCGAAAGACCTACAAAAAATGGCTTTGATTCTGTTAGAATAAAATTGCCTACTTATGAAGTAACAGTTTGGGAAGGTAAATATAATGCAGAAGAAATAGAATTTTTTAAGCAAGTTGCAAAGAATAATTCGGATTTGTTTTATAAGTATGCAAAAGAGGGAGGTTTTAAATTTGCCTAGTATTTTTGAAGTCTTCGGATAAAAAATATATTTTGGGTCAAATGAAAATAATGAACCTATTCATGTTCATATTTCAAAAGGAAGTCCAACTCAAAATTCTACTAAAGTTTGGTTAACCCAAACAGGTGGATGCATATTAGCTAATAATAAAAGTAAAATTCCAGATAGTGATTTAAATAAATTATTAAGTATAATTTCTAGACATTACTTTTTAATTATTTCAAAGTGGAAAGAATTTTATAAAATTAATGATATATAAGGATATTAAATTTTATTGCTAAAATGATTATAAACCTACCATTAAAAGGTAGTTTTTTTTGTGTGTCAAAATCAGGAGGAAAAGACAGACTCGCTTATTGGATAGTCTTAAAAGTGAAGTTCACTAAACAATAGAGAAAATATTGAAAAAGTAGATAATTAAAAATATATATGATAATATTTTAGTATAGAATATTAATAAAAAGAAATTGATCAAACGATGATTGATAATGGAGAAAGTATGGATTTTTTGATTGAAGAAGTAGTAAAAGAACTAAAAAAAATAAATAATGTAAAATTAACACAAAAAGACAAGAATAAAATTTATAAAAATTTTCCTATTCCAAAAGAACATAAAATTTTATGGGCAGATACTATTGGAAAAAGTATGAAATATGGAATGGTCATTACTGATATAGGGCTATTTTTAAGAACAAATCCTACTATTATTAAGAAAAATAATAAAGAAGTAAAAAAAGAAGAAAAGGTAGCCAATAACTACTATTATTTTAAATGGGAATATTTTAATATAGAAGATTTTAAATTAAAAAGAAACTCTGAAAATGAATATGATGTTATATTTAATAGAAGAAGAATCCTAGAGATAAATGGTAAATCTAATTTTTTTATATGCTATGAAGATATTTATAATAAATCAATAAAAGAAGCAACAATGTCAGCAGAAAATATTTTTGCAGATTTAGAAGCGGTTATCCCTGAAAATTTTGCAAGAGTCAATAGCAAGCATGGTCATGGAGAGATGGCAGAAGAAGCACTAACCATATTAGATAAATTAAAAGGGAATGAAGCAGAAGTAGTAGGCAGAACAAATCAAAAGAATGGTGCAGATCGTATTGTAAATGGTTTAGAGATTCAAACTAAATATTATAGTTCTGGAAAAGGATGTATAAATGCGTGTTTTGACAAGACAACAGGACAATTTAGGTATCAAAAATTAAATGGTAAGCCAATGCTAATAGAAGTACCAAAAGATAAGTATATAGAGGCTGTTAATGAATTTAGAAAAAAGATTCTAGAGAACAAGGTACCAGGAGTAACAAATCCAGATGATGCCTCAAAATATGTTAAAAAAGGACAATTAACATATAAACAGGCTCTTAATCTTTGTAAACCAGGAACTATAGAATCCTTAAAATATGATGTTACAACTGGAGCAATAAATTGTTCTTTTGCTCTAGGAATAAGTTTTTTAACAACTTTCATTTTTGCATATTCAAAAAATAATAATAAAATAGAAGCAATGCAATATGCAATTGCTTCTGGAGTTCAAGTATTTGGGTTATCATTTTTTGCACATATACTTACACAACAAGTTGCTAGGACAGAATTAACAAAACAACTTATACCATTAAGTAATTATATTGCACAAAAAATGGGATATAAAGCAGTGCAAACTATTGTAAATTCAATTCGTACAATGGCTGGAAAAACAGCAATTTCTGGCTCAGCTGCTATGAAACAATTATCAAAGATATTTAGAAATAATGTAGTTTCTTCTATCATTACTTTGGCAGTATTTTCTGTCCCTGATACATATAACTTATTAAAAAAGAGGTTATCAGCTGCACAATATACAAAAAATATGCTTTCGTTAGTTGGAACGATTGCAACCGCTGGTTCTGGCACTGTAGCAGCATCTGTTGCTGCCACCAAAATAGGTGCAGTAACAGGAACTACAATTGCTCCTGGAATAGGAACTGCTATTGGTATTGCAGGTGGACTTGCTGGAGGAGTAGCTGGTGGTGTAGCTATTAAAGCATTAGGAGATTATATTAAGGAAGATGATACAGTAATTTTGTCGAGACTATTTAATGCTGTTGTAGAAAATCTAATATATGAATATATGTTATCAGAAAGTGAAATTAATGAACTAATAAAAGAATTAAACAATATAACAGCAAAAGAATTCAAAGAATTATTTACTGTAGTTATGGCTATAAGAAAACAAGAAAAAATTATTGAAGATTATTTAAGACCTTATTTTGAAAAGATAATACGAAAGAGAGCAGTTTTACCAGAACCAAAGCCAGAAGATATTATTGGATTTTTTGAAAAGTTCGAGAATGATAACAACCTAAATAATGAAGAAAAGACCCCTAATTGAATCAAATTTCAATTAGGGGTTTAACTTACATTCCTAATTCTTTTAGTATTTGCTTATTCTGTTTTGTAGCAGGCCAAGAAATTGTAAAAAATAATATAAAAAATATAACAACTAAAACCAAACCAATAATTGTGCTATAACGCATTATAGCTAAAGACTCAAAAAGCGCTATTACAATAGCATAAATTTTTCTATAATTTTTTACAAGAATTTGTTTTTGTTCATCTGAAGCTTTTTCTTTAACTTTTTTAGCTAATAGAATATCTGGTTTAGCCAAACTGATTATTAAAATTATTATTAAAAATAAATCTAACACAATATTTCCTCCTTTATTAATTTTATTTAATATATCATAAGAAAATACCATAGACAATATTAATACAAAATAAGTAAGATTATTTGCTACTTTTTTGCTTTTTCTTAATAAATATGCTATAATAAAGTTTGAGAAACTCGTAGACTTTTTACATTGCACATTAAGTGCAAATGATTAGCAGGAGGAAGAAATATGAGAGAAGTATTAGCAGAAGCAAATGTAGTAGAAACAATGCGGAAAGTGATTGTTGAATGCATTCGGGACAACGAATGTGAGAACACGCAAATTTGGCTTAATGATGAAGTAGTAAAGAAACTTCAGGATGCCCAGATTTATGGAACGATTAATTATCCTTATGAAGGATATACTATGTTGGCTTTTGAACTCAGGACGGGAGAAAAAATGGAAATAACATACAACAGGGAAAAAAGTATTGCTCTAAAAAATTGGCATAATGCATGGAGTAACCTGAATGTTATTAAATACGTATATTTTCCGGATTCCAAAGAATATTTCTTCTTTGGAGCTACAGAGGAGAAGATTTTAGTAATTAAATAATTAATCTCATGTTTCGTACATGGCTTTCCTACATAAAAGTAGGGGAGCCATGTGTTAGTTTGCATAAAAGATTAAGGCAAATCTATCTTTAAATGTTCGTTTTTCAAATCTTTTAATTTATTATTTATACGATTAGCAATATTATCATTATAATTACTATGGTTTTCTATCAAATTAATATAATAATTTAATTTTTTTAAATAATTTTCTGAATTATTATTTGTTAAATATAAATCATAATAAATATAAATCAATTCCTCTAAAGATTCAATAAGCTCATCAGAAGATTCTTCAAGCAAAGAAATAGCTTTGGTTAAATCTTTATGAATTCCAATTTCTAAACAACCATCTTTATAAAAATATTTTGCTAAATTATATTTAGACCAATTACACAAAGTAAATTTTGGTGATTCGCTAGACAAAGTGTAGTAATCAAAAGCTTTTTGTAAATTTATATTTCCTATTTTTCCTAGTCTGTAAAATTCACCAACTCTATTTTGACCCCAACTATCACCTAAATTAGCAGATTTCATATAATAATCAAAAGCAAGTTTTAAGTCATTTTGAGCCTCGTAGATTTTGCCAAGATTATTAAACGCATATACATGTCCCATATCTGCCGCAATTTTAAACATTTCAATTGCTTTTTCTTCGTTCTTAGAAATATGGGGAATAGTACCACAAAGTAGTATATTACCAATACTTGTGTAAGCATTAGCACAATTTAGTTTCCTAGCTTTGTTAAAATATTTTAAAGCTAAATACATATCATGTTTAGATTTAGTGCCAATATGCCCTTCATAATATAAATAACCAATAGCCCAATTAGCTGTTGGATGATTAGCCTTTGCAGCGACTTGATAGTAATCATAAGCTTTTTCATATCTAGCTTTTCCAGTTATAATTCCATAACATTCCATAGAAGCCATCTCAAAACATGCGAAAGGATTACCATGCCTTGCTAATTCATAAATGCCTCTAATAGACCAAATACCAGAAGTTAATTGGATATTAATAAAATCTTCAATATCATTTACAGAAATATTTGTATCATATATTTTCTTTTCAATTATATTATTTAAATTTTCGTCAATATAAATAGGTTGTTTTTTATCTAAAACAGTATAAAATAAGACTTCTGCGATAAAATTATATAAATCGTTATTAGTTAAATTTGAGTATAAACGATTAGAAAGATTAGTTGTAATATCCGAGTCATTTTTACTAATAGAATATAGTCGCGTACAAATATGACGCATTTTTTCATTTGTATTAAAAATATTAATTGTAATTTTTGCTGGAACATTAATATCTATTAATTTTAATATTTCCGAAAAAATAGGGAGTAAGGCGTTAGGATTTTGTATATATTTACTTTTTAAATTTTTAATATAATTTTTATAAGTAGAATTAATAGCCCTAAAACCTGTACAATAATTATTAACAGTACTATCTGCAATTGAATCTGTATTAAAAATTATAGAGAATAAATCTGCTTGCCAAAAGCTTGCAGAATTATTACTTTCTTCTTTTAAAATTCTAAAAAAATTACCAAAAGATAAATAATTATCATTTATATTTAAACGAATAAAATTCTTTTTCATATATAACCTCCAATAAATATATAAACATTATATTTACATAATATATAAAAGTCAATATAAAAATGTGAAATAAACGTGAAACAAAATAAAAAACGTGAAAAAGTATGAGTTGATATTAGCATACAATAAAATATAGAATAGTAAAAAATAATAAGGAGCTGATTAATATAAATATTTTAGGATTAAATATTAATTACATAGAGCAAGGTGAAGGGGACAACGTCTTAATTTTACCTGGTTGGGGAACAAATTATAATGTATATAAAAATTTAATAGACAATATTTCTAAATATGCAAAAGTATATTATTTTGATATGCCAGGTTTTGGAAAATCAGAAGAGCCAAAAGAAGCATGGAATACAGATAATTTTATAGAATTAGTAAAAGAATTTATTAAAATAAATAAAATAGATAATATAACATTAATAGGACATTCAAATGGTGGAAGAATTGCAATAAAAATGTTAAGTGAAGGAAATTTAGAATTTAAAGTACGAAGGTTAATTTTAATAGGAAGTGCAGGAATAGTTCATAAAAAAACAGCAAAACAAAAGGCAAAAATGTCTATAGTAAAATTGGGTAAAAAAGTATTAAATACGGGAATTGCAAAAAAAATTGCACCAAATGCGCTAGAAAATTTAAAGAAAAAAATGGGATCAGTGGATTATCGTAATGCAACACCTGTTATGAGAAATACATTAGTAAAATTAGTAAATGAAGATTTAAAAGATAGACTACCAAAAGTAAATGTTCCAACATTACTATTATGGGGAGAAAATGACACAGAAACACCATTTGATGATGCTAAAATCATGGAAAAAGAAATACCAAATGCAGGGTTAGTACCTTTTAAGGGGTGTTCTCATTATGTGTTTTTAGAAAGACCTGTACAAATAAATAATATAATTAAAAATTTTATGGGAAAATAAATTTGGAGGATATTTATGAAGATAATAATTATAATAGAACTTATTATAAATTATATATTATTGCTAATATTTAACACACATATGTTACAACTAAATTCATATTTCTTCTTAAAACATTTTAAATGGATGAGAAAAAATATAAAGAAATTATTATTACAACTAATTTTAGTAATACCAACAATATTAATATATCTTAATAATACCATATTAAATATAGCTATAATAATTATTTTAGGAATTTCAATAATATATAATATTCCAAAAAGAAATTCAAAAATATCATTAAAATATACTGGTAGAGTAAAAAGATTAATATTTACAGATATGCTAATATCACTATTAATTTTATTTGTTGGAAGAATACAAAATTATATAATAACTAAATTAATAATTATAAATGTATTTGCAAATATGCTAATAATATTATCAAATTTAGTAAATCACCCTATAGAAATGTTAGGAAGAAAGAGATACATAAACGATGCAAAAAGAATATTAAACGAAATGCCAAATTTACTAGTTATAGGAATAACAGGAAGTTATGGAAAAACTAGTATGAAAAATTTTTTGTATAGTTTATTATCAGAAAAATATGATGTTTTAAAAACTCCAAAAAACTATAATACAACAATGGGAGTTGTAAAAACTATAAGAGAGGAATTAAAGCCAACTCATCAAATATTTTTGTGTGAGATGGGAGCAACAAATGTTGGTGATATTAAAGAAATATGTGATATTGTAAATCCAAAATTAGGAGTAATTACATCTATAGGACCACAACACTTAGAAAGTTTTAAAAGCATAGAAAATATAATAAAAACTAAATTTGAATTGGCAGACAGTGTAAAACAAAATAATGGAACCATATTTTTAAATTATGATAATGAATATATAAAAAATAAAGAATTAGATATGAACAAGATAACATATGGAGTAAATGATAAATCACTAGATTATAATTCATATGATTTAGAATCTTCTAATAAAGGATTAAGATTTAAAATTCTAGATAAAGAAACTAATGAGGAAAAAGAATTAAAAACAAAATTAATAGGAAGGCATAACATTGTAAACATTACGGGAGCAATAGCTGTGGCAGATTATTTAAAAGTTCCGATGAAAAAAATTGTGGTAAAAGTAAGAGAAATACAAAATGTAAAACATAGGTTAGAATTATTGCCAAAAGGTAATATTGCAATAATAGATGATTCGTATAATGCAAACCCTATAAGTTCGAAATCAGCGGTTGATACATTAGGAGAATTTAAAGGAATAAAGATAATAGTTACTCCAGGTCTTATAGAACTTGGTAAAGAACAAGAAAAATATAACTATGAATTTGGAAAATACATGGCGGATGTTTGTGATTATATTTTCTTAGTTGGAACAGATAATTACGAAGCCATACTTAAAGGAATAAAAGAAAAAAATTATGATGAACAAAAAGTATTTAAGGTGAATTTGCCACAAGAAGCTGTTAGTCAAATTATAAGTTGGAATTTAAAAGAAGAAGTAATAGTCTTATTGGAAAATGATTTACCAGATAATTATAATTTATAAATATCTTAAGCTAAACGAAATATTCATAAAGAGTTTAAAGGAAGGTAGGTAATTTTTATGAAAATTAAATTAGGTGTTTTCTTTGGTGGAAAGAGTGTTGAACATGAAGTGTCTATAATAACTGCACTTCAAGCAATAGAAAATATGAATAAGGAAAAATATGATATTGTACCAATATATATTGCAAAAGATAATAAAATGTATTGTGGAGACTTTGTTGATGATATAAAACAATACACAAATATAGAGAATTTAAAAAGAATAAGTACACAAGTAACTCTTTCATTAAAGGATAATAAAACAGTTTTATTAAGAACAAATAAGAAATTTTACGAAAATGAAGTTTATGACTATATAGATGTTGCATTCCCTATTGTTCATGGTACAAATGTAGAAGATGGTACACTTCAAGGATATTTAAAAATGTTTAATTTACCATATGTTGGATGCGATGTTACATCATCTGCAGTTGGAATGGATAAATATGTTTCTAAAACAATTTTAAAAGAAAACAATATTCCTGTTTTAGACTGCAAATGTTATTATAAAAATGAAGAAGTAGAAGATATAGTAAAAAGTGTTGAAGCTAATATAGAATATCCTGTAATTGTTAAACCAATCAATTTAGGATCAAGTATTGGAATAGTTGTTGCAAAAAATAGAGAAGAATTAGAAGAGGCAATAGAAGATGCATTTACATATGCGAGAAAGATTTTAATAGAAAAAGCTATAAAGAATTTAAAAGAAGTAAATTGCTCTGTTCTAGGTGATTACGAAGAATGTAATGCCTCAGAATGTGAAGAATTAGATAAAACATCAGATATTTTATCATATGAAGATAAATATATATCAGGAGGTAAAAAAACAGGCGGAGCTAAACAATCTATGAATGCAGGAGTATTAAAATTACCAGCAGATATAAGTAAAGAATTAAAAGAAAGAATTCAAACTTTAGCAAAAGAAACATTTAAAATATTAGGTTGCACAGGAGTAATACGTATAGACTTTTTAATTGATGAAGATACAGATAATGTATATGTAAACGAGGTAAATACTATTCCTGGTTGTTTATCTTTCCATCTATGGAGAGCAGTAGGAATGGAATATCCAGAGTTATTAGATAAAGAAATCGAATTAGCATTAAAAAGAAATCGTGAAGAAAATAATATGGTATTTTCTTTTGACACAAATGTATTAGAAGGATATGCAAATGGCGGACTTAAAGGTGGAAAAGGAAAATTGGCCTAAATGAACTTTTAGGACGGAGCTTAAAGTTCAAAAGTTGCGAGAAAATTAGAAAAATAAAGCCCCCTGTTACCAGAAAGGTAATGGGGGCTTCATTGGTTTTGCTAAATTAGCACTCGCCATCGGTGGTGGCTTAACATAAGAGTTTAAAATACAAAATAGACGATACTGTTTTTTTGGTCATAAGTAAGTGAAGTCACTTTAGTACAAGCAGTTTGATTTGCAAGATAATCCATATATTGATAGCTTGTAGCTATATTAGACAAATATGAAGGATCTGCTAAAAATGCTTCATGGTCTTTGCTTATCTGAGCTAAGACCTTTAAAGCTTCTTCATCTGTAAACTTTTTTGTGAAACATTTACAGATATTTTTAGGAAGCCCAGTAGAAGACATAAATAACTTTAATTTCCTTGTATATTCTGCTTTAGCAGTGGCAATATTTACCATAATATACTTTCGGTTTTTCTTGTTATTTCCTTCAATACGAAGTTCCCACGTATCATCGATTTCATAGACCACGAGATGAGAACCATAATATTTTAAGTTAACGGTTTTATACTCCGTTCCAATTTGACTTACTACAAATTCTGTTGTTTCAACATCGTGAACAATTCGTTCTCTTAGAATTGCCATTTCTTTTGCAGCTTTTTCTTTAGATATAACCTGCGTTACATCTTCTGTTTTTTGATCCTTTAAATGTAAGCAGTGTCTGTGAAAAGCAATTAACGAACTTGAAGGAGATACTTCCTTTTCTTTTCTTATCTTGTCGCTTTTGGTAACAATGTAGATATCTTCTGGGTTAAGAATATTTACAAGATAATAGTAAACTTTGCCATTATCTTCTATTATATAAATATCACCAGAAATTGAGCCTACATATTCTGACCGTCCTTTACCTAAAAATACTTTCTCCATAAAACCCCTTTCTAATCAATTGATTACCATAAATTAAACAGTTGCTAAATTGCTTTATAGGTTGTATTATAATATGAATATATAATTTTAGTAAAGAGGTAGGAAATGATTTTAAATGTAAGTGGAAGAACTGATATAGTAGCTTTTTACACAGAATGGTTTATGAACAGGTATAAAGAAGGTTTTTTTGACGTAAGAAATCCTTTTTATAACCAGCAAGTTAGTAGAATATATATGGAAGATGTCGATGCTATCTTATTTTGTACAAAAAATCCAATGCCAATAATTCCATATTTAAAAGAAATAGAAAAGCCAATATTATTTCATGTTACTTTAACTCCATATAAAAGTGATATTGAACCAGGTGTTCCAGATAAAAGAAAAATAGTAGAAGCAATAAAGGAAATTTCGAAGATAGTAGGAATAGATAATATATACGTAAGATATGATCCAATATTTATAAGTGATAAATACACTATAGAATATCATATAAAAGCCTTTAATCACTTATGCGAGTTATTAAATGGATGTATAAAGCATTTTATTGTATCATTTATTGATGATTATAAAAATGTTAGAAATAATTATAAATTTTTAAGATTAAAAGATTTTAAAGAAAGTGATTATGAAGCAATAGGAAAGAACTTTAGTAAGAGTGCCAAAGAAAACGGAATGACTGTACAAACTTGTTTTGAAGAGAGAAATTTGGTGGAATATGGTTTTATACAAGCAGATTGTCTAGGAAAAGAGTTGGCAGAAAGACTAACTGGAAAAACTAAATTCAAAAAATGGAAAGCACGTAGTGGTGGAAAGTGTAATTGCGTAGAAATGGCAGATATAGGCGCATATAATACGTGTAAGCATTTTTGCAAATATTGCTATGCAAATTATGATGAAAAAATTGTAGCACAAAATAATAAATTACATGATGTAAATTCATCTTTATTAATAGGCAAACTAGCAGAGGACGATATAATTAAAAGAAGAAAAAATTAAAAAATATGTAACAAAAATAAAGTTTTTAACACTAATAAAATGAAAGGGGGAAATTATGCAGGATATAGAAGAGATTTATAATAATTATGCTCAAATAGTATATAAATACATATTCTGCTTAACCAAAAATAAAGAATTAAGTGAAGATATAGTACAAGAAACTTTCTTAGTAGCTGTTAAAAACATAAATAAATTTAGAGGAGAAAGTAAGATTTCTACATGGCTGTGTCAAATTGCAAAATTTATTTTGTATAAAGACATAAGAAAAAAAGAAAAGCAAAAAAATATATCTTTAGAAGATGTAGAAAATGAACTTATAACAGAAAATTCACTGGAAGAAAATATATTTTTACAAGAGGATAAGCTAGATTTATTAAAGAAAATTCAAAAGCTAAATGATGAAACAAAAAGCGTAATGTATTTAAAATTATTAGGTGGGCTAAAAAATGAAGAAATAGCAGAAGTAATGAATAAAACACCAAACTGGGTAAGAGTTACATATTTTAGAGGAAAGCAAAAAATAAAGGAGGATAAAGATGAAAAACGAATGTGATATCGTTCAAGATTTACTATTTAGTTATAAAGATGGATGTTTAAAACAAGGTTCAAAAGAATTTGTAGAAAAACATTTAAAAAAATGTGAGAATTGTGCAAAAGTATATTCAGAAATGAATAATGAAGAAGAGCAATCTGATATTCCAAAAGATGAAATTGATTATTTAAAAAAGATAAAAAAGAAGATGAAAAAGAAAACAAAAATTATTATAGCGATTTCTGTTATATTAATTATTTTTATTATTTTGAATATTGCTGTATTCATTAATTATGATAAATATATAAGTGAAATGACAATATTTTTAGAAGATTCAATAACAGATGAAGAGCGAGCAGAGATAGAAAATGTAATAAAAGAAACAGATAAAAATGCTGAAATTACATATAAATCAAAAGAAGATGCATTAAATAATATGAAGCAACAGTTTGCAGATAGACAAGATTTATTAACAGGATATGAAGGAGAGAATAATATATTTCCAGCATATTATGAAGTAAATTCAAATAAAAAAGCGATTGAAGAGATAGAAGCAAAATTAATTAATAATGAAAAAATTAAAAATATAAGTAGTAGTAAAGGTGTAAATCCATATGAATTATTTTTTATGCAATATGTATATGTTCCATTAACAGGAAAAAATAAATAAAGTAACGCCCCTCTACACAGAAAGAAATTTATTTCTTGTGTAGAGGGGCGTTTTATGAGACCTTAAGCAACGTAGAAGTTGTTAAATGGATCTCGTATGGTTTCCTGCAGACCGATTAGGTCCAGAGTTTCCCCATTTTTGGAGAAGTATGAGTCTAGTTTGACCTTTTCTGGATCAAAGACAACCTTTATAGCAGTTTGCCTTTTTTCTTCGGCTTCCCGCTCTTCTGGGGTGAGTTCTTTGCTGGTGTCTGCTCCATATCTTTCATCTTTGTGTGAAAGATGTGTTGCAACATATTCTGCGTGGAAGTGGCTAGCAAATGTCCTTAATTGGACTTCGATTGTTAAGCCACTCTTTGTTACAAACACCATATGAAGAGCTTGATAGCCCTTCTTTTTAGGAGCAACAAAATAGTCTTTGACATATTTTGCATATTCCGGGTAAATGAGCCCCTTTTGGGGAACATATACCTTTGGGAAAAGTTCCTGATTAAAGCCAAGGCCATTTTGTGGAGATGGCTTTATCAACTGGTAACCCTTCCGTATGACGAAGAAGGCGATTACATTGTTAGCTACTTCGTAGAGTTGACTAATTGACTTTTCATCATCATATCGGCTTGTTCCTATTACTATCCTGAAGCCCAACTCGTCGTTGATAGAGTATGGATCAAGACCATCATAGATGAATGTTCGTACTTTCTCTAAAAATGCGACATAGTTTTTTAGTCGGCCAGAAATGGAACAAGGAATCTTTAGACTTGCTAAAAATTTTTTTAATTCAATAATCTCCTGTTCCAATTCCGCTAAGGAACTGTAATTATAATAGCGGTTCAAGTAGTTTTCGAGCTTCGTGTGATACATGTCCAAATAATTTGGTATGAATTCATTCCCACGAAGCTTGTCTGCTTCGCTCATTACTTCATCTAGATACAGGCGTTGAACCTGTATTAGTGAACCAACTCCCCGATAGAGGATTGGGGAAACATCTGGAAACCAGATGTTTTGCACGGTTTGTACTTTGTCGGACATAAATTGTCCTCCTTTCTTTAATTCAATAGTTTTTGGTCTATATATTATATCACATTTACATAAAAAAGTAAAAAATAAAAATTTAGCAATATTAAGTAATAACGAAAATATACAAATATAATGTATATATTGTTCTAGACTATTATGTAAATTTGTGGTAAAATAGTTAAGATAACATGTAAACCAAGCTATAAAGAGAGGTAAGAGTATGAAACAAAAAGAAACAACAAATTGGGAACAAGTTAAAGAAAGCAACGCTAAAAAATTTGCCGAAGATTGGGCAAATGAGATGGAGCGGATGCTAAATGAGGATGCGACGTTGACAATAGAAGATGTGGCGTTTGAAGCGTTTGAAAGCTGTCTTCAGAAGAATTCCATTACTGGACAGGAAGAGTATGAAGCAGCGGGCCTCTTGGGGCAATACTGGTATAAAGGCAATGCCTTGTATCAGTTATGGATTGATGGCGGGATAATTCCCGATTAAGGCATTAAAAATGGGGGATATTTTCTTTTTGGAGGAGATATCCCCTCTATTTTTATATAAAATATGTTATAATATATAAGATTTTTGTTGAACAAGGAGGTAGCATATGAAAGTAATTAACATCAGAAAAAACGATTCATCAAGAGGGGCTCTTATACGGTTAGAGGGACTTCAAGGCGAAATCTGCGTAACATATTCAGACGGTGAATTAGAACTTTTACCACCACTAGATATGGATTTGCTAGAATTTGCAAAATTGATACAGCATTCTTTTGAGGGTAAAATTGATATTCTTCCGAAAGCAGAAGAATACTTTGAAGCAAAAATTTCATCTATATCATTCGTTTTTAAGGGCATAGGCATTACTGTAAATGCTGAAAATTCTAACTGGTATAATACGATTAAAGCGTATACAATTGGAAAGGAAAAAGCCCAATATCCAGACTCATTTATAGTTAAGCTGGATGAAGCAACAGAAATGTTTTATAAAAGCAAAGATGCACGTGAAGTATGGATGAATACTATAGGATGTAAAAATTATGAGACCATATTAAATGTTGCTCGTAGATGGGCGAAATTGATGCAATTCTATATGAAAGAGGAGCATCGGAAACTGGAAGACATTGTAGAAGAGTCATATAAACAGGCAGTGCTCAATGAAGATTCTGAAACTACAAGATTACTTGCTACAGATGCATTAGTTTTGTGCTGGAAGTATGGTACTGAACTAAAAGAATATCTTTCGACTAAGAAAGATAGAACGGCCTAATGGCCGTTTTTTTATTGCGGTAGAAAAATCGAAAATTTTTCTGGAACAACAAGATTAAGCTAATATATTCGTAAAAATTGTAAAGCTACTTTTATTATAAGAATAAAACGCTGATATATAAACGATTAAAATGATATACCCCTATATTGACTGAATACCTATATAGGGTATATTATATATCAAGAGGTGATTAAATGAATAAAGAATGTTGCAATAACAAAAAGACAGTAAGAAGCGAAGACGAAAAGAAAATAATAAATAATAGATTAAATAGAATAGAGGGGCAAGTCAAAGGCATAAAAAATATGGTAGCAGAAGACAGATATTGTAATGATATACTAATTCAGCTATCTGCAATAGAAAGTTCAATAAAAAGTTTATCTATGCATATATTAGAAAATCACTTATATTCATGTATTACAGACAGTATAGAAAAAAAGGATACAGAAGTAATAGATGAACTTATGAGTTTATTTAAAAGATTTAATAAATAGTACATTAATAAAAAATGTATATTTATAAATTATAGAAAGATATAAGGAGGAATAAAAATGAATGAAATTATTTTAAATGTAGAAGGTATGATGTGTGGAGGATGCGAAAAGAGAATAGAAAATGCATTAGGAGATGTTAAAGCTATAAAAAATGTAAAAGCAAATCATGAAGATGGAACAGTAAAAATAGAAAGTAAAAAAGAAATAGATATGGATGTAGTTAAAGAAAAAATAGAAAATTTAGGATTTAAAGTAAAATAGGAAATAGGGACAAAGAAATATAGAATAGGGAGAAGCAAAATAGAAAAATGGGAAAATAGAGAAAAAGGGAAATAGGGAAATAGGGACGGTGTTAAAATCCCGAATTAAATATCTTTATAAATTTTTTATCGGGATTTTAGGAACGTCCCCACAATCCCAATTTCTCCAAATCCCGAATAGGGAAAAAAGAACGTCCCCCAATCCCGACAAAATCCCTATATTAAAATCTCGAAGGAGTAAAATATGAAAAAAATTGTTTTAAATATAGAAGGAATGACTTGTAGTGCTTGTTCAAATGGTTTAGAAAAATATTTAAATAAGCAAGAAGGAGTAATTAGTGCTTCTGTAAATTTGGTCATGGCGACAGCCTTAATAGAATATGAAGATAATTTAAGTGTTAAAGATTTAAATAGATTTGTTAAAGAAGCGGGTTTTAAAAGCTTAGGAGAGAAGAAAGAAGAAAAGAAAAGCAATGAGCTTGTAAAACTTATAATATTTGCTATTCTTGGAATTATTTTAATGTATATATCAATGGGACAGATGATTAATTTACCAACACCTAAAATATTAAATATGATGGAAAGCCCTCGAGTATATGCAATAACATTAATGATGCTATCATTATTATTTATATTTTATGGATTTGATATTATAAAAAACGGAATAAAAAATATTATTCACAAAATGCCTAATATGGATTCTTTAGTTGGTGTTGGAGTAATTGTAAATTTTGTGTATAGCTTGTGGAATACAATTCAAGTATTTATGGGGAATACATCATTGGTACATCATCTATATTTTGAATCATCAGCAATAATAATTCTTTTTGTAAAAATTGGTAGATATATAGATAAGAAAAATAAAGATAAAGCAGTTGATACAATTAAAAATCTTGTAACAATAACTCCTAAAAATGGAACAATTTTAAAAGACGGAAAAGAATTACAAGTTACTATAAATGAAATACAAAAAGGAGATACTGTTGTAAGTAAACCTGGTGAAAAGATTGCGGTTGACGGAACTGTAACAAGTGGAAAAACACATACTGATGAATCATTTATAACAGGTGAAAGTAAGCCTGTTAGTAAAAAAGTAGGAGATACTGTAATTGCAGGAAGTATAAATTATGATGGATATATAGAATATAGAGCAGAAAAAATAGGTAGAGATTCTAGCATTTCTAATATAGTAAAAATGGTGGTAGAAGCTACAAATACAAAAGCTCCAATCGCAAGAATTGCAGATAAAATAAGTGGATATTTTGTTCCAGCAATATTTATCATTGCCTTAATTTCATTTATTTTAAATTTTGTAATAACAAAAGATATTAACCAATCAATTTTGGCATTAGTAAGTGTTTTAGTTGTTGCATGCCCATGTGCACTAGGATTAGCAACACCACTTGCTATGGTAGTTGCAATTGGAAATTGTAGTAGAAGAGGAATATTAGTAAAGTCTAGCGAAACCTTAGAAGCAATAAACAAAGTAGACACAATTGTATTTGATAAGACAGGAACATTAACAACAGGAAAAATGAGTATAGCAGATGGAGTGTATAATGAAGTTACTTTAAAAATATTGAAAAGCTTAGAAAAAAATTCAAATCATCCATTAGCTAAAAGTATTTATAATAATGAAAAAGATATTTTCGAAGTTCAAGATTTCGAAGAAGTTCCAGGACTTGGCGTTAAAGGAATTATAAATGGAAAGCAATATTATGCAGGCAATTACAAATATGTAGAAAAAATGAATGTAGAAAATAAACTAAAAGATAATGAAGCAGTATTTGCAAGTAAAGGTGAAAGCATAGTATATTTATTTGATGAAAAAGAGACTGTTTTAATTATCGGGTTAGCAGATACAATAAAGAAAGATATTATAGATACAATTAAAAATTTAGAAAAATTAGATAAGAAAATCATAATGCTTACTGGAGATAATGAAAAGACAGCGAGAGCCATTGCAAAACAAATAGGAATAGAAAATATTATAAGCAATGTAAATCCAGAGCAAAAACTAGATAAGATAAAAGAATTGAATAAGAATAATAATGTAGCAATGATTGGGGACGGAATTAATGATAGTCCAAGTTTAAAAGCTGCAACAGTTGGAATAAGTGTGGAAAACGGGACAGATATTAGTGCAGATTCTGCAGATGTTATATTGCTAAATGAAAATATGGACAATATAGTAAAAATATTTGACCTTGGAAAGCGTACAATAAGAATAATTAAAGAAAATTTATTTTGGGCATTATTCTATAATGTATGTATGATACCACTTGCAACAGGACTCTTACCAATTGCATTAAACCCAATGATTGCAAGTTTAGCAATGACATTAAGTAGTTTAACAGTAGTATTAAATAGTTTAAGATTGTTAAAAAAATAACTGTGGAAATATCCACAGTTATTTTTTGCTTAAAGTTTAAAGCTAATTGAATATGAAAATCCAATATGATAAAATTCAAGAAATAAAGGAGGTATATTTTATTGGCAGAAGATATAGAAAAATTTTATGAGAAAAATGGAAAAACAAATAGCTCCTATAATAATTATTATTTAAGCAAAAAATCAGAAATTAATTCAAAATTAAAAGAATATATAGAGGAAAATGTTTTCCCAGAGTATAGTAAAAATGGAAAATCACATGATTTAACACATATAAAAGAAGTAATGAAAAATGCATTAATATTAGGTGAAAAGTATTGTGTGAATTTAGATATGTTGTATACAGCAGTAGCTTATCATGATATAGGTGATCATATAGATAGAGAAAATCATGAGAAAGTATCAGCACAAATACTAGAAAAAGATGAAGCATTAAATAAATTTTTCTTTAAATCAGAAAAACAACTAATAAAAGAAGCTATAGAAGACCATAGAGCATCTAAAACAGGAGAGCCAAGAAATATATATGGAAAGATATTAGCATCTGCAGATCAAACTATAACGATAGAAAGATTTTTTAGAAGAGCGTATGATTATCATAAAGAGCATTATGGAAATATACCAAAAGAAGAACATATGCAGAGGGCGTGGAAATATGCAGTAAGTAAGTACGGAAAAGAAGGATATGCAGCTAAAAAAGATTATATAGAAAATGAATATAGGAAGAAGGCTCTAAAAGAATTACAAGATTTAATAGATGATAAAGAAGAATTTTTTAAAGTAGCAGATGAAATATATAAAAAATATATTAAATAAAAGGTTAAAATGAGGACATGAAAGATTAATCATGTCCATTATTTTTTAAACGCAAAAATCGAGGATTTTTACGTATTTAACAATGTTAGATTACAAATAATTACCGGAGCAAATCAAGTGCAATTTCTACGGAGCTTTATTTTGAAAGATGCCTATCTATATATTAAGAAGTTCTTCGAACTTAACTAGCATATAAATAAATTTCACACAAAATTGGCTTGTAATTATAGCAAACGAACAAAGATAATGACTTAATAAAAATATAAATAGAGACAAATTTATATTTACTTTTTAGCTTAAAGCTTTAAAATTAATTGAATATGAAAATTCGATATGATAAAATTCAAGAAATAAAGGAGGTATATTGTAATGGTAGAATCTAAAGCATGGAACTGGAGCAAGGCTAGTAAACTTGATATTTGGAAAGAGCCAAGTATTGAATCATATTATTTGCTAAACAGATGGAAAAAACAAATGAAAAAAGACTTTTTAGATTTAGGATGTGGAATTGGAAGACATACAATTTTATTTGCACAAAATGGATTTAATACATATGCTTTTGACTTAAGTGAGGAAGCTGTAAATGCTACTAAAAAGTGGGCAGAGAAATTAAATTTAAATGTAGATTATAAAATTGGAGATATGCTAAATCTGCCATACGAAGATAACTCTTTTGATTGTATATTATGTAGAAATGTTATATCACATACAGATACTAAAGGAGTAGAAAGAATAATTAAAGAAATAAACAGAGTGCTAAGAGAAGATGGAGAATGTTATTTAACTCTGGGTTCTAAAAGCTCTCCGGCTTTTAATAATAAAGATTTTCCAGTAGTTGATGAAAATACAAAAATAAGAGTAGAAGATGGACCGGAAAATGGAATACCTCATTTTTATGCAGATTATGATTTAATACAAGAGCTATTTAAAGACAACATAATAGAATTAGTAGAACATATCGAAGATTTTTATGAGGAAAAAGGAAAAACTAGTAGTTCTTATCATTATCATCTTTTAATAAAAAAATCTGTAATTAGTCCAGAATTAAAAGAATATATTGAAGAAAAGATATTTCCCGAATACAATAAGAATGGAAAATCACATGATATAAGACATATAAAAGAAGTTATGAGGAATGCCTTAATATTAGGCAGAAAGTATAATGTGAATTTGGACATGCTATATACAGCTGTAGCTTATCATGATATAGGTGATCATATAGATAGAGAGAATCATGAAAAAGTATCTGCAAAGATAATGGAAGAAGACAAAAATCTAAATAGATTTTTTAACGCAACAAAATTGCAATTAATAAAAGAAGCCATAGAAGACCATAGAGCGTCAAAAACAGGAGAACCTAGAAATATATATGGAAAAATATTAGCATCAGCTGATAAAACTGTTACAATAGAAATATTTTTTAGAAGGACATATGAATATGGAGAAGAACATTATGGAAACATAGGAAAAGAAGAGCATATGAAAAGAGCATGGGAGCATGCAGTAACAAAGTTTGGAAAAGAAGGATATGCTGCAAAAAAAGATTATGTAGAAAATGAATATAGAGAAAAAGAATTAAAAAAATTACAAGATTTGATTGATGATAAAGAAAAATTCTTTGAAGTAGCCGACGAAATGTATAAAAAATATATGGAAAAATAGCACTTGACAATAAATAAAAAAATATTGTATAATAATCCTTGGCTGATTTGTTTGTCGAAAAAAGTCGAGAAATAAATCAAATTAGAAAATAACATATATATTATAGGTATAAAATTGGAAACGTACATTATTTATATAATGATTAACGAACAACACATAGAAATATGTGTTGTTTTTGCGTCTAAAAATAAATAATGAAAGGAGATAGTTTTATGCCAAAGAACAAATTTCAAGATTTTATATTTACATTAATAATGGTTATAGTAATGGTTTATGCAATGGTTTGCTATAACATTTCAACAAATATGGGAGGATTATCAAATCAAGTATTTTTAATGGCACTTCAAGAATTGCCAATAATGGGAGTAATAGCTTTTATATTAGAGTTTTTCTTAATAGGAAAATTAGCTCAAAAAATAGCATTAAAATTATTAGATCCAAAGAAAACACCACCAATTTTAGTAACAATGGGAATATCAACAGTAATAGTATGTTTTATGTGCCCAATAATGAGCTTTTTTGGTAGTATATTCTTTAATTATGAAGGAATGGAAAATATAATAGCTAACTGGCTTCAAATAGCAGTGTTAAATTTCCCTATGGCTTTATGTTGGCAATTATTTTATGCAGGACCATTCGTAAGATTTATATTTAGAAAAATATTTAAAGAAAAATAGATGTAGGAAAATAAAAAATCCTGCATCTATTTTTGTTTGATAAAAAATATCAAATATGATAATATACAAAAAATAAAAGTAAGGAGGGTCAAGATGTCTAGTATAATAGAATTAGAAGTAAGCTATCATCTAGGAGAAAATTATGAAGATATATTAGATAAAATAAAAGAGCAAAATTTTAAACTTGTAGAAGATAGTGTGGAAGAAGATACATATTTTACAGATAAGAATTTAGAATTTGTTAAGAGTAGGACTTGTCTAAGAACAAGGAAGACAAATGAAGATTTTTTAGAGCTTACATATAAGCCAAAAACAGATAATAGCACAGAAAAATATGGAAAAAAAGAAGTGAATTTAAGATTAGACCCAAAAGATTACGAAGATACGAAATATGTTATAAATCAACTTGGATATATCGAATATGTTTCGTTTAAGAAATATAGACAAGTATATTCAAAAAATATTGACGGATTTGAATATAACATTATGATAGATAAAATAGCTGGAGTAGGAAATTTTATAGAATTAGAGATTTTAGCAAATACGGAAGAGGAGAAAGAGAAGTTAAGAACAGAATTAGATAAATTTGTTGAAAGAATGAATTGTAATAAATTAAAAGAAAAAGAAAAGCCATATAGGGATATAGTAAAAGAATATATGGACAGTAAGAAGTAAGGAGATACGAATATGTCACTAGAAAAAGCAAAAGAATATTTAAAAAAATTTAATTTAGAAAATAATATAATGGAATTTGATACTTCTTCTGCAACAGTAGAAGAGGCAGCAAAAGCTTTAAATTGTGAGGAAAAAGAAATAGCCAAGACATTATCATTTTTAGTGAATGATGAAGCAATTTTAATTGTAGTTGCAGGAGATAAAAAGATAGATAATGCTAAATACAAAGCAGAATTTAATACAAAAGCTAAAATGATACCATATGATGACGTGGAAAATTATACTGGACATAAACCGGGAGGAGTTTGCCCATTTGGTGTAAAAGAAAATGTAAAAATTTATTTAGATGAATCATTAAAAAGATTTGATGTAATTTACCCAGCATGCGGAAGTAGCAATAGTGCAGTAAAATTGACAATTAAAGAATTAGAAGAGACCTCAAATTATGAAAAATGGATAGATGTATGTAAAGGTATATAAGAGGTATTATATGAAAGATAAGAAATATTCACAAAAATATAAAATTTTATGTAGTGCTATACTTATTTTAGTATGTTTTTCTGGCTTGATAGTTGCTGTTAATGAACTACAAGTTACATTTACATTTTCAAATGTATATAAACTACATAATGGAATACAATTATATTCTCAAAATAATGTAATAGATACACCATTATATTTCTATTTAGCAAATGCTTTTTTGAGTATATTTGGATTTAATTTCTTTTCATACAAGTTATTTGCAATTGCTATTTTTGAAATAATATGTCTTTTAAGTTTAAATATATTAAGAAAATTAAAGGTACCAACAACAAGAGCAGTAATATATATAATATTAATTATTTTACCTTTTTCGAGAGATTTTTATCAATCTGGAGCAAGTTATAATATTTTAGCTTTACTTTTTTGGATATTGGGTATGTATTTAATCATAAGAAGAGAAAAGTTTGAGGTAAGGCCATTGGAACAAGGGGTAGCTGCTGCTTTAGTTTTCGCTACTAAGCAAAATATAGGTATATATTATTTAATTGGTTTAAGTATATTTACAATTTACAATTATAGAAAAGATATAAAAAATATTTTAAAAAAGTTGTTTTCTACATATACAATTTTTTTATGCATAACCTTAACATGGATAGCGGGATTAGCAATACAAGGTCAATTTAAAGATTTTATAAATTATTGTTTTTTAGGAATAGGAGAATTTGCACGTAGCAATATTTCTGTAAATTCTGGATATATTATTTTTTATTGTATACCATTCCTAACAATAATAGCATTGGTATTGATAAAAAAGAAATTTAAATTAACTTCAGAAAGTAAATTTGTTAAGTCTACGATATTCTTTTTATGTTTTATGTTTCCAAGTTTACTTATGGGATACCCAATATTTAATACAACTCATATAATATTAGCAACATTTATTTCTGTATTATACTGTGTATATTTTATTGAGCAATTAGTAAGTAGAATGAAAGAATTATTTAATTTTAGAATAATAAAACTCATATTAATTGGGTACTTGTTGGTAGTGATTGCAATAAATTTATACTATATTTTTAACTATGGGTGTATGTTATTAAATAAAGATTATACATATACTTATGATAATCCATTTTTTGGAGCGTCTTCAACAGAAAAATTAAATAACAAGATAGATAAAGTCGTAAATTTTGTAAAGCAAAAAGAATCAAATAATCAAAATGTTGTTATATTTTCTACAGAAGCAAATTTGTATCAAATTGTATTAAATGGAAATAATCAAGATTTTGACTTGCCTTTATTAGGAAACTGGGGATATAAAGGAGAAGAAAGGGTATTAAATAAAATAAAAAAATTAGAAAATACATTTATTTTAATAAATGATGAAGATCTAGTAGGTCAAGAATCCAAAAAAATTAAAGATTATATTAGAAATAATTATAATAAAACCGGAGAAATTGCTGATTTCGAAATATATTATATAGAATAAGGGGGGGAAGTACAAATGGAAAATAATGAATATTTAGCATTTGCAAAAGAGATGTGTACAGAAGCTGGCAAAATAATGAAAAAATATTTTTATCAAGATAATGGAGCAAGTTATAAAGGTGATAAAACAATAGTAACTTTAGCTGATAAAGAAATTAACCACATTTTAATAGAAAAAGTAAAAGAAAAGTTCCCAAATCATTCTGTAGATGGAGAAGAAGAAAAATTTGGAAAAAGTAAATATGTATGGGTATGTGATCCTGTAGATGGAACAGCTATGTATGCGAGACATATTCCAGTTGCTGTATTTTCTTTAGCATTAGTAGTAGATGGAGTGCCAGAAGTAGGAGTAGTATATGATCCATTTTTAGATAAATTATATTCAGCAATAAAAGGACAAGGTGCATATTGTAATGAAGAGAAAATTACTGTAAATGCTTATAAATTAGAAGATGAAAAAAGTATAAGTCATTTTGATATGTGGCCAGCAGCTGTATATAATGTTATACCAATGTTAAATGAACTATACAAGAAAACATATTTTATTGGCGTTGGAAGTATTATAAGAGCATGTATGTGTGTAGCAACAGGAGATTTTACGTGCTGTATATTTCCCGGAACAAAAGGAAAAAATTGCGATATAGCAGCAGTAAAAGTAATTGTAGAGGAAGCTGGGGGAAGAGTAACAGATTTATTTGGAAATGATCAAAGATATGATGAAGAAATAAATGGTGCACTTATAAGTAATGGAATTGTACATGATGAATTGGTAAAAAGTGCAAAAGAAAATATGCAAAGAAGGGAAGTATAAAAATGATAGATTTACATATTCATTCTACTAACTCTGACGGTACAGATTCTGTTCAAGAGATATTGCAAAAAGCTCAAAAATTAAATTTGGATTATATATCTATTACCGATCATGATACCTGTGATGGATATAAGGAATTAGAAAAAATAGATATACCAAAATACTATTCTGGTAAAGTTATTCCGGGAATAGAAATAAAATGTGGCTATAAAAAACATTTAATAGAATTATTAGGATACAAAATAGATACTAATAAAATGTCTAATTGGTTAAATGATTTTTATAAAGACAAGAGTAGAGCAGAAATACAAAACAAGTATTTTAATATTTTATATAAAAAATGCATAGAACTTGGCCTAACAATGAGAGAAAAAAACGATATAGAGTTTAATCCACAAAAAGATTGGGCAAGTTTTACAATATATAGCGAAATAAAGTCTCATAAGGAAAATAAAGAAAAGTTACCAGAAGATTTATGGCAAGAGTTTAACACTTTTTCAAAAAAATATTGTGGTAATGTAAATCATCCATTATATATAGATAAAACTAAAGATTATCCAAGTATAGAGGAAACAATTAATGCAATAAGAAATTGTAATGGTTTAGTATTCCTACCTCATTTATTTATATACAGATGGGCGGAAGACAAAAAACAATTTATAGCTGACATTCTAACTGATTACAATATAGATGGAATTGAATGTATGCATAATACATTTTCAGAAGAAAATATTAAATATTTAGAAAAAATTTGTAATGAAAGAGGATATTACAAAAGTGGTGGAAGTGATTATCACGGAAAAAACAAACCCAATATTGAACTTGGTGTAGGAAAAGGCAATTTAAAAATTCCAAATGAATATGTAGAAGATTGGATATAAAAGGAGAAAATAAATGATACGACCAGATTATAATAATAGTATATTAAATTTAATAACATCAATTTTAAAATATTATAACGTAGAAAGTAAGTATAATAGTTTACCAGAAATTGATGAAATATTAAATAAAGATTATAATAATGTAGTTTTGATAATATTAGATGGTATGGGAGAAAATATATTAAATGAATTAAACGAAAATGATTTGTTTAGGAAAAACAGAATAAAGACAATAACATCTGTGTATCCAACAACTACAGCTACAGCTATGACTACATATTATTCAGGCAAACCTCCAATCGAAACTGGTTGGATAGCCTGGTCACAGTATTTTAAAGAATTCGGAAGAAACATTAACTTGTTGCCATGGGTTGATTCTTATACTGGAGAAAAAATAAATATTCCAAATTTAACTAGAACAGATATTATTGGATATAAAACTATTTATGAACAAATCAAAGAGCAAAATGAAAATATTAAGGTGTATGAAGTTTCGCCAGATTATTGTGATCAAAAAACTAAAACACCGATTAATGCAAAAGAAATGGATGAAATATCAGAAGCATTAGAAATGTTATGTAAAAATAAAGATAAAAAATTTGTACTAGTATATAGTGACAATCCAGACAGTTTAATTCATAAATATGGTTGTAAATCAAAAGAAGTAAAAGAATTTTTGGAAAATGCCCAAAATGAACTAACTAAATGAATTGAAAAAATAAAAGATACAAATACATTAATATTGATATCAGCAGACCATGGACATAAAGATATAGAAGAAACTATTAGTATTTTAGATATACCAGAAATTTTTGACTGTTTACAAATGCCACCAACTTTTGAAGGGAGAATGGTAGGATTTTTCGTAAAAGAAAATCGTAAACAGGAATTTGAAGAGCTTTTTAAAAATGAATTTAAGGACAAGTTCATTTTATATACTAAGAAAGAATTCTTAAATTCAAAATTATTAGGAGAAGGAGAACCTCATAAAAAGATTGATGATTTCGTGGGAGACTATGTAGCTATATCAACAAGCGGTACAAGGATTTTATTAGAAAATTATCTAACTGTAGCAAATGGAAAAGTTGATAATAAGGTATCAACACATTGTGGATTAACAAAAGAGGAACTAGAAGTTCCAATAATTAAAATAGAGATTTAATATTTTTTATAAATGAATACACCATGTTAAGTATATTAATTATACTTAAATAGAGGTGTTTTTTTATTTTGATAAAAATGCTTAATCTAGCCTGTCCGTAATAAAATATTATTTATTTGGGTTGTTTTTTTATAAAGGTTCATATATTTAGTATGAAGCATTCAATAAATAAAATAGAACAATTGACCATAAAAAGAGTCAAAACTCTACGGATACATGCAAAATATGTGCAAAACGTGAACAAAAAATGGCAAAACTTTTTACTTTTGTAAAGAAGTGTAATATAATGATTCCGTAGCGGAAAGGGGAGAATAGAATGAAAAAGTTAAGTTCTAAAATTTTATTAATTGTAATGGCTGTTATGCTTATTTTAAGTTTAAATGCCACTGTAAATGCTACAGCCGAAGATATGGCGGTATTAGAAAATGCCAATGGAGATTATCTTATTTATTTAAATGAATATTTAAATGATGAATATTCTTATGCAATAACAACTAGTGCAGATGTCGAAGAAAATAATTTAAATTGGCTTACAGCAAAAGATACAAATGGAAATAGTGTAATAAAAGTTTCAAAAGATCAAGTAGGATTATATTTATGGGTAAAAATAAATGACGAAATTATAAAAAAAGCAGAACCTATAAATGTAACAGAAGTATCAACAGAAGCAGAAATAAATGAAATGAAAACTTTAACAAATAGGATTAAAGTTGATGCAACTCAAACTATAACAGAAGAAACAAGAGAAGATAATGTAATAAGAACAGTAACACAAGGTGTTTTAAAAATTACTGATGATGCAAATGCAAAATATAGTTATGATATTGTTCTATTAAATGATGAAAACACATCTTGTAAAGAGTTAGTTAATTTAATGAGCAAAATAAATGCTGATATGGATATATTCCAAGCAATAGATGTAGCTCAAGAATATACTAATTTATGGAATAATATTATAACAAATGCAGAATGGAAAGAAGTAACAAATGCTACAATAGCTCAACCTGTTGATGCAGAAAACGGTACACAATATGTTGTTTTATTAAAGAAAGAATTAAATGGAACTACAACATATGATGCACAAGTTTTAACTTCAAAGAAAGAAACTTCAGAAGATGAAGTAAAAGAAGTTGTAAAAACAGAAACAAGAAGTGAGCTACCAGTTACATTCGATAATCCAATATTATTTGTTCTATTAGGAGTTGCAGTAGTAGCAATAGTAATAATAGCAATCAGAATAAGAAGTTTATCTAAGAAAAATGAAAAATAAAAAATTAGTATTTTATAAAATATTACTTTTTATAGTTATTATTTTTGCGATTATTGTAATTGCACTTATAGCAAAAAAATATATTGGAAATCAAATTAATGAAGAAAATAATGCACAAATAGTAGAAGAAATTAAACAGCATGCAGAAACAACAGAACCTATTAAATTTGGTAATAATTCTGTTATAGGAATTATTAATATACCCAAAATTGAACTAGAATATCCAATTCTAGATACAACTACAAAAGAAAACATGAGAACGTCAATAACCCGTTTTAGTGGTGGAAATGTTAATGAAATAGGAAATTTAGCTTTAGCTGGTCATAACAATTATGATGGAACAATGTTTGGAAGAAATGATGAACTTGTAGCTGGAGATAAAATCTATTTAACAGATTTACAAAAAAATACTGTTGAATATGAAATTAAATCTATTTTTGTAACAGATCCAAATGATGTTAGCATATTAGAAACGAAAGAAGAAGAAATTAGAGAAGTCACCTTAATAACCTGCGAAAACGGAAACAAAGCCAGACTTATTATTAAGGCGGAAGAAGTAAAAAAATAAATTATAGGGGGATAATTTATGGAAGGGAAAAGTTTAAGCAAGAAAGCTATAATTGCCATAATTATAATTGCAATATTAGTAATTGCGGCTATTTCAATGGTTGTAGTTTTCTTAAGAGATCAAGGTGAAACAGAAGCTACTGCCATAGGTGAAAACAGTAGCAATAGTGAACAAACACAAGATGCAGTACCTGATAATAATGGTGATAATAATCAAGGAACTGCAACACAAAGCGAAGAACCACAACAAGAACAAACAACAGTAGCTGATAATGATGGTGCTACAACTACTAATGTTGGTACTACAACAACACCACCAACAACAACTACAGCACCAGCTCAACAAACAACTACAACAACAGATGGTAGTACTCAAGTAGCAACAACAACTACTACAGAAACAATTCCAACACAAGCATTAACTTTAGCTTGGAGTAATATGACAGTTTCTGGAGGAGAGTTATTAGCAAATATTGATGCAAATGTAACAGATGTAACAGCACCAATAGTAAGAACATTATATATTTTAAATGTAAGTGATGAAAACCGTCGTCAATATATTAGAGATGGTGAAACATTAAAAGTAGAAGTAAACTTTAATGAAATTTTAGCTCAAAATCCAACACTAACAATTGGAACAGGAGAAAATACTCAAACAGTAGAATTTGGATTTTACCCAATCGAAAATTGGCCATATAGATATGTAGCCAATATTAAAGTTGATAATACAATTTTAGGGCTAGCTGATGGAACACAAATCCCATTCACTATTACTAATATTGTTGATATGGGAGACAACACATTAACATTAGACAATGATGATGTTACTTATACAGCGGAATATGGACAAGTAACATATGAAAATACAGCACCACAAATAATAATAAAAGGAACACCTGGATATGAAGAAGAAGGAAAAAACTATATAGGTAGTTTAGAAGAAAACACATTTAGCTATATAAGTTTTAAATTCTTTGATACTACAATGTTAAAAGGTGAATATGAAGTAAATGATACTTTAATAACAGGAATGACACCTGCCAAATGGGGAGATGCTAATTTCTCAACTATTTCTAAATATCTAGTACAAGGTGAAAACACAATAAGAGTATGGGATATGGCTGGAAATATGACAGAATATACATTTACTTATGATTCAATAGCTCCAAAAGCATCATTTGTAAGAATTCAAAATAATTCACAAAACAATGAAAAATATGCTAAAGTAGGAGATAAAATTTGGGTGTATGTAACTATACCAAATTCAGAAGCAGCAACTGCACCAAAAATTAAAATAAATGGTGTAGAAGCAAGAGTATTTGTAAATGAAAATAATACACAATATGATTATGTAAAATATGTTGGAGAAGTCGTTATGACTGAAGACATGGCTGAAGGTCCAATTGAATTCTTAGTTTATGGATACAAAGATATAGCAGGAAATGATGGAGTTGAATATACAGCTTCTACAGATGGAAGCGCACTTATATTAGATAAAACAGCTCCAGTAGCAGATTTTGTAGAATTTACATCTACAAATGCAAATAATCAATTAGCTAAAGTTGGAGATCAAGTTTGGGTAAAAGTAAGAATTAAAGAAGAATTAGCTAAATATCCAGTAATTAAAATAAATGGAAAGCCTACAGATCAAGCAACAATAGTAAATGATGTAAATGAAGCAGGAACAGTATATGTTGCATGGCTTACAATTACTGAAGATATAGCAAAAGATATTGCAGAAGGAAAAATGACTTTCGAAATATCTGGATATACTGATTTGGCAGGAAATGTTGGAGAAACAATTGTTGATAAAACAACAAATGGAACATCAGTAACATTTGATAAATCAGCTCCAGAAATGGTAGCCTTAGGAATGCTAAATGATACACATTATAATGAAGGTAAAGATATCACAGTTGCAACAACTGGAGATAGAATTAGATTAAGAGTAGCATTCAAAGAAATGTTAGCTGTAAATCCAAAGGTAGAAATTATTGGAGAAAATGGTGTAACAGAAGTTGAATGTACATATAGAGAACAAACTTCAAATCCAAGTGCAGATTATTATATGTATATGTCAGACTTTACAATAACAGAAGCTATGGATTTACCAGAAGGTGAAATTCAATTCATAATTACAGGATATGCAGATGCAGCAGGAAATGTTGGAGATGAAATAACACAAGAACAAATTACTGAAACAGCTTATCCAGGAGTTGTTTATGATACAGTAGCTCCAGAATATTCAGCAATGGGTATCTTTAACTGGACAAATAACAAGTATGGTGGAGATATTACAGTTGCAACTGCAAATGAACATATCAGATTATATGTAGCATTCCCAGAAATGTTAGCAGTTAATCCAAAAGTTGATATTTATGGTAAAAATGGAAAAGTAACAACAATGGATTTAGCTTGGAGTGAAGCAGCACAATTCTATTTTGTTGAATTTAATACAACAGAAGACTTACAATTACCACAAGGTAAGATACAATACAGAATTTATGGATATGAAGATGCAGCAGGAAATATTGGTGATGATTTAAATCAAGACATGACAACAAGCAAAGAATATCCATATGTAATATATGATACAGTACCAGCAGAATATACAGCATTAGGAATAGTTAATGGATCTCATTATGATGCAAAAGAAGGAGACATATATCATGCTAAAACAGGTGATTATGTAAGAATTCTTGTACAATTTGATAATGAGAAATTAGCAGTAATGCCAAAAATAAGAATATTAGGAACAGATAATAAAGTTGTTAAAGAAGTAAATATGATTGATGCTTATTTAACTTCTGCATCACAAAATACTAATGCTTATTCAGGACAATTTACAATAACAGAAGATATGAATTTACCAGAAGGTGAAATCAAATTTGAAGTTTATGGATATGAAGATTTAGCAGGAAATGTTGGAAGAACATTAACTAATACAGATTTAAAATATCCTGGAATAGATCAAGGTGTAGAATATGACAAAACAGCACCAGTAGCAGATTTTGTAGAATTTACAACTACAAATAAAAATAATCAATATGCTAAAGTAGGAGATCAAGTTTGGGTAAAAGTAAGAATTAAAGAAGAATTATCAAAAATGCCAGTTATTAAAATAAATGGTATTACAACAAATACAGTTATTAATGATCCAGCAGGAGTATTATATGTTGGATGGATTACAATGACAGAAGATATGACAGAAGGAAAAATGTCTTTTGAAATATCTGGATACGAAGATTTAGCAGGAAATGTTGGAGATACTATTACAACAACTACAAATAATACATCTGTAACATTTGATAAAACAGCTCCATATGCAGGAAACGAAGATGCAAGTCACCCATTATACATTTTAAATGTAAGTGATGCAAATCGTCGTCAATGGATTAGAAATGGAGGAACATTAAGAGTAGAAGCTAACTTTAATGAAGATATGGATATGTCTATAATACCAGTTTTAACAATAGGAACAGAAAACAAGACTCAAACAGCTAACTTTGAATATAAAGATACTGTTGATGGAAAACGTAGATTTGTTGCAGATATCACAATTAATAATGATATCTTAGGATTAGCAGATGGAACACAAATACCATTTACAGTAACAAATGCTTTTGATTTAGCAGGAAATGAAGCAGTATTAAATAATGAAGATGTTACTTTTACATCTGAATATGGTCAAGTAACATATGATAATACAGCTCCAGAAAATAAATCTGTAGGAATATTTAATAGAACAAAACTAGACATTGGGGATACAAAACTTGCAACAACAAATGAATATGTAAGAATATATGCATCTTTTAGAGAAAAATTAGAAGTAGAACCAACAGCTAGAATATATGGAAAAGATGGAAAAGTAGTTGCAGAACATGTATTACCATATGATGAAGCTGGAGATTGGTATTTCCATGATTTCCAAATAACAGATGCTATGGATTTACCAGAAGGAGAAATAAAATTTGATATTGTAGGATACGCAGATGCAGCAGGAAATGTTGGAGTAGATTTAGGTAATGAAGATGCTCATAAAAATTCTGTTTATCCACAAGTTGTATATGACAAAACAGCTCCTGAAAAATTAAATTTAGGAATTGCTCGTAACAAAGATGAGGGAGATACAAGAGATCAAAGATATGCAAAAGCTGGAGACAGTATTCGTGTATTAGTATCTTTCTCTGAAAAATTAGCAGTAGAACCAAAAGTTGAAATATTTGGAAAAGTATATGATGTAACATATCGTCCAAAAAGTTCAATTGAAGAATCAAATATTTATTATTACATGGCAGATGTTAAGATAGACCAAAATACACCAGAAGGTGATGTAGTATTCAAAGTATTTGGATACAAAGATGCAGCAGGAAATGAAGGATTACCTTTAACAAATGCTGATATAAATGATGGAAAATATACAAATGTAATAATCGATAATACAAATCCAACAATATTACCAACAGAAGATTCAGTAGGATCTGAAGGAAATTATAGTAAAATAGGACTTAAAGTTACAGATAATAATGGTGTAGCTTCTTATGAAATTAATGGTCAAGATGGAGCAATAATCTTTACATATGGTGAAGTTTCATCTGCAACACTTGCACGATATTTAAATGAAGGAGAAAATACAATAACAGCTAGAGATGAAGCTGGAAATGAAGCAACATTTAAATTTACTTATGATATAACAAAACCAACATATAATTTTGCAAGAATACAAAGTAATAATAAAGAAAATTCAGGATATGCAAAAGTTGGTAACAATGTTTGGGTATATGTAAATATTTCAGAAGAATTATCTGTAAAGCCTAAATTCAAAATTAATGGAATAGAACTTGAAGTAAAACAAGAAAGACAAGTAAGTTCAGGAACACAATATGCTACTTGGTTAACAATGACAGAAGATATGAAAGAAGGACCTGTTTCATTTGAAGTTTATGGATATACTGATTTAGCAGGAAATGTAGGAGATACTATAACACAAACTAAAGAAAATGATGTGTTAGATACTACATCAGTAATATTTGATAAAACTGCACCAGGATTTGTTTCAGATCCTTGGACAATTACAGTTGAAGCTAATAAAGATATAGAATTCCCAAAAGAATTATATCCACAAGTTTCTGGAAATGATAACTTCTCAGGAGAAGTTACACCAGAATTAGTTAATGTCTATGTAGACATGGGAAGACCATCAACTAGTGATACAGAATATAAGTTACAATATGTAACTAGAGATGAAGCAGGTAATGAAGCATATAATGATGTGTTTGTAATCGTAAAAGATACAACAGCTCCAACAATTAAAGTAGATGGAAAAGATGAAACGATTGAAGCAGGCTCACAAGAATCATATACAATTCCAGAAGCAACTGTAACAGACAATGCAGATATAACACATGATTATAAAGTTAGAATTGTTTACTATCCAGATTATGAAAATGATGGTCATCATAAAGATGTACCAGCAGTAGATACAAAACAACCTGGAGTATATGCAATAATATATTCTTATACAGACGACGGTAATAATACAGCACGTGAAGCAGTTGTAAAAGTAACAGTTACAGATACAACAAAACCAGATATAACTTTAGTGGGAGAAAAATATAATACATTAAAAAAAGGTGAACAATATAATGAATTAGGTGCCAATATGACAGATAATAGTGATGCATCAAAGAAGTTAACAGAACCTTCAAGAATTGATTGGTATGGACCTAATGGAGAAGAAGAATTTTCAATTAAAACTGGTGTAGATACAAGTAGAGTAGGACGTTATGTATGATTCTATTCATATGAAGATGCATCAGGAAATTATCAAGAAGCTATGAGAGTAGTATATGTAGAAGAGTAGTAATAAAATTTATATAAAAGGTAGAAATTACTTTCTACCTTTTATATATAATAAAAATTTAAGATGTTTAACCTAAAATAATTAATAAGGGGGAAATATTTTGGCAAAGAGATATAAAAATGAGACAGCAGGAAAATCTAGTTCTCACCAAAAAGCAAGAAGTAGAAGTTCAAGAAAAATAGATAAAAGAAAAGTATTAATTTTCTTTGTCATAATTATTATATTAATTGCAGGATATTTTATAATTACTAATATAAGAAATAGTGAAACAAATGGTGAAGTAAGGATTAGTAATTCAGATAAAAAAATATCATCAGATATATTAGTTTTAAATGATTTAAATAATGAGGTAATAGAGCATTTGGATATGAAAAATATGCAATTAGTAGAAGCTCATTATAAATTAGAAAATCTAGAAACAGGAACAGTAAATTTATATTATAAAGTAGATGATAAAGAAATAGTGAAAGTGGATATAAATATAAAAGATAAAGCAATAGAAAAAGCAGAAAAGCAAGAGAATGCAGAAGAAATGTCTTTATCACAAATAGGAGATAATATAAATAAAGATATAAAGAAATATTATACAGATAATCAAAAAAGATTAAAACCAGATGAAGGTAAGAATATTCTAAATATAATTGTAGAAAACCAACAAATAATTATAAATGCTAGTGAAAACTAAAAATAAGTGCTTCTTAATAAAAAAGAGGCACTTATTTTTTATATCATAGCTAAAATGCATTTATTCTTGCAAAATAAACGTTAGTATGCAATTATAATTTTTACAAAAAAATAGGGATTTTAAGAACATCCCTAAAATCCCAGTATTGAATATATAATTAAACAAAGACATTTAACAAAGTTAAACATATTGCTGCTAAGATTGTTTTAACAGAAATTGTTATAGTTTTCTTAACTGCTTTGTTAATAACTACTAACCTATGTTCTTTTCTGATTGTTAAAGCTAAACAATCAGTTTTATTATAATTTTCCATCGTATTTCTCTCCTTTTTATCTATAGTATCTATGTCAAAAATCTTTAGTATTTTTCATAATATAAATTCATTATAGAGCAAATATTAAAAATTGTCAACATTTTTGTTACAAAAATGTAATAAAAAAATATAAAAAAAGTAATATTGGAAAATTTTGTGAATTTTACCAAATGGACATAAAAGTATGATACAATTTATATATAGGAGGAAATAATATGCAAAAAATACTATTTGTATGTCTTGGAAATATATGCAGATCTCCAATGGCAGAGTATGTTTTTAAAGACATAGTAGCAAAAAACGGACAAGAAAAAAACTTCTACATTTCTTCTGCTGCAACGAGTACAGAAGAAATTGGAAATGATATGCATTATGGAACTAAAGAAAAATTGCTTGAACATAATGTACCATTTCAAAAGCATAGAGCCAAACAAATAAAAAAAGAAGATTATAATAAATATGATTATATAATTGGTATGGAAAACAGCAATATAGTAAGAATAAAAGCAATTGTAGGAAATGATCCAGAAAATAAGATATATAAATTATTAGATTTTACAAATGAGAGAAAAGATATAGCAGACCCTTGGTACACAGGAAATTTCACTAAAACATATGATGAAGTACTAAAAGGATGTCAAGCTTTATATAATTACTTAACAAAGGAGTGATTATTATGTCATATATCGAATTTAAAAATGTATGTAAAGACTATAAAATGGGAGAAGTTATAATACACGCCTTAAGTAATGCGAATTTAAGCATAGAAAAAGGAGAATTAGTTGTAATAGTAGGTCCAAGTGGGGCGGGCAAAACTACAGCTTTAAACATATTAGGGGGTATGGATAATGCTACAGCTGGAAGAGTTATAGTAGATAATAAAGAAATCTCCAGATTAAAAAATAGGGATTTAATAAAATATAGAAGAGAAGATATAGGTTTTGTATTCCAATTTTATAATTTGGTACAAAATTTAACAGCAATAGAAAACGTAGAACTTGCAACACAAATATGTAAAAAGTCTTTAAATCCAGAACAAGTAATGGAAAAGGTAGGGTTAGCTGATAGAAAAAACAACTTTCCATCACAATTATCTGGAGGAGAACAACAAAGAGTGGCTATTGCAAGAGCTATAGCTAAAAATCCAAAGTTATTGCTTTGTGATGAGCCAACAGGAGCATTAGACTATAAAACAGGTAAACAAATTTTAAAACTATTGCAAGATATGTCTCGAAAAGAAAATATGACTGTTATAATAATTACTCATAATGGAGCAATAGCTCCAATGGCAGATAAAGTTATAAAATTTAAAAATGGAACCGCAGAGGATATGATAATAAACAAGAATCCAACACCAATCGAGGAGATAGAATGGTAATAAGGAGGTGGAAATATGAAAAAAGCACTACTTAAAAATAGTTTTAAAGAAATAAAAACCTCATATAAAAGATTTATTTCTATTTTGCTTATAGCACTATTAGGAGTAGGCTTTTTTGCAGGTTTAAGAGCTACATCTCCAGACATGGTAGATACTATAGATAAGTATTATAAAGAGCAAAATGTGTATGATATACAAATAATGTCTACATTAGGACTTACAGACAGTGATATGGATGCTATAAAAAATATAGAGAATGTAGAAAATGTTTATGGTACATATTCGGAAGATATTTTAGTAAAAGTAAATAACAAAGAATTAGTATCAAAAATATTAACAATAGAAGATGTTAACAAGCCAAGATTAATAGAAGGAAATATGCCTGAAAATGCTAATGAATGTTTAGTAGAACAGTCATTCCTAAATGCAGCAAATAAAAAAATTGGTGATACTATAACTTTAGAAGCAAATGCAGAAAATGAGATTCTTAAAGAATTAAATCTAAAAATAGTAGGAACTGCAGAAAGTCCTTTATATATATCAAGAGAAAGAGGAACAACAAGTTTAGGCTCTGGAACAATAAATAATTTTATTTATGTTTCAAGAGATAATATAGAATCAGATGTATATACCGAGATATACGTAACTTTAAAGGATGCAGAAAAATATACAACTAGTTCTACTAAATACGAGAATTATGTAGAAGAAACAAAAGATAAAATAGAAGGAATTAAAGAAGAAAGAGAAACTGCAAGATATAATGAACTTATAGATGATGCGAATGCAGAAATTCAAGAGGCAGAAAATGAATTTAATACTCAAAAAGCTGATGGAGAAAAACAAATAGCTGATGCAGAAGCTAAAATAGAAGATGGTAAAAAGCAAATAACAGATGGTGAAAATGAGATAAAGACTAATGAAGCAAAAGCCAATAAAGAATTCGCAAATGCAGAAAAGAAAATTCAGAGTGCAAAAGCCGAAATAGAAAAAAATGAGAAAACGCTAGAAGAACAAAAACAAAATGCACAAACTCAAATTAATGAGGCAAATACTAAAAAAACAGAGTTAACATCAACATTACAGACGGTAAATCAATCACTAGAACAAGTAACACAAGCATATAATGATGTGGTAAATAAATTGAATGATAGTAATTTGAGCGAAGAAGAAAAAGCTACATTGACAGCTAAAAAACAAGTTTTAGAAACTCAAAAACAAGAATTAGAAACAAATAAAACGCAGTTGCAAGCTGGAATTACAGAAATAGAAAATCAGATAAATTATGCAAATAACACAATAAGTGATGCTCAAGCTAAAATTGAATCAGCAAAAGCAGAAGTAAGTAAACAAGAAAAAACTTTGGCTAGTACAAAAAAGAAGACAGAAACACAGCTAAGTAATGCAAAAGCTGAATTAGAAACTTCAAAACAAGAAATACAAACAGCAGAGGCAGAATTAACAACTCAAAAAGAAGAGTTTAATACCAAAATCGCAGATGCAGAAACAGAATTAATTGATGCAAAAGAAAAGGTTAAAGAAATAGAAAGTGCAGAATGGTACATATTAGATAGAAATCAGAATAGTGGATATGTAAGTTTTATACAAGACACGCAAAGTGTAGATAGCTTAAGTATTGTATTCCCAATTGTATTTTTTGCAATAGCAATATTGGTGTCATTAACTTCGATGACAAGAATGGTAGAAGAAGATAGAACAGAACTAGGAACGTTAAAATCTTTAGGATATAACAAAGCTCAAATAATGTTTAAATACATATTATATTCTAGTTTAGCTTGTATTATTGGTGGAGTAATAGGAATAATTATAGGCTTACAATTAATACCAAGAGTTATTTGGATGATGTATAGTATGATGTATACAATTCCAGAATTTGTAGTAGGACTTAATTCGGAGCATTCATCATCTGGTTTAGCACTTATATATATTTGTATTGTTGGTGCTACAATATATGCAGCAGCGAGAGATTTAAAAGAAAAGCCAGCAAACCTATTAAGACCAAAAGCTCCAAAGCTTGGAAAAAGAGTTTTATTAGAAAGAGTAAAATTTATATGGAAAAGATTAAACTTTTCACAAAAAGTTACTATTAGAAATATATTTAGATATAAAAAGAGATTTTTAATGACAATTATAGGTATCTTTGGTTGTACTTCATTAATATTAACTGGATTTGGAATAAAAGATTCTATATCTACTATATTACCAAATCAATATGAGAAAGTATTTTTATATGATTTTCAAGTTAGTATGAAGAGTAGTTTGACTGATGACGAAAGACAAAGTGTTATTACAGAATTACAAAATACAGAAAATGTTGATAATATTGTAGAAACATATATGGTAGCTGATACTGCATATCATAATGAATATTCAGAAGATTTACAAGTAGTAGTTCCAAATAATGCAGAAGAGTTAAAGAATGTTATTACAATAAATGATGTAGATAATAAGAAAGAAGAAATTAATTTATCATCAGATGGAGTAATTTTAACAGATAAGTTGGCACAACTATTAGATGTAAAAGTTGGAGACACAATAACATTAGAAGGAAGTTCGGAAGAAAACAAAGAAGTTAAAGTTTCTGATATAACAGAAAATTATATAGCACATTATATATATATGACAAAAGATATGTACGAAAGTTTATACGGGGAAACATATAATACAAATGTATTACTTGTAAAGGCTGAAAATTTATCAGAAGAAGCACAAGAAGAGCTTTCTAAAAAGTTATTAGATGGTGGTAAGGTGTCTACAGTTTCGTTAAATTCAAACGCAGAGAAAACTTTGGATGATACAATTAGTTCATTAAATTATGTTGTTATAATATTAATTGTTTCAGCAGGATTGCTTGCATTTGTGGTATTATATAATTTATCTAATATAAATATTAGCGAAAGACAAAAAGAACTTGCGACAATTAAGGTATTAGGTTTTTATGATAAAGAAGTATATACTTATGTAACAAGAGAAACAGTATTATTAACAATAATAGGAATTGCACTAGGACTAATTGGAGGCTATTTCTTAAATTACTTTATAATTGGTACATGTGAAATAAATATGCTTAGATTTGCAAAAGTTATACATCCATTAAGTTATTTATATGCTATTTTAATTACAGTTGCTTTTACGATTATAGTAAATGTAATTACATATTTTGCATTAAAGAAGATTGATATGATTAGTAGTTTAAAGAGTGTAGAATAAGATGCTCGTGTTCGGGATTTGGGGACGCCATTTTTTTCCTATTTCTTTCGGGATTTGGGGACGTTCCTTAAATCCCGATTTTATGTTTTATGAGAAACTCCAGCTAGGATTGAGGGAATTTTTTGTTTTGACAAAAGAAATACCCTCGTCACAGCGTGGCGAGGGATAAAGATTTGAAAAGAGATTTTCGAGTAAGAGCGAAGTTAAAACGTTATTGTTTGAATCCACTGGAACAGCTCAGTAAGAAGTCTTCCGGCTTCTGCGAATACTGCCGAGAGCGTATCTCCGGCTGCAGGTATATTCAGTGTAAACAGCTGAAAAAGTGCCTTAAGTCCGCTGAATGCCGCTCTAAACAGGAATTCATAGAAGATTAAGATTCCTTCGAAGAATTCAAACAAAACAGGGCATTTGTCCGCAATATTGGGACAGAATTTAACTACTAACATGGCTATCAGAGCCAATACTAAGTTAAACTTCATTGCCTTTGCAAAACTGACGATAGCATTATCTATGCTATCAAACACAGTCATTGCAGTATTAAGACGATCTTTCTTTGTTCCAAAGTGGCTATGCCACCAATCTCTTAACCGGTTAACCGGTGATGGATTAGGTGTCGTGGCTTTCGGAAGGATTGTTGCTCCGTAAATGTTTGCGTTTGTTTTCATTTTGTCGTTTCTCATAACTTTCTCCTTTTCTTTTAGGTTGCAAGGCATCAATTGATACTTATACTTTGCAACAGTTTTTTAGTCACTTTTTATTATACCATAATTATGTTAATTTTTCAAGAAATATCTTGATTAGGCAATATTTAGTATGAAAGAAATATCTTAATTAGACCATATTTAGAGCACATAGCAAAATAATGTAATAATTAAATATAACTGGAAAACTATAAAAAAGTATGATATATTAAATAAGATAATTGTCGAAAAAAGGAGAAAAACGTGAAAGAAAAAACAAAAGAAATATTAAATAAGATTATAAATTCTAGTTTCTTTATCATAATACTTGCAATTTTTATAATATTAAAAACTATATTATTTTATAAAAGTACAGTATGTATAAATGAAAGAATTGATATAAAAACAATACAAAGTAGTATAATATATATTTTATCTTTATTTGGAATATTATTCGTATTACCTAAAAAAGGAAGAAATATAGGCGGAATAGTATTAGACACGATAATAAGTATAATTTTGTTTGCAGACAATATTTATTATACTTATTCAAGTAATGTATTATCAGTATTACAAATAACTAATCTTCAATATGGTGAAGAAATAATGTCAACATTACCAATGTTATTAAAAATACATCAAATACTTTACTTTATAGATATATTAGTGTTAATAATTTTATTTGTATCAAAATTTGCAAAAATGGAAAAAGGACAAAAGAGCAAAGTACAATATATTGTTATTAGAACATTAATTGGATTATTTGCAATATATGTATTTATTACATCAGCAATAGATGGGAATGAAAAAGCTTTAGAAGACCCATATAATAGAGATACACAAATAAAGAAAGCAACAATTTATGGTTATCATATATCAGATATATTAAATGCTATTGATGGCTCAAAACAAGCAAAATATAGAAATAAGACAGAAGTAATGGATGCATACAATTCTTTAAAGGAAGAATATAACCAAGAATATGAAGAAAGTTATCTAGATATTGCAGGTTCAATGGAAGGCAAAAATGTAATAGTTCTTCAATTAGAATCTATGCAAGAATTTGTATTAAATAAAACAATAAATGGTAAAGAAATAACTCCAAACCTAAATAAATTTATAAATGAAAATATAAGACTTTCTAATATGTATATGCAAAGCTATTCTACAACAGCAGATTCAGAGTTTTCAACAGTAACATCATTATATCCTGTAGAAAATGGAATGGCGTATAGTAGATACTATAAAAATACTTATGATGACATTTTCAAGATGTTCCATCAAAATGACTATACAACTTCATATATGCACGGAAACTATGGATATTTTTGGAATAGAACTAATGTATACAACAATATGGAAGTTGATCATGTAGAATTAAAAGATACTTTTGCAGATATTTCAGAAGATGTAATGGGCTATTTGTCAGATGAATTATTATACAGACAAGCTGTAGAAAAATTATCAAATTATGATGCACCATTTATGTCATATATTGTTGCAGCTTCATCACATACTGGTTTTACATTAGACGGATTGCAAGATAGAAGTAAAGTTAGTATAGATGTTGGAAAGTATAAAGATACTTTCTTTGGAAATTATCTTGAATCAGCAAATTATGCAGATTATGCATTTGGTATATTTATAGATGAGTTAAAAAAAGCTGGGTTATATGATGATACTGTAATAATTTTATATGGAGATCATAATGGGCTAGATATGTATAATAATGAAATGATAGAATTTTTAAATGAAATAGATGGAAACGTTACAGATGTAGATATAAAATTAAATTATATTAGAGTATTAGCAGGCATGAGAATTCCTGGAATTAGTAATTTAAGAATAGATAAACCTGTTAGTAAATTAGATATAAAACCAACACTTGCATATTTATGTAATTTAGATCCAGGAGTGTCTTTAGGAACAAATATGTTAGCCAAAAAAGACTTCATATGTTTAAATAACGAAAGAATTGTTACAAAAGATTTTTACTATGATGAATTATGGTTTAATATCCGAACTGGAGAAATAGTAGAGGAAAATGAACAACTAAAAAAATATCATGATTATATGACAAAAGAATTAGATATATCAAAATCTATAGTTTTAGAAAATTTATTAAGATAAGGTGATAAAAGATGAATATCCTAATTGGAACGAAAAATAAAGGAAAAATAGAAGGTGCAAAAAGAGCCTTCGAAAGGTACTTTAATAATGTTACAATAGAAGGAATAAGTGTAGAATCAGAAGTTGCTGATCAACCAGTTAATGATGAAATATTACAAGGTGCAAGAAATAGAGTAAAGAACTTAAAAAAATATGCAAAAGAAAATAATTTAGAAGCAGATTTTTTTGTAGCAATGGAATCTGGAATAACAGATAAGTTTGGAACATGGTTAAATTTAACAACAGTATATATTGAAAATAAAGATGAAGAAGGCGCTATTGGTTTTGGACCTGCATATCCAATTCCAGATAGATATATAGATGAAATAAAGGAAAAAGAATTAAGTTATGTGCTTGCAAAACTTTTCGAAACAAAAGAGCTTAAGGCTCCACAAGGGGGTATATCACAACTAAGTCATGGACAAGTTACTAGAATAGATTTAGCAGAACAAGCTTTTTTAATGGCACTAACACATTTTATTAATGAGGAGATTTGGAAATAAAATGAATTTTTTTGAAAATAATAGTAAATTAATGCCACATAAAATTTTAGTAAATTTTATAAAGAGTAATCCAAGTATAAAAACAGCAGTAGATTTAGGGTGTGGCGCAGGGAGAGATACTAAATTTTTAGTACAAAACAATATAACTGTAACTGCTATTGATAGAGTTGATGTAACGAAATTTTTGTATAAAGATTTAACAGAAGAAGAAAAAGCAAGATTAACTTTTGAACAGGCTAAATTTTCTGAAGCACACTTACCAAAAACAGATTTAGTTATATCATATGAAGCTTTACCTTTTTGTAAAAAAGAAGCATTATTTAAGTTGCTAGATAAAATAAAAGATTCTTTAAATGAAAATGGATACTTCTTATGTAATTTCTTTGGGAAGAATGATTCTTGGTTTGGAAATGAAAAAATCCAATTTTATGAAAAGGAAGAAATAGAAGATTTATTAAAATATTTTAAAATATTAAAATTAAATGAGATTGAAAGAGATGGAGAAGCTACAATGCATCAAATGAAACATTGGCATGTATTTTGGGTAATTGCGAAAAAAGTATAGAGAGGAAGATACATATGAAAAAAGTTATAGGTCTTGTACCAGCAGCTAATAATTTGTTTAAAACAGATTTGGTATATGAGGATAAATATTATTTTATAAATAATTATATAGAAAGAATAAATGAATCTGGTGCTATTGTTAGTGGAGTGCTACCATGTAATGCATATATCGATGATAAAGAAACATTAGAATTATATAATGGATTTGTAATAGCTGGTGGAGGAAAAATACATCCATATCATATACAAGTTGTTGATTATGCAGTAAAAAATAATAAACCACTATTAGGAATTTGTATGGGAATGCAAACATTAGCTATATATTTTTTACTTTGTAAAGAAAAAAGAGAAAGAGAATATAAAGGAACTATTATAGACTTATTTAAGGAATTAATAAAGGATAAATATAATTTCACAGAACCTGTTCAAGGTCATAGAAATGCAGAATTAAATAGAGATAATTTAGAAGATATAAAACATAAAGTAATATTGGATAAAAACAGTATATTATATAATTTATATAAAGAAGAAGTATTAAACATGCCAAGTATTCATAGATATAGAATTCCACAAGTAGAAGAACCATTAAAAGTAGTAGGAAGGGCAGAAGATGGTACTATAGAAGTTATAGAATATAATGATAGGATATTTGGAGTGCAATTTCATCCAGAAAATGAAAGCATAAATAATTGTATTTTTAAATATATTATAAGTAAATGTTAAATAAGAATTAGCTAAATTATAATTAATATATAAGAAAGGAAAGGGATTAGATATGAAAGTATTATTAATTAATGGAAGTTCAAGAAAAGAATGTACATATACTGCATTAAGTAAAGTAGCAGAAAGCTTAAATGAAGAAGGAATAGAAACTGAAATTATAAATTTAAGTGGAACTCCTGTAAGAGATTGTATTGGGTGTGGAATGTGTGCTAAAAATGGAAATGCTAGATGTGTATTTAATGATGATATCGTAAATACAATAATAGAAAAAGCTGAAGAAAGTGATGGTTTTATATTTGGTACACCAGTATATTATGCACATCCATCAGGAAGAATTTTATCTGTTTTAGATAGAGCTTTCTATGCAGGTAAAAAAGCTTTTGAATTTAAACCAGGTGCAAGTATAATTAGTGCTAGAAGAGGAGGAACAGTTGCTTCTTTTGATGTGCTTAACAAATATTTTACAATTAGCCAAATGCCAATAGTATCTTCTACATATTGGAACAATGTACATGGAAATAATAAGGAAGAGGTTGTACAAGATTTAGAAGGTATGCAAACAATGTATAATTTAGGAAAAAATATGGCATGGCTTTTAAAATGTATAGAGAGTGGAAAACAAAATAATATTAATCAACCAGTAAACATAACGGTTAAAACTAATTTTATAAGGTAAAATCCTTGAAATTTGGCTCAAAATATGTTAACATAAATGAATGAAAAAGGATGTTGATGTAATTTGAGTATGGAAGCAAAAACTGTAGAATACTGTTTTGATTCTAAAATATATTCTGGTGAAGATATAAAAAGAAAAATAGAACAGATTAAAAGAGATTTTAGTAGAATCTCTAATAAGCCTGTAGAAGTAAGAGTAGAACTTAACGAGTTAGAAATGTATGTTTTAACTTTTAGGTTTTATGCAAAACGAACTATTGCTAAAATGAAACCAGAAAAAATAACTAAATTATATATAGAATCATTAGGAGAATATTCGGATGGCTATATAAATAAATTAATTGGAAATAAAGATAGTAAATATATTAAAAAGTTGAAGAATAGAGATAAAGAACATAAAATATTGCAAAAAAGACTTAAGGAACAAAATAAAAAGAAAACATATGCAAGGGTAGAATATGTAAAAGAGGATAAAAAGAAAGAAAAAAAGAAAACAGAACCTGTAAAGCAGAGACAATATAATAATTATAGTAAAAAAGAAAATAAGATAAAACAAGAGCCAGTAAAAAGAACACCACATATAGAATATTTACACAGAGAAGAGGAAGAAAAAAAGTTTACAGAAAGATTAAATGAATATTTGCAAATGTTAAAAAATGTTAAGGCGCCTAAATTAGAACGTAAAAATAAAATTAAAGTAAAAAATAAGATAGAAAAAAATAATCTTCAATATGAACAAAAAATTGAAAAAAGAGTACATTATAATAGTTATAAAAAAATAGATAAAAAAGAACAGCCAGTAGGTGAAAAACATTATTGGAGTGATAATTATATTCCAAAGGAATATGGTAAATATAAAGAAACAAAGAAATTTAAACCATTATAAAATCGGGATATTAGAACGTCGGGATTGGGGGACGTTGCTAAAATCCCGATTTTTGTTCTAATAAAATGAATATTGTCATTTGGGATAGGGAAAAAAAGACCGTCCCCAAATCCCTATCAAAATCTCTATAAATGTGTTACCCTTGCTTTAATTTCTTTGGTTTTACCAACATTCCAGAAGTTTTCTCCTAAGTAACCACATGTTCTTCTTGTCACATTCATTTTACTTTGGTCTTTGTTACCACAATTTGGGCATTCCCATTCATTATCGTCATTTATAATTATTTCTCCATCAAAGCCACATACTTGGCAATAGTCAGATTTTGTATTAAATTCTGCATATTGAATATTATCATATATAAATTTAACAACTTCTTCTAAGGCTTTTAAATTATTTTGCATATTTGGTACTTCAACATAAGATATAGCACCACCACTAGAAATTGGTTGGAATTCACTTTCAAATTTTAATTTAGAGAAAGCATCAATTTTCTCTCTAACATCTACATGGTATGAATTTGTGTAATATCCTTTGTCTGTAACATCTTTAATATCTCCAAACTTTTCTTTATCAATTCTAGCAAATCTATAACATAAACTTTCAGCAGGGGTTCCATATAAGGCAAAACCAATTCCTGTTTTTTGTTTCCATTCTGAAACTTTAGATTTTAAATGATTCATAACTCTTAATGCAAATTCTTTTCCAATAGGATCAGTATGTGATACACCTTTCATTAATTTTGTAAGCTCATATAAACCAATATATCCTAGAGAGATTGAAGAATAACCCCCATGTAATAATTTATCAATTTTTTCACCTTTTTTAAGTCTTGCTATTGCACCATATTGCCAATGAATAGGACTAATGTCAGATAAAGTACCTTCTAATGCATGATGTCTGCACATTAATGCTTCATAACATAAATCTAATCTTTCATCAAACAATTTCCAGAACTTATCTTCATCGCCATTTGCAATAATTCCTATTTGAGGTAAGTTGATACTTACAACACCTTGATTAAATCTACCTTCAAATTTGTAATTTCCGTTTTCATCCTTCCAAGGAGCCAAGAAACTTCTGCAACCCATTGGACTAAATACATTTCCTTCATAGTTTTCTCTCATTTTCTTAGCAGAAATATAGTCTGGATACATTCTTTTAGCAGAGCATTTTACAGCAAGTTTTGTAAGATAATCATATTTTCCACCTTTTAAGCAGTTATGTTCATCTAAAACATAAACAAGCTTAGGAAATGCAGGTGTAACATAAACACCAACTTCATTTTTTACTCCTTGAATTCTTTGGTTTAGAATTTCCTCTATAATCATGGCATTTTCTTCTATATAAGGGTCATCTTTTTTTAGGTTTAAGAATAGTGTTACAAAAGGAGTTTGTCCATTGGTAGTCATTAATGTATTTATTTGATATTGAATTGTTTGTACACCAGATCTTAATTCTTCTTCTACACCAATTCTAACAATCTTTTCTATTTCTTTATCTGATAAAGTATCTCCAAATGCAACTTTATATTTATCTTTTAATTTATCATGTGATTTTCTTAAATATTTGCCCAAATGACTTATATCAAGAGATTGACCACCATATTGATTACTTGCAACAACTGCAATTATTTGGGTCATTACAATACATGCTACTCTAAAACTTTTTGGCTCTTCAATTAATTTGCCATTCATAACAGTACCATTTTCAAACATATCTTTTATATTAACTAAACAACAATTATGGATTGGTTGAATAAAGTAATCCATATCGTGAAAGTGTAAAATTCCTTCTTTATGTGCATCAACAATTTTCTTTGGTAATAAAACTCTTTGTGTTAAATCTCTAGAAACTTCACCAGCAATATAATCACGTTGTGTTGAAGCTAGCATTGTATTTTTATTAGAGTTTTCTTCTTTTAATTCTTTGTTTTCGTTTCTAATAATTGATAAAATTGTTTTATCTGTTGTATTTGTTTTTTGAACCGTTGTTTTTGGCTCTTTTGTTTTTACTGTCTCCATTTTTTTACCCCCTGTTATGTTTAAATACTTTGCTATATATGGTATAATCATATAGATAAAAAATGAGATAGTAAATATGCAAAATTTAAATTCCGACAAAATTTTTACATATCTATAATGTTCGTAAAAAAATATGTGGGGTGAGGACGTGAGAGTTCGTGATAAAACGAAGAAAAAAATTGCAAGTTCACTAATGAATCTAGTCGAAAAGAAGCCTATAGATAAAATTACAATTACTGATATAACTGTAAATTGTGATATATCAAGACAAGTATTCTATAGATATTTTTTAGATAAGAAAGATTTAATTAATTGGATATATGAAGAAGATTGTGGTTCTGTAATTTATACTGGGGAAGAGAGATTTAGCGTAAAAAGTTGGCTTAAATATATTATAGATATTTTAGCAGAAAAAAATAAGTTTTATATGCATGCTATAAAAGATGATTCTAGTAAAACATTTGAAAAGCTAATTTTAAATAAAACGAGATTTTATTTAAAGAAGATTATAAAGCATAAAACTAAGGTCGAACTTACAAAACAATTAGAATTTCTAGTGGAAATGACTGCAAGAGCTTTAGTTGATATGATAATTTTTGAAATAGAAAGCGAGATGCCTGTAAAAAAAGAAATTTTATTAGATTGGCTTATGAATGGAATGTCAAAAGAAATATCAGATTTAGTAGAAGATTATGAAGTTCCTATGACTGTGGTAAAAAGGTGGAAAATGTAATAATATTGCAGAAAAAATTAGATTGTTAGCATTGACAAACAAATCTAAATATAATACAATATGTATGTGCAATTTAAAAGTTGCACATATTATATGTGTAAAAGTTAGCGTAAGCTAACAAAGATAAAAATGCTTTTTAAAATAAGCATAAATATAAATAAAAAGGAGACTTAAAATGAGCGAAACATTATTAGAAATAAAAAATCTACATGCTAAAGCAGGAGATAAAGAAATAATAAAAGGATTAGACCTAAAAATAAATAAGGGTGAAGTACATGTAATTATGGGACCAAATGGTGCTGGTAAATCTACGCTTTCTAATGTAATATTAGCAAATCCAGAATACACACAAACAGAAGGAGATATTATATTAGATGGCGAAAACATAAATGGACTAAAAACAGATGAAAGAGCAAGAAAAGGAATATTTATGTCATTCCAATCACCAAAAGAAATTCCAGGAGTTAGTGTAACAAACTTTTTAAAATATGCAAAAATAGCAACGACAGGCAAACCAGTTAAAATATTTGAATTCAAAAAAGAATTAGAAAAAAATATGGAAGAATTAAAAATGAAACCAGAATATGCTAACAGAAACTTAAATGTTGGTTTTTCTGGCGGAGAGAAAAAGAAAAATGAAATATTACAAATGCTTACATTAAATCCAAAACTTGCAATATTAGATGAAACAGATTCAGGACTAGATGTAGATGCTATAAAAACAGTTTCTAAAGGAATAAAAATGTATAGCAATGAAAATAACGGAGTATTAATAATAACTCATGGAACAAAGATTTTACAAGGATTACATGTTGATTGTGTACATGTTTTAGTGGACGGGAAAATAATTAAAACAAGTACAGGTGATTTAGCAAATGAAATTGAAGCAAAAGGATATGAAGAATACAAGAAATAGAGGTGAAAGAATTGGCAGAAAAGAAAACTCAAGTAGAAGATATTTCTAGAAATATATATGACATAAAAAATAAAGACGAATATAGTTATAAATCTAAAAAGGGTATAACTAAAGAGATAGTAGAAGAAATCTCTAAACAGAAAAATGATGCTCCATGGATGAGAGAGTTTAGATTAAAAGCCTTAGAAACATATAATAAATTAGAACTTCCAACATGGGGACCAAACTTAGATGAATTAAATATGGACGAAATCGCAACATATGTAAGGCCAAAAACAGATATGAAAAGTAGTTGGGATGACGTTCCAGAAGATATAAAAAATACATTTGATGCACTAGGAATTCCAGAAGCAGAAAAAGAATCTTTAGCAGGTGTTGGTGCACAATATGATTCAGAAGTTGTATATCACAGTATAAAAGAAGATTTGGTAAAACAAGGTGTTATATACACAGATATGGAAACAGCAGTAAGAGATTATGAAGATATAGTAAAAGAACATTTTATGAAATGTGTACCAGTATCAGATCATAAGTTTGTTGCATTACATGGAGCAGTTTGGTCAGGAGGATCATTTGTATATGTGCCAAAAGGTGTACAAGTAGATATTCCTTTACAATCATATTTTAGATTAAACTCACCAGAATCTGGACAATTTGAACACACTTTAATAATTGTAGATGAAGGAGCAAGCTTACATTTTATAGAAGGATGTTCTGCACCTAAATATAACAAAGTAAATTTACATGTAGGTTGTGTAGAATTATTTGTTAAGAAAAATGCACATTTAAGATATTCAACAATAGAAAACTGGTCTAAAAATATGATGAACTTAAACACTAAAAGAGCACTAGTAGAAGAAGGCGGAAAAATAGAGTGGGTAACAGGTTCATTTGGTTCAAAAGTTTCTATGTTATATCCAATGGCGGTTTTAAATGGAGCAAATTCTAAAATGGAATATACAGGAATTTCTTTTGCGGGGCATGGACAAAACCTAGATACAGGTTTAAAAGTTGTGCATAATGCACCAAATACTTCATCAGTAATTAACTCTAAATCAATATCTAAAGATGGTGGAATCGCAACATTTAGAAGTTTAGAAAGAGTTATGCCAGCTGCTAAAAATTCTAAATTATCTGTATCTTGTGAATCACTAATGTTAGATAATAAATCTAAATCTGATACAATTCCAGTAAGTGATATTAGAACAGAAGAAGTAGAATTTTCACACGAAGCAAAAATAGGAAAAATAAGTGATGAAGAAATATTTTATTTAATGTCAAGAGGAATTTCAGAAGAAGAAGCAAAAGCAATGATAGTTAGAGGATTTGCATATCCTATTTCTAAAGAACTTCCTTTAGAATATGCAGTAGAAATGAACAACTTAATAAATCTAGAATTAGAAGGGAGTATAGGATAATGAAAAATATAGTATTAAACGAAACTCCAGTTAGAACATCTAAAAATTATGGAATAAACAATATAGAAATAAAAGATTTTGAAGAACCAGTTATAAAAGAATTTAAAAATATAAAAATAACAGATAATGAAAATTGTGTAAGTTCAGAAAAAGAAAATATAAACTTAAAATTTGGTTTGGGAGAATATTTCTTAAATCAATCAAATGAACAATCAAATGTAGATTTAAAAATAAATGTAGACAAAAAATTAAAAGAGCCAATTATAATAGAATATAATTTGGACAAATCTAATAATGTTTTAATTGATAATATAAATATAAATGCAAAGGATAATACAAAAGCAAATATAATTGTTATATATAAATCAGCAGATGAAATCAATGGATATCATAATGGAATTTGTAATGCTGAAATCGGAGCAAATGCAAATATTCATGTAACAATTGTAAATCTATTAAATACAAAAATAAATAATTTTTACTCTGTAAATTCTAACATAGAGGATGAAAGCAAATCATTATTTTCTATGGTAGAATTTGGAGGAAAATATAATGTAGTAAATTATTATGCGAAATTAGCTGGTTACAAATCAGTTAATAAACTACATTCGATATATTTAGGCAAAGAAGAACAAAGAATAGATTTAAATTATATTACAGAACTATATGGTGAAAAAACAAATGTAGACATAGAAGTAAATGGTGCTTTAAAAGATAAGGCTAAAAAGAATTTTAAAGGAACAATTGATTTTAAAACAGGTTCTAAAAAAGCAAAAGGAAAAGAAAATGAATATTGTACATTACTTTCTGATACATCATATTCTAAAGCATTACCAATGCTTTTATGTACAGAAGATGATGTAGAAGGAGAACATAGTACAGCAACAGGTAAAGTTGATGATAACGAATTATTCTATATTATGACAAGAGGAATAAGTGAAAAAGAGGCAAAGAAAATGATTGTTAAAGCTAAATTTAATTCTGTAATACAAGGAATTAAAGAGGAAGAAATACAAAACTTGATTTTAGAAGAGGTTGATAGGAGGCTAGATTAATGAATCCTGAAACGATTAGAAAAGATTTTAAAATATTCGAAAATAGAGATATTGCATATTTAGATAGTGGTGCAACATCACAAAGACCTTATCAGGTATTAAAAGCAGTAGAAGAATATTATAATAAAAATAATGCAAATCCACATAGAGGAACATATGATTTAAGTATAGATTCTACAGCAGAATATGATAAGGCAAGAGCTAAAGTTGCAAAATTTATAAATGCTAAAAGACCAGAAGAAATAATATTTACTAAAAATGCTACAGAAGCTTTAAATTTAGTTGCAAATTCTTATGGATTAGAAAATCTACATGAAGGAGACAATGTAGTTATTTCTATTATGGAGCATCATTCTAATTTAGTACCTTGGCAAAAAGTTACAAAAATAAAAAATGCTAAATTAGAATATATGTATATAAATGAAAATTATGAAATAACAGACGAAGAAATCAACAAAAAAATAACAGAGAAAACAAAAATAGTAAGTATAACAGAAATATCTAATGTTTTAGGTGTAAAAACACCACTAGAGAAAATAATAAAAAGAGCACATGATGTTGGTGCAGTTGTTATTGTTGATGGAGCACAAAGTACACCACATATAAAAATTGATGTTCAAAAAATGGATGCAGATTTCTTTGTATTTTCAGGACATAAATTAATGTCACCAATGGGAATAGGTGTACTTTATGGAAAATATGAATTGCTAGATAAAATGACTCCTTTCCTTATGGGTGGAGATATGATAGAATATGTTTACGAACAAGAAACAACATTTGCAAAGCCACCATCAAAATTTGAAGCAGGAACACAAAATATTGGAGGAGCAGTTGGACTAGCCGCTGCAATTGATTATCTAGAAAACATAGGAATGGATAATATAGAAAAAATAGAGAATGAACTTTTGGAATATGCCAAATCTGAAATGAGCAAATTAGATTTTATAGATATATATGCACCAAAGACAAATGAAAATCAAATAGGTGTATTATCATTTAATATAAAAGATGTTCATCCACATGACACAGCAACAATCCTAAGTTCTTGTGGTGTTTGTGTACGTGCAGGTGACCATTGTGCACAACCATTAATTAGATTTTTAAATCTTCCTGCAACATGTAGAGCAAGCATGTATATCTATAATACTAAAGCAGATATAGATAGATTAATAATGGCACTTAATAAAGCAAATGATATGTTTAAAAAATGGAGAAAAGCTTAAAACTTAATATTGCAGACAGAATGCTTTAAGAAAGGAATGGACTAATGGATAATTTAGATTCAGTTTATACAGATTTAATTATGGAACATAGTATGGCATCACATAATAAGAGAAAATTAGATCATCCAGACAAATGCGAAATGGGACACAACCCAAGTTGTGGTGATGAGATAGAATTAGAAATAAAAATGAATGGTGATGTAATAGAGGATTTAGCATTTACTGGACATGGTTGTGCTATATCACAAGCTTCTACTTCTATTATGATAGATACTTTAATTGGTAAGACAAAAGAAGAGGCATTAGAAATTATAGATACTTTTATTGGAATGATTAAAAGAGAAATAAAAGATGATGCCGAACTTGAAAAATTAGAGGATGCTATAGCATTTAAAAATGTTTCTAATATGCCTGCAAGAGTTAAATGTGCGGTTTTAGCATGGCATACAATTAAAGATTTGTTAGATAAAGAAAAATAAATTTTGACTAAATATAAAAATGGAAAAAGCGGTGGGGGAAAGTACATACCCCACCGCTTAAAAGAATGTTTAAAGAGGGTTAGTTATTGTTTTTTCTGTGTTCTTCCAAGGCTAATAGGATGACCTGATAGTCTTTATCCTTAAGTCCTGGAAGAGTTAACAGTTCACCAAGTGACATGTTTTCAATATCACTTATGTTCTTTTTGCCTGCACGTATCAAAGCATTATATGAGCGAACATTGAGAAAATCAAGTTCACTGATATTTTCTTCATAATCCTTAGCAAACGTCATATTCGGATGATAATAATTATTTTTATTTACCAATAACGTCTGCAGAGCAGCAGTTAAGACTTTGTTTGCCTGAATAGGTGTTATTAGTAAATTTGCTGCACATTCAGCAATGTCCCGACAATCATCCAAAAATCCATAACATAGTAGAATGACTATATTTTCATTGTTAGGAAGTTTATTAACTTCCTTAGATAACTCATCTGGATTTATGTGCTTATAATCTAACTTCAAACCATTTGCCAACGCTTTTAATGCCTGTGTTTTTTTTCTGTTCATAAAAATAAATCTCCTTTATAAAATGTAAGTAATTGTTTACGAGTTTCTATCTTAACAGCTGACCGCTGGAACAAGATTAAAGAATTAATCCCTCCTTACTATTCTTTTTTCAATGTACTAGGCTACATAAAATATATTATATCATAATTTACATAAAATAAAAAGTCCTAAATAAAAATGATTAATATTTACTATTTTAAAGTTTAATTAAAGAATGGGTTTGACAGGGATTAGTAAACAGAATATAATATCAATATGAATTTTATAAGTTATACGGAGGAAAAAGAATGGAAAAAGAATTAAAAACTTCTGGAAAAATGACTTGGGCATTTATTTGGAGATTTATATTGTACTATATTGTAATATCAATAATTTTAGCAGTTATAGAATATTTTATGTTAGGCAAAGTTAATATGTTGGTATTATCAATATTTTCTATTGTTACAATGGGAATATTAATATTTTTTCCAACAAAACTTGCAACATCAGATATATTTAAAACAAGAAAAATGGATGATAAAAATTTATTTAAATTTAAAAGAAATATAATAATTTTTTATGTTTTAGTACTAATAGCTGTTTCATTATTTAATACATTAAATTATGCTGTAACATTAATAGGACTAGAAGATACAAGAGCTGCAGCAGAAGAACAAATTCAAAATAGTGAAGACATAGAAGATGAAGAAAAAACAACAATGATAGAGAATCAAAATAATTATGTAGAACAAGTAAAGAGTGTACAAAAAGAAACATTTATAATAATTACTTTAATAGATGCAATATTATTTGTATTTGGAGTAATAATTCAATTTAGGTTTACAAAGAAGTACATAAATGAAGAAGAGTAATGAAATAGAAAATAGGGATTTGGGGACGTTCCTTAAATCCCTATTTTCTTATGGAATATAAAAATAGCAAATAACAATTTTGATTTTTTGACAAAATTTTTAGGTTTACAAAAAAAATAAAATGTGGTAAACTATATTCGTATTATGTATATACGAGGAGGAATTAAAATGTCTAAAAAAGAGAAGAAACATTCAGGAAGTAATATTTTTGTAAAAATTACAGCAGGCATTTTAGCAGCATTAATGGTAGTTAGTGTAGGAGGAACTTTAGTATACTATTTAATTGGTATGTAATAGGGAGTAAATAATGAAAGATGATATAATTACAGGAATCTCAGACTTTTACCAAACTAATATTTTAGCTAGAATTATGCAAATGTGGGAACATCCGGTAGATTTAATACTATTTTTATTAGATATAGCAATTGTTATATTTTTAGCATATAAATTATTAAAACTAACAAAAGATTCCAGAGCATGGCAAGTTTTAAAAGGAATAGTGTTATTATTAGTAATAACATGGCTTAGTGGAGTGTTAAAACTTACAATATTACATGCAATTCTAGATAGAGTCGTTAGTTGGGGAGTTTTAGCTTTAATTATTATTTTCCAACCAGAAATAAGAAGAGCATTGGAACAACTAGGTTCTAATAAGCTAAAAAAATATTTGGGATTTGCCGAAGATTTAGAAACAAAAAATAAAGAAGATATATATAAAATAGTAATAGCAGCAGAAGAAATGTCAAAAAGACAGATTGGAGCTTTAATAGTAATAGAAAGAGATATTGGAATAAAAGATATTATAGATACAGGTATTTTAATTGATGCAGATGTATCTCCACAGCTTTTAACTAATATATTTGTACCAAAAACTCCACTTCATGACGGGGCTGTTGTTATTAGTAATAATAAAATAAAAGCAGCAGCATGTATGCTACCTTTAGCAAGTGGTCAAGATATTTCAAAAGAATTAGGAACAAGACATAGAGCAGGTATAGGAATATCAAAAGAATCAGATGCAATAGCAGTTATAGTTTCAGAAGAAACGGGAAAAATATCAGTTGCTAAAGATGGAAAATTAATAGCTGACGTAAATGAAGAAACATTAAAGAAAATATTAATAAAAAATATAGTTACAGATAGAATACCTGAAAAGGAAAGAAAACCTAACATTATATGGGAAAAATTAAAAAAACATAAAAATAATTAAAATATTTGCTTTTATAAAACATATATGTTAAAATAAAAAAAGTTTGAAAACTTGGGAGGAATTTACAAAATGGAAATATTAAAATATGCATTAATAGTAATATATATTATAGTTGCTGCAGCAATTATTATATTAACATTGGTTCAAGAAAAGGAAGATAACGGAGCATCTGGGGCTATTACAGATACTGCAACAAATAATTTTTATGATAAAAACAAAGGTAGAACAAAAGCAGGAAAGCAAAAAAGATGGACAATTATATTAGGAGTTATATTTGCAATTTTAACAATTATATTAGGAATTGTATTTATGTTAATAAAATAATCGGATGTAAAAAAGCAGCGAATGACTGCTTTTTTTGCGTTATGCTATTGTTATGTTATAAAGTATATTAAGTTTGGAATAATAAATTAAATAGGGAAAAAAGGAACGTCCCCAAATCCCTCCTAAATCCCTATTTCGAAAGGAAGAGATAAATGCAAGAAGAAAATAGATTTATAGAAGGAATATTTAGAAGACATGAAAGAGGTTTCGGTTTTGTTGTCGTAGAAGATCAAGAAGATGATATCTATATTGCAAAAGAAGATTCAAAAGATGCCTTTAGTGGTGATAGAGTTTTAGTAAAATTAAAGAAGAAATCAAATGGTGCAAGACAAGAGGGAATAATATTAAAAGTTATCGAACACAAAAAAGATACTTTAGTAGGAACTTTTCAAAAGAATAAAAATTTTGGTTTTGTAATACCTGATGATAAAAAGCTTTGTAGAGATATATTTATTTCTAAAAAGAATTTTGGAAAGGCTAGAAATAATCATAAAGTTCTTGTACAAGTTACTAAATATCCACAAAAAGGTAAGAAAGCTGAAGGAAAAATATTAGAGGTTATAGGAAATGTAAATGAAGCAGGTATAGATATGCTTTCTCTAATTAAAGATTATGAGTTGCCATACAGATTTCCAAAGGATGTTGTAAAAGAAGCACAAAAATTTGGAGATAAAATTAATCCTAACGATATAGCAGGCAGAGTAGATCTTCGTGGCAAATATGATATTTTTACAATAGATGGTGAGGATGCTAAAGATTTAGATGATGCTGTATGTGTTCAAAAATTAGAAAATGGAAACTATAAATTAGATGTTCATATAGCAGATGTAAGCCATTATGTACAAGAAAATACCTTACTAGACAAGGAAGCACTATTAAGAGGTACTAGTATATATATGTTAAACAGAGTTATTCCAATGCTTCCAAGAGAACTTTCTAATGGAATTTGTAGTTTAAATGAAGGACAAGATAGATATACATTATCTGTAAGTATGGAAATAGATAATAAAGGAAAGATAATTTCTAGTGAAGTATATAAAGGAATAATAAATGTTACAAGAAGAATGTCATACAAAGATGTACAAGCAATTTTAGATAATTCAAATGAAGAGGTAGTAACAAAATATAAAGAATATATAGCTGATTTTAAACTAATGGAAGAATTAGCTAAAATATTAAAAGAAAAGAGATTAGCAAAAGGATATTTAAACTTAGATATACCAGAAAGTAAAATTATTTTAGATCAAGATGGTTATGCAATAGATGTACAGAAATATGAAACAACTTTTGCAAATGAAATAATAGAGCAATTTATGCTAGCAGCCAATGAAACAATTGCAGAAAAATTTTATTGGCTTAAAGCACCTTTTATATATCGTGTACATGAAGAGCCAGATATAGAAAAGGTAAATGAATTAAATAAATTATTATTTAATTTTGGATATAAAATTCATGTTAAAGAAGGTAAAATTTACCCAGCAGAATTTTCTAAAATATTAAAAGAAGTAGAAGGAAAACCAGAGGAAAAAATAGTTTCTAATATGATTTTAAGAACTTTAAAAGTTGCTGTATATGATTCAGAAAACAAAGGACATTTTGGAATAGCCAGCCAATATTATTGTCACTTTACTTCTCCAATTAGAAGATATCCGGATTTATTTATACACCGAATTATTTCTAAGTATTTGAAGAATGACTATACAATGTCAGAAAAGCAAGTAGAATTTTATAACAAGGTAGCAGAAAATGATGCTAAACAATCATCAGATAGGGAGAAAATTGCAACACAAGTAGAAAGAGATAGTGTAGATATAAAGAAAGCTGAATATATGAGTAAAAAGATTGGTGAACAATATGAAGGTATTATTTCTGGAGTTACACAATTTGGAGTATTTGTAGAATTAGAAAATACTGTAGAAGGTCTTATTAGATTTGAAAATTTAGGTGACGAATATTATGAATATGATGCAGATCATAAAATTCTAATAGGAGAAAGAAGCAAAGAAACTTTTAAAATAGGAGATAAAATAAATATAGAAGTAATAGATGCAAATAAACAAGAAAAAAGAATATCTTTTAAAAGAATACCCGAAATAGAGCAAGAAGAAAGTCTTTAGTTTTTACTAAAGACTTTTTTATTAATTTTATTAAAATTTATCTAAATAAAGTAATGAAAGGTGCGAAGATTAAAACTACAAAAGCCATAATTATAATTGTTATACCAGCGGATTTATTGCTATTTACTTTTATTTCATAAATTGCATAATTAATTGTTTTACAAAAAATAATAATAGAAATAATTAAAATTACAAAAAACATAAGAAACTCCTAACTTGATAATAAAAAGCTTGATTTAATGTTTGTTGTTACATCAATATCAAAAAAAGTATTTTTATAATTTGCAGACCAGTTGTAATCGCTCCATTCTTGGTCATTTTTAAAATGTTTAATTAAATTTTTTCCAACACCATCTATATCTGCTTCAAATATTTTTGCAGTTTTATATTGATAATCAAGGAAAGCTTTTTCTAAATAAGAATTAATTAAAACTTCTAAGTCATTGATTTTTTCCGGTGTAAGGCTTTCAGAATTTTTATCTACAGACAACAATCTAGCATTAAGATATACTTTTGATTTTACATAAGGAGAGCCATTAACTAATCTTGCATCTATTTTTGTATCTTTATGAAAATAAAGAGCTATATCTATAGAAGAATTTTCTTTATAAGGATTATTTATCGAAATAATGCTAGATTCAAATTGATTTGTTAATATTAAATGTAATAAGCTTTCAAATGCTGTTAATTCTCCAACTAATTTGTCTTGTTTAAATACTGCAACACCTAAGTTTTCACTTTTCCTATCATATTCGATTAAGGGGTTTTGACCAGCAACAATATTAAATTCTTGTTCTGGATCTATTGATTCATTAGAAGATGTAAGATTTAGTTTATTTCCATTTCCTAAGATTGCGACTGGATCACTATAATTTGCACTTAAAACATTAAAAAAAGTAGATATTGTTGCATTTACTATATGACCGGTATATTCATTAGAATAAGGTGTTAATTCATAATATTTTGCTACTAAATTTTCTAATTCTGGTTTTGAGTTTGTAATATATTCTTTAGCAGAAGATTTGGAGATAATTATATTACAATCAGGTCTTATTTCTACTTGGTTAGAAAGAGTATATATTTCAGATCCAATTCCTCTATTGGCAATAGCTTCGGAGAAGATTATAACTTTACAATGAGATAAGTTAATTTCTTTACTAATATAGCTATTTAATAAACTTATGCCACTATTAATAGAAGAACATTCAACACTATTTATAATTGTTGGAGCTGCTTCACCAGAAGTAGAACTACTGTCAGAACTATTAGGAAAAGTAAGTTGTATTGTAAGTTCTAAATTATTATCCTGCCCCAGGTCAATTCCAAGTGCAACTACATATGCTAAATCATCTATACTTTGAATACTATAACACCCAGAAAGAGAGAAAATAAGGATAGAAATAATACAGAATACAAGAATATAGAGTAAAAATCTACGGAATTTTTTCATTTTTTCCACCCCTCAATCTCTTTTTTATATTAGCAAATATTAAAACCAATGGGCTATAAGCAAATAACAATATAAATACTACATATTTAAATATATTAATTTCGATAAAATTTAATTGTGCTAGATTAGTAGGAATTAAACTTATAAGAAAAATTATTCCAGCAAAGCAATAAAGAACACCATTAGTATCTACTATATTAGAAATCTTTTTGAATACGTTTATAGATAGAGCTACAGCTATGCAAAGGTAACTTATAACTGCAACTGTCCAAATTAATAAAAATATAGCATCAAGTCTTTGGAAAAACCTACCAAATTCAATGTATCTAGTAGCTAGGTATAATGCCATTATTTCTTCACTATTTCTTATAAAAGGAAATAATGCTAAAAAGGATACTATACTAAAAAAGAATAATACGATTGATAAAATAGTTGAAACCCTGGCTATTTTTTTAAATGAATTTGTATCTTCTACCATAGGAGGTAAAAAATAAAGTATAGAAAGACTAGAAAATGCAAACATATTACTTAAACCAGTAATAAATGTTGATTTTATTCCGCTTCCTAAAATAGGAAATAGTCCATTGAAATCATAATTTTTTATATTAGCAAGCAAAACAAATATTATGCAAAAAAGAATTACTGGAAGTATTAATAAGTTAACTTTTGAAATTGTTTTAAAACCAAGTTTATTACCAAATGTAATTGCAAAAATAAAAAATATTACAATTACTATTATTGGAAGTTTATCTAGATATATTATTTTTAAATTTTCAGAAAAACTCCTAAGTAGGATACTTGTAAAAACTATAAAATAAGATATAAAAAGAAAACCAGTAATAGCTTTTAGAATTTTTCCTCCTAAATATTGTGAAACATCTAAGATATCTTGCCCAGAAAAATGTTTAAATAAAAATAGTAGTAACTGAACCAATAATAGAACTATTATTCCAATAAATAATATGTTAATAGCAGAGGAAGAACCTGTATTAGAAATTATACTTTTAGAAAAATTAAGTATGACATGATTTATAATTATTATAAGAACTAACCCAATGGATTCAAGATTACTTAATTTTATATTATTCATTAGGATGCCTCCATTTCATACTTATATTGTTTTGTGCACGTTCTCTTTTGGGACGAAGATAATTATGCCTAAATTCTTGCATCCATGCTGGCATAACGAAGAAATTATTAGATTTTTTGTTGAAATTGATAGTATCATTTGGATTTAAATATGGGACTCCAAATGATTTTATACTACAAAGAATACATAAATATACATATAATCCTATCGCAATTCCTAAAAAACCAGCTATATATGCAGCTAGTGTAAATAAAAATCTAGTAATTCTTAAGTGAAAACCAAAAGAAAAATCTGGAATAGCAAAAGATGCAATACCTGTAATTGCAACAATTATTATAAGGAAAGGACTAACGATACTTGCACTTACTGCAGCTTGTCCTAAAACTAATGCACCAACAATGCCAATTGTAGGACCTAATGGGGAAGGAACCCTAAGTCCAGCTTCTCTTATTAATTCGAAAGAAATTTCCATTACAAACAATTCAAATATAATCGGAAAAGGCACATTTTCTCTAGATGCCCATAAGGAGAATAATAATTCTGTTGGTAATAATTCCTGATGGAAATCAACTATTGCAATATATATACTAGGAAGTAATAAAGTTATTCCCATAGCAAGGAATCTTAAAAATTTTAAAAAATTGGCAAAAGCTGGTCTTAAATTTGTATCTTCAGGCGAAGAGATAAAATCAACTATGGTAGCGGGCAAAATTATGCAATATGGATTTCCATTTACTAAAATTACAACTCTACCTGCATATAAATTTTTTGCTGCTTTATCAGGTCTTTCTGTTGATAATACTTGTGGAATGTTATATTTATTATCTTCACATATTAACTGTTCCAATTGTCCTGTAGATAAAAGTGTATCTATTTCTAAATTATTTAAACGGTATCTGGCTTCTGCTACTAAATCTGAATTTGCTATATTCTTTAAATAGCATATGGCACAAGGTGTTTTACTTAATTTCCCAACTATAACATTTTCGATAACTAAATTTTCAGTGTTTGTTGCTCTACGTAACATAGAAGTGTTTACACGAATTGATTCAACAAAGGCTTCTTGTGGACCTTTAATAATTATTTCATTATTTGGAGAACTTACACTTCTTTGTTTAAATCCTTTTACATCTAAATTAAAAGCAATATTTAAGGTATCTACAAATAATACACAATTTCCCATATTAATTGCAGAAAAAATATTATTAAAATCAGTTTCTTTTACTAAAGAATTTTGCGGTAATAATGAATTTTCTATTTCTACTGCTAGGTCATTAGAATTTCGTTGTATGATGACTTTTTTATCTTTATTAATAGTCTTTAAACTATGTGTTTTGTAAGTATTAGCTGTATTTCGTAACATTAGTGGTTTTAGTATAAAATCATTAATTAAATTTGAATCAGACATACCATCAATATAAATAATAAAAGCAGAATAAGTTGTATTATTAGATTTTAGCTTAAAATTTCTAATTATAATATCACTATTTATTAGAGTATTATATTTTGTATCAATGATTTTTCTATTTTCTTTTAATTTATTAGAAACTTTTTCGTTAGATTCATATGTTATGTTTTTTGATGTAGAAGTGTTTAAAGAAAAATTGTATGAATCTTTTGGTCCTTTATATGTTATTAAATTACTAAAAGATTGTTTTAATCGTGATAAATTCATTAATTTACTCCTATATACAATTATTAAGATTAGTAATTTCCAATAAATAAAAAAATATGTACAATTTTGAAAAAATTACTATATACAACTGTATAATTTAAATGTTATAATTAAATAGATACTAGAAAAATTCTCCTAGTAGGAGAATTTTTTGTAGTAGATATTTATGGCTTATTATAGATTTTCTAGCATTTACTAATGCGTAGAAAATCTTATGTTTGGTTAAATAGATACTAGAAAAATTGGGAGATTCTTATGAAAAACAGATTTTTAACATTTATATTAATAGTTTTAATTTTGGGAATAATTGGTGGTATTGCATATGCTTTTATCCAATATATTGGGATAGATACAAATAATATTTTGGCATTAGTTACAGGAACAAATGAAGTTAGTAATGAAACGATAAAACCTTTGGAGCCAACAGGCAGTAGTTCTAACACATTGCTAACAAGTCAAATAGATGTCCAACCTACAAATCAAAATGCGAATACTACAGTATCAGCTGGAAAATATAAATATTATTATGATCAGTTAGATTCAAATGCTAAAATAATATATTCAGCTGTTGAATCAAATATAGAAAACTTAAAAACTGGTACTGCTAAAATTGATTTTGGAGAACAATTTAATAATTTATTAAATGAAGAAAACGGAAAAGAAAAATTAAATGTAGCTTACCAAGCAGCATTAGATGCATTTGGTTTAGATTATCCAGAGGTGTTTTACATAGATGTAACTAAGATGGTTTTAATGATTTACTCAACTACAAATATATTTGGAACAAAATATGAAGTAGCAATTGAACCATCAGAAGTAGGAAACTATTTAATAGAAGGTTTTTCATCTAAAGCAGATGTGGATACAGCGTTAAATAGATTAGAAGCTATTAGAACAGATATTGTAAATCAAGTTGCAAATGATGATATATACACAAAAATAAAAAGAATACATAATTTTCTAGTAGATTATATAGAATATGATTCTTCTATGGTAAGAGAAAATACAAGAAATATATATGGAGCATTAGTAGAAAAGAGTGTAGTTTGTGAAGGATATGCAGAGTCATTTAAATATTTATTAGATGCTATTGGAGTGCCATGTGTTGAAATTGTAGGAACAGGTACAAATTCTGCTGGTCAAACAGAGGCACATGCATGGAATTACGTTATGCTTAATAATAAATGGTATGCGGTAGATGTTACTTGGGATGATCCAACTATCATAGGAAGTGGAAGAGTACCTAGCTCAACTAAAACAAGATATTTCTTAAAGGGTGAAACTAATTTTAATAAAACTCATTTTCCAAGTGGTCAGGTATCAGATGGAGGTTCTGTATTTATATATCCAGAGTTAAGTAAAGAAGATTATGAATAATATTATAGGAAATAAGAAGAATAGAAGATATCTAACATACAAATATCTAGTTATTCTTCTTATTTTAAATTGATTTACATAAATATATGAATATGTTATAATAAATATTGTAAACTGTTAATAAAAATCTTAAAAAGGCGTAATGCCAGGAGGAAAAAAGCATGAAAGATTTATTGCTCAAAATCAAATTGTTCTGTATGGCTTTAGGAGGAGTCAAAGATGTAACTAACCAATATGAAATGTGTGCAAAATTAAGAAAGTTCGATTTTCGGATCTTAAAAAGCGCTAGAAATATGCTCTATGTAGTATGCAGGCATGAAATTTTATTTAAGAGTGTGTCGTCTTATTTTAAGATAATATATTCTGCAAATGAAGGAGCTTTCATCTTCAGAACTTGGGAGAATTATAAAACTGGAAGCCAAGTATACAAAGTAATGACAAATGAGATTGTATGTCTGGATGAAATCTCCGGGTTTGGAGAGTTTTATGAAATAAAAGACTTTCCTCTCATTTTAGTAAGGGACGGAGACATTCATTCCATAATATACGATTATGAACGTGGGAAGATTCTTGTCGATGAAAAAGCCGAAATAAATTGGCTTGAAAATGCAAAACTATTTGTTAAAAGAAAGAGATTTGAAAAATGTTCTTTCATTGTTCCAAGAATATATAAAGGTGAGGTCATTTGTGAAAAAAAGGACAATATATTATTGGATAATATTCCAAAAGATATTTTTGTTCCTCAGCTAATAGGAAACAAAATTGTACGGCTTGGTAATGAGACCGCTTGTATTCTCCAGAACTTTGAGCACGTAGAAAAAGCGGACTGGTTGCCATTTCCATATGAATATTTGGCAGAAAGTGACGAAAAATTTTATATGCTTGGAGTTACAGATGATGTAAATATGTTAGAAATCGATGGAGATGAAATTTGGCCTTTGGTAGAGGATTTTCCAGGAATGGAAGATTTCTTTGTGATCAGAAAGGATAACAGTTTAGTTGTTGTTCAGTATGCTGAAGAACAATTTGTCAAATTAGGAGTAGTCAATGGAATCGAAATAAAATTGGCTGAACCGAAGTTGGATATAAAAAAGGGAGTCATAAAAATTCCTCTGAAAGTAGTTTCAGAAAAATATTTCAATGAGGAATAACATGCTGAATAAGATACGGGTAAAAGATTGTAGCTTTTACCCGTATCTTACGTGAATAATTAAACAAATCACTCATAAATAAATCCTTCATAAAATATATTATGGAGGAATTATTATGTATTGTTGCAAAAATAATAAAGAAAATGTATTAAGTGGTTGTGTTTTAGCTATATTTATATTGTGTGTTTTGATAATTATATTTATACCATTAGCAATGATGCCAGAACAAAAAAACATATTAACAGCAGTAGCAGTTAGTGGAGATAATCCAGAAGTTGGAACAACAACTATAAAATTTAGTAAAAATGATATATTAGTTGGAAATGCATTAGCACATACAGTTGGAAGTGATGAAATAAATATAAATGAAAGTGGAGTATATCAGATATCATATCAATTATATGGAACATCAGAAAGTTTAGGAACATTTAATTTTAATTGTGTATTACTTATAAATAATACAGCCTTAGAAAATACTTTTAATGAAGGTCCAATTTTAAGGCAAAATACAGAAAATCATATGACCTTATCAGGAACTGTCATATTAAAATTAAATGCTGTTGATAAATTAAAATTACAAGCTGTTACAATAGAAGATATAACTTATCCAAGAGCAAGAATAGATATAGAGAAAATAGCATAAAAGCAGATTTACATCTGCTTTTATAATATTATACAAATTAATCCACCACTACCTTCATTTACAATTCTTTCTAGTGTTTCTTGTAATTTTATTTGAGCATCTTCTGGCATATGAGCAAGTTTACTTTGTAATCCCTCGTTAACAAGTTCATGTAAACTTTTACCGAAAATATTAGATTCCCAAATCTTCTTAGGGTCATTTTCAAATTCAGATAGTAAGTAATTTACTAATTCTTCAGATTGTTTTTCAGAACCAACTATTGGAGATACTTCAGTCTCTATATCGGCTCTTATCATATGTATAGAAGGAGCTTTCGCTTTAAGTTTTACACCAAATCTAGAGCCTTGTTTAACCATTTCAGGTTCATCTAATATTAATTCATCAATCGAAGGTGTAACTATTCCATAGCCTTTTGCTTTAACTTCTTCCAAAGCAAAAGATATTTTATCATATTCTTTCTTTACCTCCGAAAATTCAGCCATTGTTTTAAATAAATCGCCATCATTTGAGATTGAAACACCAGAGATTTCTGTTAGTACATTATAGAATAGAGTTTCTTTAAGTACAATAGATATATAGACACTTCCAGTTCCAAGTTCAATTTTATCTACACAAGCCTTTTGTATAACTTCAGAGGATGATAAGTTTTGAATACAGTTGTCAATTTGTTTTAAAATTTTAACTTTATCAAATGAGGTCTTCAAATCATTTAATAATGAGCATTTTAGAGGATGTGTTTCATCTAAAATATCAATCCATTTTGGAAAATTAATATTAATTTGATTAATAGGAAATTCATATAAAATCTTAGAGAATATATTATTTATATCTTCAAGAGTTAGTTCAGAGCAATTAATGCAAATTACAGTTGTTTCATATTTTTGCTCAAGACTTTTAGCTAATTCTTGAGTATATTCAGAATTTGGTGTTTCAGAATTTAAAACAATAACAAAAGGTTTATTTAAAGACTTTAATTCATTAATAACACGTTCTTCTGCATTTATATAATCTTCTCTTGGAATATCTGTAAAGCTACCATCTGTAGTCATTACAATACCTATTGTAGAATGTTCTTCTATTACCTTTTTGGTTCCAATTTCTGCAGCTTGCTCAAATGGCATTTCTTCATCAGACCAAGGAGTTTTTACCATTCTTGGCATATCGTTTTCTAAATACCCTATGGCGTTATTTACTAAATATCCAACACAATCTACTAGCCTAGTTCTTAATTTAATATTATTTCCAATAGTTATTTCTACAGCTTCATTTGGAACAAATTTAGGTTCTGTTGTCATAATTGTTCTTCCTGAGGCACTTTGTGGTAATTCATCTGTAGCACGTTCTTTTTTATATTCATTCTCAATATTAGGAATAACTAACAAATCCATAAAATTTTTTATAAAAGTAGACTTACCAGTTCTAACAGGACCAACAACGCCAACATAGATATCACCATCTGTACGCTTTGCAATATCTTCGTATACATTCATATTTTCCATCTATAAAATACCTCCTCATAGAAAATGTTTGTACTAAATTACTTTAGTTAAGTATATTAGCGTTAAAGAAAACTTATTCCAAATTGATAAAATATTTTGTATAAACTTTAATTAGTAAACCTAAAGCTCAAAATTTATTATCATTGCAAAATAAATAATCATATGATAAAATAGAACGGTGAAATGGAGGTTTTATATGAATGAAACAGAGATAATAAATAAATTAAAAGAATACGGTCAAATAAGAACTTTAAATATATTAAAAAATGTAGATGAGAAAAATAGAAAAAAAATAATAGAACAATTAAAAGATATAAATTTTCCACAATTAAAAGAATTATATAATAATATTAAAGAAGAGGCAGAAGTTAATGTTGGAGAACTAAAACCAATAAAATCATTAAATCCAGACAAAATATCTAAAGAAGAAAGAGAAAATTACGAAGAAATTGGGGCAAATGTTATAAGAAATAAAAAATTTGCAGTTGCAACAATGTCTGGAGGGCAAGGAACTAGATTAGGATATAAAGGTGCAAAAGGAACTTTTAAAATTGATGTAGAACCAGAACCAAAATATTTATTCGAAATAATAGTAGATACATTACAAAGAGCAAATAAACAATACAATACTATAATTCCATGGTATATTATGACAAGTCATGAGAATAATAAAGAAATAGTAGATTTCATGGAAGAACATAATTACTTTGGGTATAATAAAGAATATGTAGGATTTTTTGAACAAGGAGAATTGCCATTAATAACAGAAGATGGACAAATAATGTTAGATGAGAATTACAACATAAAAAAAGCATCAGATGGTAATGGAAGTATATTCAAGTCTATGTACATGAAAGGTGTGCTAGATGATATGAAAGAAAAAGGAATAGAATGGGTATACATAGGTTCTATAGATAATGTCTTATTAAAAATGGTAGATACATTATTAATGGGAGTAGCTATTAAAGAAGGTTCAGAAATTGCAACAAGATCTATATTTAAAAATACTCCAAGAGAAAAAATAGGGTCTTTATGTATTCAAGACGGAAAAGTTAAAGTTATAGAATATTCTGAACTTCCAGAAGATATGATAGAGGCAAAAGACGAAAATGGTGAAATTCTATTTGGAGAATCACATGTAATGTGTAATTTATTTAGTTTAAAAGCTTTAGAAAAAATTAGCTTACAAAATTTGCAATATCATAAAGCACATAAAAAATATAGCTATATGGATGAAAATGGCAAAATGATTGAACCAGATGAACCAAATGCATATAAATTTGAATATTTTATATTTGACTCATTTGAATTTTTTAATCAAATATCTATTGTAAGAGGAAAAAGAGAAGAGGACTTTGCACCAGTAAAAAATAAAGAAGGTGTAGATAGCCCAGCAACAGCTAGTAAGCTATACAATGATTATTGGAGGAAACAAAATGGAAGAATGTAAAATAAAAAATTTATATAATTTAGATGAAACTATTGCTAAAGATATTTTTAAGGATGCTACATATCCTTGGGAAGTTTTACCAAAAATAGAAGAATTTATTATAAATTTAGGAAAAACTTTAGATAAAGATGAGTATGAGGAAAAAGGAGAAAATATCTGGATTGCCAAGAGTGCTAAAGTAGCGCCAACTGCATATATAGCAGGTCCAGCTATAATAGGAAAAGATGCAGAAATAAGACATTGTGCATTTATTAGAGGAAAAGCAATTGTTGGTGAAGGTGCAGTAGTTGGAAATTCAACAGAATTAAAAAATGTTATATTGTTTAATAAAGTACAAGTCCCACATTATAACTATGTAGGTGATTCAATATTAGGATATAAATCACATATGGGAGCAGGTTCAATTACTTCAAATGTTAAATCAGATAAAAAACTAGTAATTGTAAAAAATGGTAAAGAACAAATAGAAACTGGATTAAAAAAATTCGGTGCAATGTTAGGTGATGAAGTAGAAGTTGGATGTGGTTCTGTATTAAATCCTGGAACTGTAATAGGAAAACATACTAATATATATCCACTTTCATCAGTAAGAGGAGTAGTTCCAGAATATTCTATATACAAAAACAAAAACGAGATAGTAGAAAAAATAGATTAATATGCAAAAAGAGCAAGGATAATACCTTGCTCTTTCTTGCTATGAATATAATTGCCAGAATATATACAAAATTAAATTATCCTAGAATTATACACTTTGAGTACCTGGAATAAAATAATCTACAACTCCATAAATTAAGGCACCAATTATTGCTGCCATCCAAGATATTGTATAACCTGCAACGAAAAATTGTGTAGCATATAATGTAGCAACTGCAAGTGCGAAACCGACAATACCTCTACCAAAACTACTAGCATGTAAACCAGTAAATTTAGTAATTATATAGTCCATAATAGAAAGAACTATAGCAGCAATAGCTAATGTCCAAAGATTATTAATTGAGAAACCAGGAGTGAAAAATGCAGTTATAGCTAGAACTACAGCAGATGTTACTAATCTCCATAGTATTTGTCCCATGGTACTTGTAGTTGAATTTCCTTTTACATTCATTTGACTATCAGCCATAATATAAAACCTCCTTAAAATGGTTTCATAATAGTATTATTTACACAAGTTAAATAATTATTCAGAATGTATAAAAAAAATAAAAAATGACATAATAAAATTGAAAAAATTAAGTAGGTGATATTATGTTATCAAATTTTTTTAGAGCAATAACTATATACATATTTGTTTTGTTGGTTATGAGATTAATGGGAAAACGAGAAATAGGGCAATTACAACCATTTGAGCTTGCTATTTCTATAATGATTGCAGATTTAGCCTCTATTCCTATGTCGGATGTTGGAACTCCCATATTAAATGGATTAATTCCTATTTTAGGTTTACTGGTTATGCATTTGTTAATTTCAGTTCTTAATATGAAAAGTTTAAAATTTAGAGAAATAATATGTGGTAAACCTTCCATTTTAATCTATAGAGGAAAAATCGATGAGAAAATCTTAAAAAAAGAAAGATTCACTATAAATGAATTAGAAGAAAGATTACGTTCAAATAATATTTTTAATATTGGAGATGTAGAGTATGCAATTTTAGAAACAAGTGGACAAATAACAGTTATTCCAAAACCAGAAAAAAGAAATGTAGTAGTAAAAGACTTTAACCTAGAGCCTGAATATGAAGGGATTTCTTATGATTTAGTTATAGATGGAGTAATTATGGAAGAAAATTTGAGAAAATTAGGAAAAGATGAAAAATGGTTAGAAAAACAAGTTGCTAAATTCAAAATAAAACCTAAAGATGCTTTGGTAGTAACGATAGATGGAGAAGGGCAATTTTTCTGCCAAGCAAAAGAAAGGAAAAACAAAAATGTATAAAGAAATTATCGTGTGCATTTTAGTAGTTATTTTAATATTTAGTATGGATATACTAAGTAATAATTATACGAAAAAAGTTTTCTTCAGTATAAATGAAAATTTAGGAAATTTAAGAGATGAAATGCTGAAAGAAAATAAAGATGCTAACAAAATAAATGATGATATAAAAAAAGTGGAACAAGAATGGAATAAAAAATTAAATCTTTTATCTTGTTATATTGAACATAATGAACTAGAAAAAGTAGCAAGGCAACTAACACTAATTAAAGGAAATATAGAAGTAGGAGAATATAACCAAGCTGTACCACAACTTGATGACTGTGTGTATGTTATAAACCACATAAAAGACAAAGAAAGTTTATTAATAAGAAATTTGTTTTAAAACTTAACTGGTGGGCTGAAAAAATTTGATTGTTATAAAAATTATTTTAGTATATAATAGTGAACAAATAAAATAATCGAGGTAAGAATGGATAGAAAAGCGTATTCGGAAGTAAATTATATAATAAATGAAATGCCAGAAGAAATGAAAAATAAAATTCCAGATAATGTGATAATAAATATTCAAAATAAAATGGATAATGAATATATTGTACAAATTAAAGATATTGAATATGACGAATTATTACCAGAAACAGAAAAGCTTTTAGCTGTACTTTATGCAGATTATATAGCTACAGAAGAAGAAAGAAAACTTATAAAAAATACGGAAAAAAGAATAAAAGATAAAAAAATACAGGAAATAAATAAAAATATAATTAATCCATTTGAAAAATTTACTAAAAATGCAACAAATCAAAGTGTTATAACAATAAAAAAGAAAAAATGGTATGAAAAAATTTTTAGCTGGATAAAAAAATGTTTTAAATAAGGAGAAAAAAATGCCTATAATATTAAAATATAAACATCAACAAAAAACAGCTGTATTAATAAGAAAAAGATTAAAAACACATAATAGAGTAGCATATGTATATCCTACTGGTGGAGGGAAAACTTTTCCAGCATTAGAGTATGTAGAAGAATGTGAAATCGTAAGTAATGGCGAAAAATACGCATTAATAATTGTTCCTAGTTTAATGATAAAAAGTCAGTATAAAAAATATATAGAAAAATATATGCCAGAATGGAGTGATTTATTAAGAACAAAGAAAATAAGGTTAGCAACATATCAAGCTTTAAGTAAAATAAATGAAATGAAAGACTTTAAGGCAGATATTGTTATTTGTGATGAAGCACATAGAATTGGTGCTACAACTTGGGAACCAGAACTAGATATTTTTATGAAGAACCATCCAAATGCAAAATATATAGGTATAACAGCAACTCCAAAAAGAACAGATGGAAGAAATATGCTTTATGAAAAATTTGCAGATAGTATAATTTATGAAATGTCTATGACAGAGGCGCTAGATGGATCTAAAGAAGGAGAAGTTGTTTTAAAGGGTGCAAGATATGAAAGAATGTTATCTGCTTTAAAAAATGAATTAAAAAGATATAGTACAGAAATTGATAAAATAGAAAATTTAACTAGACGAGAAAAAACAATAGAACTCTATCAAAAATTAGAAAGTTTAGTAAGTAACCAACCAGATATGCCAGATATTATGGCACAAGCAATGCAAAATAAGAATGGTAAATATATTGTTTTTTGTGCTAATAGATACGATATGCAAGAAAAGATGAAAAAAGCAAAAGAAATATTTGGAAAAGTAAATGAAAATATATCTTTTTATTATGTATTAAGTAAAGATGGCAAAAATGATATTTTTGGAAAAACTCCTTTTTCTAATAGAGAAACAATAGAAAATTTTGAAGAAGCAAAAGAAGATGGAACACTACAATTAATGTTTTGTGTAGATATGCTAGATGAGGGTAAGCATATAGATGGCTTAGATGGAATAGTAATGTTTAAACCTACTGAATCTTGGATTGTATTTAGCCAAGAAGTAGGAAGAATAATGAGTACAGATGCTAAAAAAGATAGAGTTATAATTGATGCGGTAAATAATTGGATAAGGCAGATAGATACTTTTATGGAAATAGAACATGCAATGGGAAAAGGAGAAAATAAAACTAATAATAGTTATTATAAATTTTTTAAATTACAACCAGAAGAATTAGAATTACTTGACTTATTAAGAGAAATAGATGAGCAACTTAAAATTCGTACAATACATGATACTTTTTCAGAATATATAGATTTTTTTGAAGAAAATAAAAGAAGACCACGTAGTCATTTTACTAAAAATGGCAAAAGATTAAAAGCTGATGAACTTACAGATGAAGAAAAGGATGAGATACATTTATATCAAAGATGGAGAATATCTGATGAAAGAAAAATGCTTAAAAAATATAAAGGGAAAGAGCTAGAATCAGTTCCAAAAGAATATAGGTATAAAATACAGAAACTAAGAGAACTTGGCTTAGAAGAGAAAACAACATATGAAGAGTATGTGGAATATTTAGAGCAAAATGGAAGGGAGCCTAGACAAAATTTTTCCGTAAAAGGTAGATCAATTTTAACAGAAGATTTAAGTGAAGAAGAAAAATACGAAAAAAGATTAGCTAAAAGATGGAAATATGCAAAAGAAAATGAAATCCTAGAAGAATATGCAGGAAGAGATATACAAGAAGTACCAGAGCAATACAGAGATCAAGTAGCTACATTAAGAAGTTTTGGTTTAGGTTTAAAGAAAAAAATTAAACATGATACATATGAAGAATTTGTAGAGTTTTTAGAGGAAAAAGGTAGAACTCCTATTGGTAATTTTGGAAAAGATGCTAGAAGATTATTAATGGATGAACTAACACCTGAACAAAAAGAAGAAGTTAACTTATATGGCAGATGGAAAAATTCAAAAGAAAAAGAAAAATTGGATAAATATACTGGGGTAGAGTTAGATGGCATACCAGAAGAAGACAGAGAGAAAATAGCAAAATTAAGAAGTTTCGGTTTGGGTATAGAGCAGAAAACGACTTATGAAGAATATATAGAATTTATAGAAGAACATGGAAAAGTCCCATCACCAGGATTTAAAAAGCCTGGTGCAGGAAGAAACTTAAAAGTAAATGAATTAACTCCAGAACAATTAGCAGAAGTTCATTTATCTGCCAGATGGCGTAATGCACCAGAAAGAAAAGTGTTAGATGAGTTTGCTGGTTGTGATATAGCAGAAGTTCCAGAAGAATATAGACAAAGGATACAAAGGTTAAGAAATTTAGGAATTATGGGAAAAACAAAAAGAAAAAAGATTGAAGACAGAATGAAGAAAGCAGTTGTAGATAATATAGAAGACTTAGAAGAGGCAAGACAAGAATTAAGACCACAAAAAATAAAAGAACAAGGAAATATTACGTAGAGTAAGTAAATTTATAAATATAAAAATCCCTCCATTTTTTTGGAGTGGTAAAATGAAAGTAGACACAAAAATCTACTTTCATTTTTTATGTTAAA